>ERZ777306.1210-NODE-1210-length-43394-cov-7.414338_pt1 | contig 43394 bp, 52 predicted proteins | sample MGYA00374966_ERZ777306 | MGnify/ENA primary metagenome ERZ777306 (study PRJEB29329, sample SAMN06343882) | mouse gut metagenome | isolation source: Mouse cecum | place: Austria: Vienna | collected 2014-11-15 ... | reverse complement strand
GCGGAAGGCTTACTTAAGTTACAGTGTCCGCGATGTAAAGCGTGTTCGGTCAGTAAGGTAATAACACGCCGACACGAAGAAGTACAAGAATATGCACCGAAAGGGCAAGGGATAATTTAATAGCAGTATATCGACGGATGGTGTCGGTTGAGATAGTACCGTGTAAACCCATTCAGACCAATACTTAAATCGGATTGGTGATCCAAGAAAATTGAGAAGCCGCCGATAAACGGAAACCCATAGTGGGAGTACGCTTATCGGCGGCTTTTTCTTTTGCCAAAAATAAACCGCCGCAGTAAAGCGACGGTTTGGCTTCGGATGGACGCAGACCCTGTTCTATGACAGCACTCCATCATTCAAAGATACAGCAGATGCGATTTTCTGTATGTCGAAACCGAAAAGACACAGCGAAGATGAAACGGTAATGGGCGCGAAATCTTCGATTACCAGCATCAAACACTGTACTAATATTATACGTCAAAGCGAACGGCTTGTCAAGCGTAAATCAAAAAAGCGCAACGCGGCTAAGCAATCTTAAATTTTTTGAAAAACTTTTTATAAGCGGACATTAGGTGTCCGCAATACCCGTTAGAATACGCTCATCAAGGGCAAAGGAGGTGGATAGAACAGTGCAAAGCGCTCTCGAACGCAGACAAGAAATACTCGAAGTTTTATGCGAACGCAGACACGAATCGGTCGAAAATCTTGCGACCGAGTTCGGCGTCAACGAACGCACGATTCGTCGAGATATCGAGTACATGACACTGTCCTATCCCATCTACACCGTGCCGGGGAAAGGAGGCGGAGTCTATGTAAGCGACGGGTATAGGTTAGGCAAAAAGTACCTAACGGACAAGCAGGCGGAATTGTTGGAAGACATAGCAAAAGGGCTCGAAGGAGAGCGGCTCGCAATTATGCAGTCAATCTTAAATACATTCAAAGAGCCGAGGAGAAGGTAATGAAAGTACATAGAAAATTATTCATTTCACTAATGAAAAAATCGAACGTCGGCTTTCGGTTTATAGCCAAGGAATTGGGTCTTACGGCTTATGAATTGGCGAGGATGTTGGCTGTGGGCGAGGAGTTCGACTACGCGCAAAGCGCAACGCTGATGGCAATGTTCGGAGCGGAAGAAATGCTCCCGGTCATCGATTGGGAGGGCATCAATGTACGCTGTCCAATCTAACGAAACCATCCGAATCTACGACTCATACCTATACCGCGAGAGCATAAAAGAGATAGACGGTAGACAGTATGATGCGGAAGATAAGTGTTGGGTCGTGCCGCTGTGTTGCGAAAATGTCGCCACGCTGTCGCTCATAGGTTGCGAACTCGATAAAACACTCGCTGCGATGCTTAAAAGCCGACGTGACGCATTTGTGGCGGTTTGTGCGCACGCCGCACCGAGAGTCAAAGCAAAGCTCTACGTTCATCAGCAAAATGCTTACGACTTTGCGCTCCAATCGTTCGAGAAAAGTAAAGGCGTTGCTTTGCTCGCGGATATGGGAACGGGCAAAACGATGATGACGATAGCGATAGCGGGTACGCTCGAAAAAGAGAAAGGCGTCAAGCGTATGCTCATCGTATGTCCGAAGTCGATTGTCGGCGTGTGGGAAGAGGAGTTTCGTAAGTTCGCCGACTACAAATACGCGCTCACTATACTCGACGGAGAGATGAAAAAGAAGCGGTCGGCGTTCGATTTTATGAACGGACAGGCACTCCAAATCATCGTCGTGAACTACGAAAGTTGTTGGCGGTTGGAGGTGGAAATAACCAAGTGGAAACCCGACCTCATTGTATGCGACGAGAGCAGTAAGATAAAGAATCCGAGCGCGTCGCAATCGAAAGCCTTGCACCGATTGGGGCGGCTCACCAAGTACAATATGATACTTACGGGAACACCGATAACAGGCAGTCCGCTCGACATTTTCTCGCAGTACAAGTTTTTGGATGACAGCATACTCGGCACGAGTTTCTATCTATTCCGTAACCGCTACGCCATACTCGGCGGATACCAAAACCGTATGATTATAGGCTATCGGCATATGGCGGAACTTGTGACAAAGGTGCATAGCGTGGCGTTCCGAATCAAGATAGAGGATGCGGTGGACTTGCCACCGTTCATCGACGAAACGCGCATCGTGCCGTTGGAGCCGCAAGCGCAATCTATTTATAAGCGCATCGAAAAAGACTGCTATGCCGAGCTCGACAACGGCGAAGTAACGGCAAGGAATGTGCTGACGCAGCTCTTGCGCCTGTCCCAATGTTCGGGCGGATTTATCCGCGACGATATAAAAGGCGAAGCCGAGCAGGTCAGCAGTGCAAAACTCGAAGCGCTCGAAGACATCATCGATGCCTGCTTGGACGAAGGGCGAAAGGTCGTGGTATTCGCAAGGTTCGTACCCGAAATCGAGGGCATAGAGGAAATGCTCCACGAAAAGAAAATTCCGTACTCGCTCATATACGGCGCAACGAAAGATCGCGCGGAGCAGGTCAGTCGATTCCAAGAAGACCAATCGGTCAAAGTCTTCGTTGGGCAACTGCAAACCACGGGAATGGGGCTCACGCTGACTGCCGCCAACGTCGCGGTGTTCTATTCGCTCGACTTTTCATACGCGAACTACGAGCAGAGCCGAGCACGGATACACCGCATCGGGCAGACGGAAAAGTGTCTGTACATCCACCTTGTCGGCAAGGGAACGGTGGATGAAAAAATACTCCACGCATTAAAGCACAAAGGCGATATAGCCAATCTTATGGTGGATAATTGGAGGCAAATGCTAAATGGGCAAGATTAACGATTTGACGGGAATGCAGTTCGGGCGGCTGACAGCGGTGGAGAAGTTGCCGCCGCACGGAAAGAACACGGCTGTGATGTGGTTATGCAACTGCGAATGCGGCGGTACGGCAATCGTGCGCGGTACGGACTTAACGCGCGGACATACGCTGTCGTGCGGATGCTATAAACAAATGCGAAAGACTTTGCCGAACAGCGAACTGCGCTTGCACCGCATCTGGCAGAATATGAAACAGCGGTGCGCCAATCCGAAGAACAAGGACTATCGCTACTACGGCGGACGTGGAATAACCGTGTGCGACGAGTGGGCGGAGTTCGAGCCGTTCTTTTATTGGGCGATGTCGAACGGATATAAGGACGGACTGACCATCGAGCGCAAGGATAACGACGGCAACTATTGTCCGTCCAACTGTGAGTGGATAACCGCCGCCCGGCAACATCGCAATACGGGCAAAACGAAGAAGTACACATTGTACGGCAAAGAATTCACGCTCGCCGAACTGTGCCGCATTTACGGACAGCCGCGCAGCACGGTAGCCGAACGACTGAAAAAAGGAATTCCCATTGACGACGCTATAAAAAAAGGAGGTAGGAATAAATTGAATAACAAACTGTTGGAACTCTCGGACACGCTGAAATTGCTGAAAGAGAGAAAGAGCGAACTCGATGCCGAGGCGAAAAAAATCGAGGAAGAAATCGACGGCGTTACGACCGAGATGATCGGCATAATGACGACCGAAGAATTGACCTCGTTCAAGCGCGACGGTACGACGTTCTCGCTCGTGGTGCAAGAGTATCCGTCCGCCGAGCCCGACCGCAAACCTGAACTGTGGGATGCGATGCGCTCGAACGGATACGACGACCTTTTCAGCATAAACAGCAAGACGTTGTCGGCAACGGTCAAAGAACTTATGACCGAAAACGGCGGAGCCTTGCCCGAATGGTTGGAAGGGCTCATCAAGATAGCGGAAAAGAACAGTATCCGCATGACCAAGTCTAAAAAATATTAATTTGGAGGATAGAAAGACAATGGCAAACGAAATCGTGAAAAGCGAAGGCAACAGCGCGGTAGCGCAGTACACGGGCGGCGTGGATCTCGGCAGCATTCTCGCCGAAGAACTCGACGGACTCAATCTGTCGTTCGACCGCATCAAAATTCCGTCGGGCGGCGGCTTGGCGTTCGAAGTGCCGGGCGACGATCCCGACTCGCCCGACACCGTCAAGGAGTTCAAGGCGGTTATACTGCATCACCATCCCATCAACTGCTACTACAAAGAGGAGTACACGGGAGGCAACAATCCGCCCGACTGCGGCAGTATGGACGGTCATATCGGTATCGACGGAGAAACGGGCGAGGTCAAGTCGTGCGCCGACTGTCCGTTCAATAAGTTCGGCAGCGGCAAGAACGGCGCGAAGGCTTGCAAGCAGAAACGCCGCATCTATCTCTTGCGCGAGGGCGAGCAACTTCCCATCATTCTGTCGTTGCCCACGGGCAGCCTCAGCGAATTCAGCAAGTATGTGATGCGCCTTCTTTCCAAGGGCAAAAAGACCAACAGCGTGGTCACGAAGTTCACGCTCAAGAAAGTGCAGAACAGCGGCGGCATCAACTACTCGCAGGCGGTGTTCGGGGTGGACAGGGAGTTGACGAGCGAAGAACTTGCGGCAATCACGCCGATGAGCGAACAAGTCAAGGCGATGGCGAATAAGGTCACGGCGCTCGATGAAGAGTAAAGATGAAAAGGTACGGGCGGTGGGAAGACCGCCGCCCAAGTCTTTGATTTATATCTGCTCGCCGCTCAAAGGCGACGTAAAGCGTAACATAGAAAAAGCGAATTATTATGCGCGGTACGCTTACAGTCAAGGGTGCATACCGCTTGCACCGCATACCATCTTTACGCAATTTCTCGACGATAATAACCCGAAAGAGCGAAATGACGGAATGGCAATGGGGCTCGCACTTTTGGAGCATTGCGCCGAACTGTGGGTATTCGGTACGAACATAACAAAAGGTATGCGCAAGGAAATCGACTATGCGCGTAAACAAAAAATCGAGATACGGTGGATAGTTTTGCAGGAAACGGAGAAATAGGATGACGGACATATTCGAAAAAGTAAAAACGCAAGTGCATATCGCGGACGCGGTAGCACAGTTCGGAGTACAGCTCAACAGCAAAGACAAAGGGCTGTGTCCGTTTCATAACGAAAAAACGCCGTCCTTCTCCGTGGATCGCAAAACCAACATCTTCACTTGCTTTGGGTGCGGCGCGACGGGCGATGTCATAGCGTTCGTGTCGAAACTGAAAAACATCGAGCCGCTCGAAGCGGCGAAACTGCTCGCGGAGATGTTTCATATCGACATAGGCGAAACGACGAAACCGAGCAAACCCGACATCAAGGCGTACCTCAAAAAGTGCATCGCCGATGTGTCGCAAACGGATTATTTCGCACGACGCGGTTTGACCGTCGAAACCGTCAAGAAATATTGCTTGGGGTATGACGCATACCGCAAGGCGGCGGTCATTCCGTACTCGTCGAAACTTACATACTATCAAACGCGGAGCGTGATTGGCAAGAAATTCTTCAAGCCGAAGACCGAGGATGCGGGAGTAGAGCCGCTGTTCAACGGGGATATGCTCTACAAGGGAAAAACGCCAATCGCAGTGGTCGAGTCTCCGATTTGCGCACTCTCCATAATGCAGTGCGGCTTCCCGGCAATCGCGCTGTGCGGCGTGGGAAACATCAATAAACTCGTCCACGCAGTAAAGAACAAAAAGCCGACGGCAACGCTCATCCTTGCACTCGATAACGACGACGCAGGGAAAAAGGCAAGCGGCGATCTCGCCGCAATGTTACTCGAACTCAACGTGCAGTATGACGTTTACAATATTGCCGGGGAGTGCAAAGACCCGAACGAACTACTGCTCAAAAACAAATCGCAACTCGAACGCAATCTCAAAGCGGCAAAGACCGCCGCCAAGAAAAAGTACGCCACGGCGAAAGACAGTTTCACCGCATCGGAATTACAAGATGAAGAAGTCGCGCCGCCGACGTGGATCGTGGACGGTATGCTCCCGACAGGACTCGCATTGTTGTGTGCGCCGTCGAAGCTCGGCAAGTCGTGGATGATGTTGCAACTGTGTATGGCAGTAGCCGAGGGCAACGAATTCTTGGGATACGCCACAAAGAAATGCGAGTGTCTGTATTATGCGCTCGAAGACAGCAAGGCGCGGCTTAAAGACCGTATGCAAAAAATGCTCAAAGGCAAACGCGCACCGAGCGGGGTGCATTTCGCACTCGACGCCGACCCGATCGATAACGGCTTTATGGAGCGCGTGGTCGATGAGATAAAGACATACCCGAACATCAAACTCGTTATAATCGACACGTTGCAAAAGGTGCGTGGCAAGCCGTCGAGCAAAGAGTCGATGTATTCCATAGACTACCGCGAAATGGGCGAGCTCAAACGGTTTGCCGACAAAAACCATATCACAATGCTTTTCGTCCATCACTTGCGGAAGATGGCTGACGAGTCCGACGTCTACAATATGATAAGCGGCAGTACCGCACTGATGGGTGCGGCGGACACCGTGTTCGTCATATCCAAGAAAAAGCGTACCGATGACGATGCGACAATGAGTATGACCGGGCGAGATATAGAGCAATCGTCCATTGTCGTGCAGTTCAATAAATACGATTATCTATGGGAAGTACGCGGCACGGCGGAAGAAGTCGAAGCAAAGAAAGAACGCCAAGAGTACGAGAACAGTCCCATTGTCATCACGATAAAAGAACTCATCAAACGGAATCCTATGGGCGGATGGAAAGGATCGGCGGCGGAATTGATGAAAGCGGTGTACGATGTTACAGGCAAACAACTTGCCGAGTCCGCGACGGGAGTAGGCAAACTCATCAGCAAGTACGAATACCGATTGCATTGCGACGATATAGAACACACCGTGACACGGAGCGCAACGCGAACGCACACGTTCAAGCGAATCGTAAGGAATATGCCGTATGGCTATCAACGGACGATATACGACGGAGAGAACGACTGAAAAAGCGTCGCTTATAAAGAAGTATGTGTCGTAAGCGTCGCAAGTGTCGAAGAAAAAACAGATAAATCCACAAGAGTGAGTTAGTGTCGGTGTGTTTAAGTGTCATATCTCGACACATACGACACTTGTGACACTTGGTTTAGTAAACGAGGTAAAAATGAAAGAAAGCGATTTGATACGCAAAATATCCGAATACTTAAAGACCGTGCCGAGCCTCTTTTTTTGGAAAGAGCACGGCGGTATGTACGGCACAGCGGGAATACCCGACATAGTGGTGTGCTATCGCGGACGGTTTATAGCATTCGAGTGTAAAGTCGGGAAGAACAAACCGACCGTACTGCAAGCGCAAACGATACGGCAAATAATAGCCGCAGGCGGATACGCGATGGTGGTGCGGTCTGTGGATGAAGTACGGCAAACGATAAAGGCATTCGAAAAGGAGTAAGCAATGGCGGCGGAAATAATAATCAATAAAGTAGTCGTAACGGACGAGGCGAAGTTCGATTACGAGTGTTTATTCAATCGCCCGATACCGAAAGCGGACATAAAGCGGGAAACCGAGGAATACATAGACGGTCGGCAGGGTCGGATAAACGGTTTTTATTTCCGCACGAAATACTTGGACGAAAACGCCGACGAAATGCTGATGCTGTTCTTTTACAAGGGCAAACGCTTCGGTAAAATGCAACTGTGGGAACTGTCGGGTGTGTGCCGAGCGGACGAATGGACGCGAGAGGCGGAGGACGACGGACAAATACGGAATTGGCTGAATACATCACTCGACAGTAAAGAAAGTACCGATTGGGTGTGGGATTTGCGTATAAGGGAAGCCGAGCAAAAGCGGCTGCTCGAAGAAGAATACGGCAAAGAAGGAGATGACATTATGGCGGCGATAAAAGAGCTGTTGAAAAACTATAAACTCAATAAAGCAAAGGCGGCGGTCGGCGGCACGGTGGAATCCAAGCGGCTTAAAGAGGATATGGACTTTTTGGACGTATGTATTGCCGCACTCGACGACGAAGCGAGAGAGATCATCAGCGGCTTATACATAAACGGTCAGTCGATGAGTAAACTCGGAAATCGCCTCGGCTATTGCAAAGCAGCCATTTACAAAAAGAGAAATCGAGCCGTGGAAATGCTCGAAATCCTATTTGCCGCTCGTGTTTGAAAAGAGTAGACGAAAGTAAACGAAAGTAAACGGAAAAGGCGGTAAACGCCCGTATAATGGAATTGACGGAGGGAAAAACCGAATGCCGAGAAAACCGAAACGACCGTGCAGCTATCCCGGTTGTCCGCGACTCGTGGAAGGGCAATACTGTGAAGAACACAAACGCCTGACGGATAAGCAGTACAACAGATACGGGCGAGATGACTTTACGAAGAATTTTTACAAAACGCCCGAATGGAGAGCGGCACGAAAACGGCAACTGAACAGCCAACCGTTTTGCGAGGAATGTCTGAAAGCGGGCAAGCGCACGAAAGCGACTATGGTCGACCACATTGTGCCGATAAAGCAAGGCGGAGATAAATTCGCGCCGAGCAACTTGCAAAGCCTGTGTTTTAGTTGCCACAGTCGAAAGTCGGTGGAAGAAGGCAGTCGCTTCGGGAAAAAATAAAGTTTGAAAAAGTTTGCGGTTTGGCAAGCGTTTCGCTGGGCTCTTTCGGAAAAAGACGGTATGATGTGTCTACAACTATAAAGGCATAAGCCGAAAGGAGTAGACATGAGCGAAGAAAAAAATAAAGCCGCCGAAAAATATACGTTCGAGTCGGTAACAAAAGAAACGACCGCCGCCGATGTAACCATATACGCGAACGGAATGGTGCGCTTCGGTAAGCGGGCGATTGAAAAGTATGACATACGCAACACCGACCTATTATGGGGAACGGATAACGAAAGCGGAATGCTTGCGCTCCGAAAGGTGCGGAGCGGTAGGTGTTTGCGCAGCAAGAATAAGGATACGACGAGTTGTCCGTTACGGCTTGCGCAAGAGCGCGCGGGCAAGTACGCGCTTGCGGTCGATGGCGAGGTGCTCGTGCTGATACCCATAGGCTGACACGCGCACAGGGGCAGGGGGAGTCAAATCTCTACGGATGAACGCCTAAGAGCGGGGCCGCAACTTCGCGCGAATTTTCGCAAAATCAAAAATCAAACGGGAAAATCAAAAAATCAAATGTTTAACTACGTTAAAGGACGGCAACCGCCGCCCTTTTGATTTTGCCCGAAAAATCAAAATAATCAAAAATCAAAACGGAGGGATTATGGCAAGCGGTGGACGAAGACCGGGCGCAGGCAGACCTAAAAAAGCCGCCGCCCAAAAGATACTCGAAGGCAATCCCGGCAGGCGCGAAATCGAAGTCGTGACATTCAACGCCGAGGGTGTGGAACTGCCGAGCGAGCCGCCTTCTTATTTATCGGCAAAGGCGAAAGAGATATACCGCACGGTGTATGCGTGGCTCAAAGGCATAGGGTGTACGACAGGCATACTGCCATACAACCTCGAAGAGTATGCCTTTTGCAAAGCGCGGTGGTTAGAGTGCGAGGAGATGAACACCAAGCACGGCTTACTCGTCAAAGACCCGACAAACGGAAAGGCAATGCCGTCTCCGTTCGTGGCAATGGCACAGCAATACTTAAAACAGACAAACGACGTGTGGAGCAAAATCTATCTCGTTGTGCGCGAAAGCAAACTGTCGAAGTGGGACGATAAAAATCCGAACGACGACATAATGGAGAAATTGTTGGGAGGCGGAAACTGATGGAATATACGGAGCAAAATCCGTTGCGGCTTGTCGAACTGTTCGCAGGCATCGGCAGTCAAACGCAGGCTCTCAAAAACATAGGCGTACCGCATAAAGTGGTCGGTATATCCGAGATAGACAAGTACGCCATAAAGAGTTACGAGGCGATGCACGGCTCGGCAAACAATCTCGGCGATATACGCGAAATAAAATCGTTGCCGCCCGCCGACCTTTGGACATATTCGTTCCCTTGCCAAGACATTTCGGTGGCGGGACGCGGCGCAGGAATAAGAGAGGGGACGCGCAGCGGTTTACTGTTCGAGGTGGAGCGGTTACTTAATACCGCCGCCCAAGAGGGAACATTGCCCAAATACTTGCTCCTCGAAAACGTGAAAAACCTTGTAGGCAAACGCTTCAAAGCCGACTTTGATAAGTGGCTGTCGTTTCTCGTCGAACTCGGTTACAGCAACTATTGGAAAGTGCTGAATGCCAAGGACTACGGAATTCCGCAAAACCGTGAGCGTGTGTTTTGCGTGTCCATTCGCGGCGAGCACGAGCCTTTTTTCTTTCCGCAAAAGCGCGAACTCAAACTCCGATTGCGCGATATGTTGGACGCAGTTGTGGACGAGAGATACTACTTAAAAGAGAGTACGATTCGGAGCATTCTTACATCGCACTTCAACTCGCGCCGAAACAGTGTAAAGCAAGAAGGCGACGTGGCGAATACGATACTCGCCCGCGATTGGAAAGGACCGCAGTGCGTAAAAGTCGGCGACGTTGTCGGCGAAAAATGGGAACGGATGCACGAAACAAGCCGTCGTGTGTTCGATCCGAACGGACTGTCTCCGACCGTGCATTGCGCAGGCGGCGGCAATACCGAACTGAAAATCGTGGTCGACAATGATGACGCAAGCGATGTGGAGCGATTATACAAGCAGGCAGTTGAAACGGTTTTGGAAAATGATTGCGAGGTGGGCGATACCGTTGATGCATTCAACCGCAAGATAAACAAAAGCGGTCTATGTCCGACAATAACCACGCGGCCCGAAGGTTTCAAAACCGCAATACTGCCTATAGTAAAAGGCGATCCCGAAACGGTCGTTGTAGCGGGGCAATTTCAACCAGTGGATCGTGATTATAATGGCAAGGGGAAACAGCGCGAGGAGCATTTCGAGTGCCGTCATGACGAGATAAGCAACGCCGTACTCACGGGCGATAGAAAGAACTGCGTGTGTATCGCGGCTATGCGCGGACGCAATCCAGACAATCCGTCCGACCGAAAGGCGGGGCAACAATTAAAACAGCGGCTCGAACTCGGCGAAACCGATGTGAGCAATACGCTGACCTCGGTACAAAAAGACAACCTTGTAGTCGAGGGAGATTTTGTGGCGCGGAAATACGAAGAGTTCATCGAAGAAAAGGGCTACATACCCGAAATGTTCCAACCGTTCAATAAGCAAGAGTTGGATGACGTTGCACCGACGCTGACCGGGCGGTGTTCGGTATCTGGCGGAATGTCGGCGGTGCTGAAACTCGAAGAGCCGCTGAAAGTAAAGGTGGCGACCAAGCAAGGCTACGAGGAAGCCGAGCGCGGCGATTACGTCAACATTACCTATCCCGGCAGCAAGACCAAGCGCGGTCGGGTCGGCAAAGGCATAGCGCATACGCTGACGTGCGGCGACGGAAACGCCGTTGTAACCGAAAACGTGCGCATCCGCAAACTTACGCCGCGAGAGTGCTTGCGGCTTATGGGGTGGATAGACAAGCAGATAGATAAGATAGCCGCCGCCCGTGTCAGTTCGACGCAGCAATACAAGCAAGCGGGCAACGGAATCGTGGTACAAGTCTTGGAGGCAATCTTCAAGGCTTTATTTTTCGGCGAAATATGATGCTGTATAACGCCGACTGCTTTGACGTGATGAAGGAAATGGCGGACGGCTCGGCGGATATGGTGCTGACCGATTTGCCATACGGCACTACAAGAAACAAGTGGGATATTCCGCTGCCTTTAGACAAACTATGGGAACAGTCTTTGCGGATCATAAAAGACAACGGCGCAATCGTGCTGTTCGCGCAAACGCCGTTTGACAAACTCCTCGGCGCGAGCAACATAAAACTGCTACGTTATGAGTGGATATGGGTAAAGCGGCAAGGGAGCGGACACCTCAACGCAAAGAAAATGCCACTCAAACGCCACGAAAATATTTTGGTGTTCTACAAAAAGCCGCCGAAGTACAATCCGCAAATGACGGCAGGCAAACCGTATAGCGCAAAGAGCGGACGTGCGAGCGCGAACTACGATAAGCAGAAAACGGTGTTCACGGTAAACGCCGGGGTAAGGTATCCGACGAGCGTATTGGAATTCAATTCGGAGAAAGGATATCATCCTACGCAAAAGCCCGTCGCGCTGTGCGAATACCTTATACGCACATACACCGATGAGGGCGAAACCGTTCTCGACTGTTGTATGGGCAGCGGAACAACAGGCGTGGCTTGCCGCCGCCTACACCGCGAATTCGTCGGCATAGAAAAGGACGCCGAAATATACGAGATTGCAAAAAAGCGAATAGAGGGGGAGCAATGGAACACATAGCAAGTATCAGTTACGGAAAGGACAGCCTCGCAATGCTCGAAGTGATCCGCCGCCACGGTCTTCCCATCGACCGCATTGTGCATGTCGAAATAATGGCGACAAAAGAAATCCCCGCGGATCTGCCGCCGATGATGGAATTCAAACGCAAAGCAGACGAGATAATCAAGGAGAAGTACGGCATAAAGGTCGAACATATTTCCGCACCGCGCACATACGAAGAATACTTTTATTCGGTATGTCGAGGCGAAAAGAGCCGCAATCGCGGAAAGATATACGGATTCCCATTGCAAAAAGGGAATTGGTGCAACGCACGGCTGAAGGTTGGCGTACTCGACAAGATACAACGCAACGCAATAACGTACATAGGTATAGCGGCGGATGAGCCGAAACGCTTTCATAACCTGAGCGAAACAAAACGCAGCCCGCTCGTCGAGTACGGATGGACGGAGGCTATGTGCCGAAAATGGTGCGAAGAAAACGACTTACTGAGTCCGATTTATACGACCGCCGCCCGCGGCGGCTGTTGGTTTTGTCACAATCAAAGCGTGGCGCAGCTCCGACTGTTGCGCAAGAATTATCCCGAATATTGGGCGATATTGCTCAAATGGGACGCGGACAGTCCCGTTACTTTCAAAGCGAACGGTCGCACCGTGCGCGATTTCGATAGACGCTTTTCGATGGAAGAGCAAGGGCTTATACCCGAAAATACAAAATTCAATTGGAGAATGATACTATGACGAAACGTGTTTACACCGCCGAATCCGTGACGAGCGGACATCCCGACAAACTTGCCGACCTTATAGCCGACAGCATACTCGACGAATGCTTGGAGCAGGACGAAAACAGCCGCGTCGCTTGCGAGGTTATGCTCGCACACAATAAGTGTTTTATAAGCGGAGAGATAACGACCGCCGCCGATGTAGACTACGAATACATAGCGCGTTCGGTCATAGCGCAAATCGGCTACAACCCGAAAGATATCGAGGTGGAAGTGCGAATTCACGAACAGAGCGCGGACATTGCCGCCGCCGTGGACGGAAAGGAATTGGGCGCGGGCGATCAGGGCATCGTGTACGGTTACGCGACCAACGAAACCGACAATTATATGCCGCTTCCCATAGAACTCGCGCACCGACTGACCGAGCGATTGGAACAGTGCCGCCGCGAAGGTATCATCAAAGGGCTGCGACCCGACGGCAAAAGCCAAGTGTCGGTGCAGTACGTCGGAGATAAGTTCGACAAGATAACGTCGGTCATCGTATCGACACAGCACATCGAAGAAAAAGACCTCGAAGTGCTGACTGCCGAGATTCGGCACAATGTCATCGGTTATGTGTTCGCGGATTACGATTTGTCAGACTCCGAGATACTCATCAATCCGTCGGGAAGGTTTGTGATCGGCGGATTCGAGGCGGATACGGGTTTGACCGGGCGCAAACTTATGGTGGACACATACGGCGGAATTGCGCATCACGGCGGCGGCGCGATGTGCGGTAAGGACGCAAGTAAAGTTGACCGCAGCGGCGCATATCTTGCGCGGTATATCGCAAAGAATATCGTGGCGGCAAGGCTTGCCGAAAAGTGCGAAGTCGCGCTGTCTTATGCGATAGGTGTGCCTCATCCGACAGCGATAGACATCAATACATTTTACACGGGCGCGATAAACGAAAGGTTTATAGCCGAGGCGGTGGCGAAGGTGTTTGACCTGTCGGTCGCAGGGGCGATAAACAAACTCGACCTCCGCCGCCCGGTCTTCGGGCAAACGGCGGTCGGAGGGCATTTCGGCAAAGACTATTTTGCTTGGGAGATAACGGATAAAACGGAGGCGCTCAATGACGCAGTTCGACCGTGACAAGCTCGTGACCGACAACCTGCGGCTTGTATATTATCTCTACGAAAAACTGACCAAGAATCCGCTGACCGAAAACTATAAGGATGACATCATTTCCGAGGGAATGGTCGGACTTGTCAAGGCGGCGAATACATTCGATAATGGGCGCGGCATTAAATTCGGCACATACGCCTCGCGGTGCATAACCAACGAAATGCTTATGTTTATTCGGCGGATGAATAAGCAACTCCCGCACGAAGTGTCTTTATACGTGCCGATAGACAAAGATGCCAACGGACACGTCTTGTGCTATGCGGACATTCTATCGAATGAAGACAGCATTCCCGAAAGTTGTATTTATGCCGCCGCCGTGGATTCGTTTATGGCAAAGCAAAGCGAAACGGACCGTGAAATAATGGATGCGCTTCGGCAAGGTTATAAGCAAAAGGAAATAGCAGAGATCGTGGGTATAAGACAGCCGACTGTCTCGCGTAGGATACGAAAACTGCGGCTGAAATTCCGCAAAGAATTCTCCGAAAAATAGTTTCGGTTTTGTTGCGCTTTTTCGCTGGACTATTCGCGCCGAGCACGGTATTGTTTGTGGTACAACAAAAAGGAGGTGCGGTACAATGCCGACAGTTAGATTTCGCAGTAGAGGCGAAAGCGGAAATATCTTCTTCCTTATGTCGTTGGTCGCCGAAGCGTTAAACGACGAAGAGCGGACGGGACAACTTTGGAAAGAGATAAAGCAAGGCTCATATGACGAGGCGATAGAGAAAATTCGCCGACACGTAAACCTGATCGATTTGGACGGATTATATTGATGGATACCTTTTTCTCGCAAACAAAGTGCGACCGTTGCGGCAAGGAATTGACGGACGGTCGCACGATGTCTATGTTTAATACCGAGTGCATTTGCTTGGAATGCAAGCGCAAAGAAAAGCAAATGGACGAATATACCGCCGCCTGCGACGCCGAAAATGCCGCAGTAAGACGCGGAGAAAAGAACTTTAGCGGAGTTGGACTCCCGAACAAAAAATAATACGAAAAAAGTCGAAAATTCTTTGAAAAAGTTTCGGTTTTGGGTGCGTTTTCGCTGGGCTCTTTCGATTGTTTACGGTATTCTTTGGTTACAAAATTAAACCAAGGGCAACCGCCCGAAAGGAGAACACGCAATGAAAACACAAACCTTCGGAATCGAAATCGAACTCACAGGCATCACCAGATGCCAAGCCGCAAACATCATAGCAAGCTACTATGGTACAAGCAAGACGCACGTCGGCGGCTCATACGACACTTACGAAGCTACCGACCGACAAGGACGCAGATGGAAAGCGATGCGCGATGCGAGCATACACACGGAAAAGAAAGACGGCACATACACAGGGGATGCCTACAGCTGCGAAATCGTAACGCCCGTATGCCGCTACGAAGACATCGCCGACATACAAGAGATAGTAAGGCAACTGCGGCACAAAGGCGCGATAGCCAACGACAGCTGCGGAATACACGTCCACGTCGGCGCGGAGCAACATACGGCAAAAAGCCTGCGCAACCTCGTCAATATAATGACGAGCAAAGAAGACCTACTCTTCAAGGCATTCGGAGTAAGCGAATCAAGAGCATCGAGATGGTGCAAGAAAAACGAAGAGAGATTCGTGCAAAGGATAAACGCAAGCAAACCGCAAACAACCGCCGCCATCGAAAGACTCTGGTACGATGGACCGAGCCGCAGTTACCATCACTACGACGGAAGCCGCTACCATGCACTCAACCTGCACAGCTTATGGCAAGGCAAAGGCATCGAGTTCCGATGCTTCAACGGCACGACACACGCAGGAAAGATAAAGACCTACATACAACTGTGCCTCGCAATATGCCATCAAGCACTCACGCAAAGCGGTGCAAGCGCAAGACGCACGACAAGCACGAACGAAAAATACACCTTCCGCACATGGCTCCTGCGCCTCGGAATGATAGGCGAAGAGTTCGAAACGGCAAGGATGTGGCTACTCAAGAACTTCGAAGGCGATACAGCCTTCCGCAACGGCAGACCGATGGCGGTGGCGGCATAAGCCGCCGCCACCATACCAAAATAAAAATCGACATAGGAGAAACGATTATGGCAAACAAATTATATGTAGCATACGGTAGCAACCTAAACCTTGCGCAAATGGCGCATAGGTGTCCGAACGCCAAGGTGGTCGGCAAGGGAATACTGAAAGACTATCAACTGACGTTCCGACACGTCGCAACAATAGAGCCCGAAAAGGGCGCGGAAACACCTGTCGGCGTGTGGGAAATAACGCCCGCTTGCGAGAGAGCCTTGGACATCTACGAGGGATATCCGCGAATGTACCGCAAGGAAACAGTCGATGTCGAAATGATGGACGGTACGACAAAGCAAGCAATGGTGTACATTATGAACGGCGGGGAGCCGTCGCTGCCGAACGAATACTACTACGGCACAATCCGAAGAGGGTATGCGGATGTCGGGCTCGACGAAAAGTACCTTTATACCGCACTCGCCGATACCGTTCGGCGAATGCAAAAATAAATCAAATCAATATGCGTGTTCGGGAAAGAGCGTTTCGGCGCTCTTTTTCATTTCTTAACGGAGGTGGCAATGGCATACAACAAACAACTCGCCGACCGTGCCGTTGCGTTTATAAACTCCTTAAAGCACACGAAAGGCACTTGGCACGGCGTACCGTTCAAACTGTTGCCGTGGCAGAATAAAATCATTTGCGACGTGTTCGGCACGGTAAAGGATAACGGCTATCGGCAATATAATACGGCGTACATCGAGATACCCAAAAAGCAAGGAAAAAGCGAGATCGCGGCGGCGGTCGCGCTTTATCTTTTGGCGGGCGACGGAGAGTGGGGTGCGGAAGTGTATGGATGCGCCGCCGACCGACAGCAGGCAAGCATCGTGTTCGATGTGGCTTGCAATATGGTGGAGCAATGCCCGGCACTCAAAAAGCGCATTAAACCCGTGATGAGCCAAAAACGGCTCGTGTACCAACCGCTGAACGCATTCTACCAAGTGCTGTCGGCTGAGTCGTACACCAAGCACGGACTCAACGTCCACGGTGTGGTGTTCGACGAACTACACGCGCAGCCGAGTCGTGCGCTTTACGACGTTATGACGCACGGATCGGGCGATGCGCGGAAACAGCCGCTGTTCTTCCTTATAACGACGGCGGGAACGGATCGCAACTCGATATGTTGGGAAATACACCAAAAAGCAAAAGACATACTCGAAGGGCGAAAGCACGACCGCTCGTTCTATCCCGTTATTTATGGGGCGGCGGATGACGATGATTGGGGCGATGAAAGCGTGTGGCATAAAGCAAATCCGTCGCTCGGCATAACGGTGGATATAGACAAGCTCCGCACCGCTTATGAGTCGGCAAAAGACAATCCCGCCGAAGAAAACTTGTTTCGACAACTCCGTCTCAACCAATGGGTAAAGCAGTCGGTGCGATGGATGCCGCTCGATGCTTGGGATAAGTGTGCCGACGCAGTGGACGCCGATGCGCTTGCCGGGCGAGAATGCTACGGCGGACTCGACCTATCGAGTAGCACCGACGTGACGGCGTTCGTGCTTGTGTTTCCGCCACTGAACGAAGAAGACAAGTACAAAGTCTTGCCGTACTTTTGGATACCCGAAGACACGATAGAACTGCGTGTGCGCCGCGACCACGTTCCGTATGACGTGTGGAAAGCCAAGGGGCAAGTGATAACCACCGAAGGCAACGTGATCCACTACGGCTACATCGAAAACTTTATAGAGGAACTCGGCAAAAAGTACCACATAAAAGAGATAGCGTTCGATAGATGGGGAGCGGTGCAAATGACGCAAAACCTCGAAGGTATGGGATTCACGGTAGTGCCGTTCGGACAGGGATTCAAAGATATGAGCCCGCCGACAAAAGAATTGATGAAACTCGTACTCGAACAAAAGATAGCGCACGGCGGCAACGTGCCGCTTCGGTGGATGATGGACAACGTGTTCGTGCGCACCGATCCTGCCGGGAATATAAAGATGGATAAGGAAAAGTCAACCGAAAGGATAGACGGAGCGGTCGCGCTTGTTATGGCATTGGACCGTGCGATTCGCAATCAAGGGACGGCGGACAGCGTGTACAACGACCGTGGAATCATCGTGATTTAACGAAAAAAATCTTTGAAAAAGTTTCGTGTTTTGGGCGTTTTTCGCTGGGCTCTTTCGTTGTTTTACGGTATTGTTTGGTTACAAAATCAAGCAAGGGCAAGCCTGCCCGAAGGAGTAAAAATGGCTACGGAAAAGAAAGTACAAGCAACACTTAAGAGCGCAATCGGATTCTATATCGGCGATGTATGCTATGCGATGTCCGACGAAGACTACGACGGCGAATGGCACAAAGATGATTATAGCGACTTCGAAGGCGCACACGAACTGCGCGGACACAAATTCGCCATAGGCGGTACGGCATACGGAGACGGCGAATACGAAGACCAGTTCGGACATCGCTACGGCGTCGATTCGGGAACGATAGGCATTCTGCCGTATGAACTCTGCGAAAAGAAAAACCCTTATGAACTCGACAAGCTCGGACGATTCGTAAGAGCGACGACCGCGACATTCACAGCCGAGGACGGCGAGTTCGACATAGAGCTAAGCACAAAACAAAGCTACCACATCAGCACGAATGACTGTGAAGACGACGAGGATGAAGAAGACTACTACGAAAAAGAATACGAGGGCGACTATGACGAGGAGTCCGATGAAGACGATGAAGACTACGATTAAACGGTAAAATCCGCGACCGCTCCGAAAGGGGCGGTTATCATTTTGAAAAGGAGAGCGTAATGCAAATCGAAAAGAAAAAAGTTGACGACCTAAAAGCCGCCGCCTATAATCCGCGCAAAGACCTGCAACCGGGCGACGCGGAATACGAAAAACTCAAACGGAGCATTTTGGAGTTCGGGTACGTCGAGCCTGTTATTTGGAACAAGCGCACAGGCATAGTGGTGGGTGGACACCAACGGCTCAAAGTGATGAAAGACCTCGGCTACACCGAAGTCGACTGCGTTATTGTAGACCTCGACGAGAGCAAAGAAAAGGCGCTCAATATCGCGCTCAATAAAATCAGCGGCGAATGGAACAATGACCTCCTTGCCGACCTTTTGCGCGACTTGGACGGGAGCGGCTATGACATAACGCTGACAGGTTTCGACCTCGCCGAAGCGCAAGAGTTGTTCGGCAGCGGCTCAATGGAAAACGTCCACGAAGACGATTTTGACGCGGAGTCGGCGTTAAGCGAAACCGCCGATTGTAAGACCGTTTCGGGCGATTTGTGGCACTTGGGAGAGCATAGGCTACTGTGCGGCGATTGTACGCAAATCGAGGACGTGCGGCGCGTTTTGGACGGCAAGGCGGCGGACGTGATGGTTACCGATCCGCCGTATAATGTTGATTACGGCTCGGCGATTGTCGGAAAGAATAAGTCCAAAACACGCGATAACAGCAACATAGCAAACGATAACCTCTCCGATGACGAGTTCTATCAGTTCCTGTTGGCGTTTTACAAGGCGGCGGAAAGCGGACTGAAAAAGGGTGCGCCCGTTTATGTGTTCCACAGCACAAAGGAAACGGTCAACTTTACTAAAGCGATGGTAGACGCAGGATTTAAGTATGCGCAAACGCTCGTGTGGTACAAAAACCACTTTACGCTCGGAAGGCAAGACTATCAGTGGATACATGAGCCTATACTCTACGGATGGAAGGAAGGCGCGGGGCATTACTTTGTGGACGACCGAACGCAACCGACCGTATACGAGGATTTGCGGCTTGCTGTGAAAAAGATGGGCAAAGCCGAGCTCGTTGAACTGTTGGAGAAAATGCTCGAAAAGCCGACGACCGTTGTTAAAGACAATAAGCCGAGCAAGTCCCCCGATCATCCGACGATGAAGCCGATAACGCTATGTGCGAAACTCATCTTCAACAGCAGCCACGAAGGGGATACGGTGTTCGAGCCGTTTTGCGGCAGCGGAAGTACACTCATTGCCGCCGCCCAGCTCGACCGCAAATGTTGCGCCATAGAATTGGAGCCGCGCTATTGCGACGTGGTCGTTCGGCGATACAAAGAACAGTATCCCGACGCCGAAATAAGGCACATCCGCGAGGGTGTGGAAATTTTCGATTAAACCCCTCGAATTCGAGTACATTAGGCGTAAAATTCTTTGAAAAAGTTTGAGTTTTGGGCGGTGTTTCGCTGGGCTCTTTCGAGTGAGCACGGTATACTTTGGTTACAAAATCAAGCAAGGGCAATCGCCCGAAGGAGTCAAAATGGAAACCAAAATCAGCAGAGCAACCGAAAGAAAGCTCGTCAAGATCGCACAAAGGGAAATCCCCGAACTCGCAAATCGCGCCGACCTCGAACAGCAAATGAGTGACAGCCTCGACTTTATCGACGGCATCGCGGTATGGTCTATCAAAGCAGCGCTCATAGCCGCATACGAACTCGGACGGGCGGCGGCCAAGGAGGGGAAATAAAATGGAAAAGCAAGAACGCACGGCAATCGAGAAAAGGCTGTTCCGCACTCTTAAGAATTATTCGCACGGCTATCACAGCAATGCGACTGAGAAAGAAAAAGAAGCCTACGATGCGAAGGTTGAGCAACTCAAAGCAAGGATACTCGATGACGTGGAACACGCTCCCGAAATCATCGCCGAAGAGTTCGCGGCGCATCAAGCCAAGATGTATCGAGCGCAAATGAGCGGAGAGTACGCAACGCTCAAATGCAACGCCGAATGGAAAGCAATAGACAACGTGTGTATGGCACTCATCGACAGCAAGCCATTCAAAGAATAAAAAGCATAGCAAAATATCGAAAACCGAAACCGTCCGACCGGGCGGTTTTATCATTTCAAAAACGGAGGGATTATGGGATTATTCGGTCGAAGTCGGGATGCGCCAAAAAAGGAAAAGCGCAACGCACCGAGCAAAGAAATGCAGGAATTTATTCGCGGCGTGGACGTGGATATGGGCGGCGGCTCGGCGAGCGGTGTGCGCGTGGACGAACTCCGCGCTATGCAAACAAGTGCGGTGTACGCTTGCGTAAAGATACTTGCGGAAACGGTGGCGAGTCTGCCGTTGCACTTATACAAAAAAGGGAAAAACGGTAAGAACGAAACGGCGGAGCAACATCCGCTTTTTTCGTGTTTGTACGAATCGCCGAATGAAGAGATGACGAGCTTCGAGTTCCGCGAAACGATGATGACATCGCTGTTGTTGTGGGGCAACGCTTATGCGCGAAAGATACGCAAGAACGGACACGTCACCGAACTGTGGTACTTAAAGCCGAATCTAATGACGGTCGAGCGCGACAGCCAAACGGGAAGGATAAAGTACACATACTCCGACGATATAAAGAATCAAACATTCGTATATTCGCCCGATCAGGTGTTCCACGTCAAAGGTTTGTCTATCGACGGGGTACTCGGACTGAGCCCTATTGCGCAAGCACGTGAGGCTGTCGGACTGTCGCTCGCCACCGAGCAGTACGGCGCAAAGTTCTTTGGTAACGGAGCGCGACCGGGCGGTGTTCTCGAACATCCCGGCATTCTGAAAGACCCAGAGAAACTGCGAGAGTCGTGGAACAAGGTGTATCAGGGGACGCGGAACAGCCATAAGGTGGCGGTACTCGAAGAAGGGATGAAATACCACACGATAGGCATTGCGCCCGAAGACGCACAGTTTCTCGAAACGCGCAAGTACCAAGTCAACGAAATATGCCGCATCTTCCGTGTTCCGCCGCACCTTGTCGGCGATTTGGACAGAGCGACGTTCAGCAACATAGAACATCAATCCATAGAGTTCGTTCAGCACACGGTACGTCCGTGGCTTGTACGGTGGGAACAAAGCATAAGCCGCCAACTCCTCGACGAGAAAGAGCGGCTTTTGTATTTTGCAAAGTTCAATGTGGACGGACTGTTGCGCGGCGATTACAAGTCGAGAATGGAAGGTTATGCGGTAGGGCGGCAAAACGGATGGCTGTCCATAAACGACATACGACGCTTGGAAGATATGCCGCTCGTGCCTGCCGAAAAAGGCGGCGATGAGTACCTTGTCAACGGCAACATGATAACTGCCAATCAACCGAAACAAAAAGAAGGAGGTAACGATGAATAGCAAAAAGGAATTGCGAATGCTCCCGATGAAGGAATTGCGCATCGCGGATGTCGACGGCGGCGGTCTGGTCATAGAAGGACACGCCGCTGTGTTCGACTCGTGGTCGGAAACGCTCGGAGGGATATTCCCGTTTAAGGAAGTGGTGCGAAAAGGCGCGTTCAACGAAAGCATCGGCAAAGACGATATCCGCGCTCTTTTCAATCACGATCCGAACTATGTGCTTGGGCGTAACCGCGCGGGTACGCTCGAACTCGTGGAAGACGAAATCGGCTTGCGCGTTCGCATAACGCCGCCCGATACGAGCTGGGCAAAGGACGTTGTTACGAGCATTCGGCGCGGCGATATAACGCAAATGTCCATCGGCTTTGTCGTGTTAAGCGATAAGTGGTCCACCGATGACGGAATGGACGTGCGCGAAATTCGCAAGGTGCAACTGTTCGATGTGAGTCCCGTCACGTTCCCGGCATACACGGAAACCGACGTCGGTGTTCGCGCTATGCAGGAATATGACGGCTACAAAGCCGAACAGCGCAGCAAAGCGGAAGAAACGGAAAAGGCGGCGGAACTCGCCGCCAAAAGAGCCAAAGAACAAGCAAAGCTCGAAAACCTGAAAACCAAATTCAAAAATATTTAATCGGAGGTTAACCAATAAATGAACATCAAGAAAATTCTCGAAATGAAGGCAAAGCGCGAGGATGCGCGGCTCAAAGCAATGGCGGTACTCAACAAAGCGGACGCCGAAGACCGCTTTTTGACCGACGACGAACAAAAGGAAATCGACAAATACGAATCGGAAATCCGCGCGTGGGACGAGAGCATCGCAAGAGCAGAAAAAATGCTTGCCATCGAGCCCGAAGACAGGGCGGCGGAAAAACCCGAAGTCAAGCCGACGCCGAATAAGAGCGGCGAAGAGAAACGGTTTGCCACGTTCGGCGAACAACTTCTTGCGGCGTACCGCGCGGCGATGCGGGCGGTGTGACCGATGAGCGCCTTTCCACCAGAGCGGCAAGCGGGCTCAACGAAACCACGCCCTCGGACGGCGGATTTCTCGTTCAGCAGGACTTTGTGACCGAACTGCTCAAACGCACCTACGAGACGGGCATTCTCGCAAGCAAGGCGAAGAAAATCCCCATTTCGACCAATGCGAACGGACTCAAAATCAACGCCGTGGACGAAGACAGTCGCGGAAACGGCAGCCGTTGGGGCGGCGTTCAAGCGTTCTGGGAGTCCGAAGCGGACGAGCATACGGGCAGCAAGCCGAAGTTCCGTCAACTCGATTTGTCGCTGAAAAAGCTCACGGGGCTGTGTTACGCAACCGATGAACTGTTGCAGGATGCGGCGGCACTCGAATCGGTCATTCGCCAAGCATTTGCCGAAGAGTTCGGATTCAAGATCGACGACGCCATTCTGGACGGCAGCGGCGAAGGACAGCCGCTCGGCATTCTCAAAAGCGGTGCGCTTGTCAAAGTCGAAAAAGAGAAAGACCAGTCCGCCGTCGTGACGGTAGAGAATATCGTCAAGATGTGGAATCGGCTGTGGTCGAAATCGCGGTCGAGCGCGGTGTGGTATATCAACCAAGAGATCGAGCCGTACCTGTACACGCTCAAACTCGGAGATAAACCCGTGTATATCCCGGCAGGCGGCATTTCCGAAAAGCCTTACGCAACGATATTCGGCAGACCCGTCGTGTCGCTCGAACAGTGCAATGCGCCGGGCGAAGTCGGAGATATCGTGCTCGCGGACATCGGGCAGTACCTTCTCATCGACAAGGGCGGCGTGAAAGCGGCAAGTTCCATACACGTCCGCTTCCTGTACGACGAGAACGTGTTCCGCTTTATTTATCGCGTGGACGGCAAGCCTATTTGGAACAAACCGCTTGCGCCGTACAAAGGCAAAGCCACGGTTTCGCCGTTCGTTACGCTCGACAAACGCGGTGCATAGCGTAAAGGCGGTGGGCGCGTGATAAGTTTACAGGAAACAAAGGAATTTCTCCGTGTGGACGACGATACCGAAGACGCGCTCATTTCCTCGCTTATCGTAACGGCAAAGGTATTGGTCGAAGACGTATTGCGAAGACCGCTTGCGGACTTCGACCGAATACCAGAGCCGATACACCAAGCAATGCTCATCGTAACCGCGACGCTGTACGAAGAGCGGCAAGTATCGAAGGATAAATCGGGTGTGTCCGTTACGGACACGCTCGATATGATCCGACGAATGTTGTTTGCGTACCGCAAGGGAGCGTTCTGATGAGAATAGGAAAACTCAACCGCCGAGTGGAAATTCTCGAATTCATAACACGCCGCGACGAATACGGCGGCGAAGTCGGCGAGTGGAAGGACGTTAAAACGGTTTGGGCGAACATTGTGACCGTAAGCGGCACGGAGCAACTTGTTTCGCAACAAGTGACTGCGGAGGCGGTAGCGAAAATAACAATGCGGTTTTTGCCGTGGTTGACAGTATTGCACCGCATTCGTTACGGCAAAAAACTGTACGAAATAGTAGGTGCGATTGACGCGGATACGGCGCACACGGAAACTATAATCAACTGCAAGGAGAGGGTAAACGATGGGCTACAGTGCAAAACAGCGAAAAGTCAAGACGACGGTGGAGGGTGCGGATGCGCTTGTAAAAGATCTGAAAGCAATGGAGGAAGCGGCGGCGGATGCGCTGATGGCGGCGGCGAAAGCGGGCGGTAAAATCGCACTCGAAGATGCCAAGCGTAACTGTCCCGTGGATACGGGCGCACTCAAACAAAGCCTGCATTTGACCGAAGGCAAAGCGACGGCGGTAAAAGCGACCGTGCAAGTCGACTACGATAAATCGCTCAAATACGGTACGCACGTCGAACTCGGTAGCCGAAACCGTCCCGCCAATCCGTTTATGCGTAACGCCGTTGATGATAATCAAAACAAAATCAACGACGCTATCACGGCGGAACTGTCAAGAGCGGTAGGGCGCAAGATATGAAAGATATTTGCCAAGCGGTTTATGAGTATCTGTGTTCGAGAAAGGAGATTGCGGCTCGCGTCAAGGACAGGATATATCCCATAATCTTGCCGCAGTCCGCGCCGCTCCCGGCAATCGTGTATGCGCCAGTGCTTGCCAACTACGACAGCGCATTGCAAGGCGATACAGGCTATGTGCGGCAAACGGTGCAGTTTGTCAGCCACGATACGACATACAAGAAAACGCGCGAACTCTCGCGGCTCATAAAGAAAGCATTGCAAGATTACAAAGGGGATATGTGCGGACTGAACATTCAAGCCGTGTTCATCAAATCCGACTACGAGTATAACGGAAACACGGCACTCAAATTCGATACCGAGGAATACATGTCGAGCATCGAATTCGAGATACATTTCAACGAAAAATAAGGAGGTAAATATGGCGGTAGCAGGCAAAAACGGCAAAGTCGTCATAGGCACGGAAAGCGACCAAAAGGTGGTCGGCATCAAGAATTGGTCGCTCGAACTTTCGCTCGATACGCTCGAAACGACCTCGCTCGGCGACGATTGGAAGAACTATATCACGGGTCTCAAAGAGTGGTCGGCGTCGAGCGAAGGCGATTACGAAGTGCCTTTGGATGGGCAAGGGCAAGCGACTTTGCAAGACGCATATCTGCACGGCACGACGGTCACTTTGAAACTGTTCGTGGACGAAAAGAACTACTACATGGGCGAGGCGTACATCAACAGTCTTTCCATAGAAGACCCGGTCGATGACGTTGTGTCCATCAGCATCGAATGCACGGGGACGGGCGCACTGTCGTTCGAACTCGGCGAATAGGAGGCGATATGAAAAAGGGAATCACCATAACACTGGATAAGCCGCGCATACTGCGGTACGGAATGAATGCGCTCGCCAAGATCGAAGACATCACGGGTAAAACGCTGATGTCGCTCGACCTCGGCAACGTCGGCATCAAAGACCTGCTCGCCATTGTATACGCAGGACTTTGTCACGAAGACAAGTCGCTGACTATCGAAAAGGTCGGCGATTTAATCGACGAGTACACCGACCTCAATACGATAGCCGAAAAGATAGGCGATGCGCTGACCGAGGCATTCGGTACGACAAAGGCGGAGGGCGGCGGAACGGGGGAAACCTAACCGCCGCTTTTGACCTTTCGGCAATATTGGACCGTGCAGTCGTGCAATTCGGACTCGATCCGCTTTTCGTGGGCGAGTATACGCCGTATGAACTGACGCTGCTCGCCAAGCAAAAACAAAAGCGCGACCAAGACGAATATGAGAATATGCTGTGTCTGTCTTGGCACGTCGAGGCGTTCGCGCGACAAAAGCGATTGCCGACGCTTGCCAAGGTTTTGCGCGATGCACGGAAAAAGCCGAAAAAGAAAGTCAGCAAAAGCGACGCCATACTCAAGGCAATGGCGGCGGAAAAAGGTATTACAATTTAAATAATGCGCCTAAACACTTGACTATTCGCCTAAAATGCGCTATAATTAGGCGAATAAATAAGGAGATAGGCAAATGCGTACATTCGATTATACTAAACTTGCCGAAATGCAATGGGATAGCGAAACGCTCGGACTTATTGCCCAAATACATGAGTATAAGGGGCGACAGGAGTTATACCTAAAGCGTAAGCCTGTTGAACTCGACCGACTCGTGGAGATTGCAAAGATTCAAAGCACGGAGTCATCAAATAAAATCGAGGGCATTGTGACAACCAATGCTCGGATAAAACAACTGTGCTTGGAAAAAACTACGCCGCGAACACGCGACGAAAAAGAGATACTCGGATACCGTGATGTGCTGAATACCATTCACGAAAATTTTGAGTATATTCCGATTCGCGCTTCGTACATTTTACAACTGCATAGAGATTTATACAGTTATTCCGAAAAGGCGATAGGCGGACGGTTTAAGAATACGCAGAACTATATATCCGAACAAAGAGAGGATGGTAGTTCGTTTGTACGGTTTACGCCGCTCGCTCCATTCGAAACTCCCGAAGCTGTGGATAGCATTTGCGAGAGCTATAATCGCGCAATCGACAGCTCTGCAATAGATCCGCTATTGCTTATTCCCGTGTTCATAACCGATTTCTTATGCATCCATCCGTTTAACGACGGAAACGGACGCATGAGTCGGTTGCTCACCACATTGTTGCTGTATAAAAGTGGTTATGTTGTGGGCAAATATATAAGCATCGAGAGCAAGATAGAAAAGAACAAATCTTTGTATTATGATGCATTGCAAGACAGCAGTATAGGTTGGCACGAAAACAATAACGATCCAATACCGTTCATAAAGTATCTGCTTGGGATTGTGTTGTCGGCTTACAGAGAATTCGAGAAGCGCATAGATATTGTAAGCGAAAAGAAGAGCAATACCGAAATCGTGAAAATAGCCATAGGACAAATTATCGGCAAATTTACCAAGAGAGATTTAATGGAATTGTGTCCGACCTTAAGCAAAGCGACGATAGAAAACATACTGAAACAACTGACTGAAAGCGGTGAAATAGAGCGCCATGAGAAAGGCAGAAATACCTTTTATACCGTTAAAAATTAAATAGTAACGAAAATCAATCGTAAAAAGCAAGTATCGAAAGGTGCTTGCTTTTTTCGTGCGCCAAAACTAATAAGGAGGTGGGGAATTGGCAGTTATAAGAAACCTTGTGGTCAAGATAGCGGCGGATATTTCCTCGCTTTCCAAAGGCTTGCAGTCGGCACAAAAATCAATTCAAAAAGTGTCGGCGGGATTCACGAAAGCAGGCACGAAACTGACCGCGAGCATAACCGCTCCGCTCGTGGCACTCGGCACGGCGGCGGTTAATGTTTCGCAAAAGTTTGAGCAGTCTATGGCAAACGCCGCATCGGTCGCAGGCGCGACGGGCGAAGAACTTGCGCGTATGACCGCACTTGCGAGAGAGATGGGCAGTAAAACCGTATTCTCGGCAAGCGACGCAGCGGACGCACTCTATTATATGGCATCCGCAGGATACAAAGTCGACCAAATGGCGGACTCCATACAAGCGACGCTAAACCTTGCCTCGGCAACGCAGAGCGATCTCGCATTTACGACCGATACGGTTATAGCCACACTCAATCAGTTCGGACTCGAAGCCAATCAAGCCGAGCGCGTGACCAACGTGTTCGCGTCGGCAATCGGCAACTCGATGGCGAATATGGAAAAACTCTCGAACTCAATGGGTTATGTCGGGCCTGTGGCAAACAGCCTCGGTTATTCCATAGAGGAAACGACGGGCGCATTGTCGGTATTGTACAACGCAGGCTATGACGGCTCGACGGCAGGCACGGCACTGCGGCAATCGCTTGTCTCGCTTATGAATCCATCAACTGCCGCACTCGGCGTGTTCGAGGAATTGGGGTTGTCGTTTGAAGATGTAAATCCCGCGACAAACGATCTTGCGACGATTATTGACCGTTTGGGTAAAGCGGGGATGAACACGTCGCAGGCAATGAAGGTGTTCGGGGCGAGAGCAGGTCCCGGTATGCTTGCGCTCTTGTCGGCGGGCGGCGATGCCGTTCGAGATATGACCGCATCCATCACGGGAACGAACAAAGCGACCGAAATGGCGGATGTTCAGCTCAATACATTGCAAGGGCAAATGAAAATCCTAAAATCGGAAGTGGAGGAAATAGCCATTTCGTTCGGCGACGTGCTCATACCCATTATTCGAAACTTCATACAAAAGTATATCTCGCCGCTGACCGCAAAAATGATGGGATTGTCGATGGGAACGAAAAAGAACATCGTGACTATCGCATTATTGGCGGCGGCAATTGGTCCGCTCCTTCTCGTGGTTGGCAAACTCATCGGCAGCGTGGGGACGATTATAAAAGTCGGATCGATGCTGTTCAGCAAGGTCGGGCTCGTCATAGGCATAATCGCGGCGGTTGTCGGCGTTATAACATACTTATGGAAAACCAACGAAGGATTCCGTAACGCCGTGACAAAGATTTGGGAGCGGATAAAGTCGGTTATTCTTTCGGCGGTCGAGAGCATAAAGGCGTGGTGGGAAAAGAACGGCGAAAAGGTTATATCCGCCGTTGTGAAAGCCTTACAAGCGATTTGGACGGTCGTGAGTACGGTGTTCAAGAAAGTATGGAGTATCGCCAAAAAGGTATGGGGCGTCGTTAAAGACATAGTCATAGATGCGGTCAAATCCATACAAAGATTTTGGGAGAAAAATGGCGAAAAGATTTGGGCGACGATCAAGAAAATATTCACGGCGATTTGGACGTGCATAAAGGCGGCGTATACGAACATAGGGAACGCGCTTGCGAAATTCTTCGGGTACGTTAAACCGATATGGGAAAAACTCAAAACGCTTTTTGCCTCGCTTTGGGATACCATCGTCCAATTATACGAAACCTTAAAGCCCGTGTTTGAACTCATCGGCGGAATCGTGATGACGTTGTATGGCGTGGTGTCGAGCGTTCTCGCAGGCATTATCGACGCACTCGGACCGTTTCTCGAAGCGGTTATCGACGTTGTCAACGCCATTCTCGACATTATAAAGATCGTATGCGCGGTACTGCGCGGCGATTGGTCGTCGGCGTGGGAATATATGCAAAGTTTTGCAAGCAATATTTGGTCGGGAATAAAGAACATCTTCCTCGGTATTTGGGAGTTTATCAAGGGATTCGGGGAAGGATTGGTCAGTTTCTTCGGCAGTTGCGGCGATACAATAGGCAGCATTTTTAAGAAAGTATGGGAAGGCATAAGCGGCTTTTTCACGAACATTTGGGACGGCATTTGCTCGGTTTGCGGATGGATATGGGATAAGATTACGGGGCTGTTTTCAAGCATCGGAGATTTTTTCGAAAACCTATTCAAGGATGCATTCAATTGGGGGAAGAATTTAATAAGCAATATTGCCGACGGCATAGAGAGCGCATGGAATTGGGTGGTGGACGGCGTCAAAGATGTAGGTCACGCAATCGCGGACTTCCTCGGATTCGGCTCGCCGACAAAGAAAGGACCGGGTCATACCGCCGACGAGTGGATACCCAACCTAATGGATATGATGGCGCAAGGCATGTACGCGGATCTCCCGATGATACAACGTGCGGCAATGCAGGTAGCGCAAACGCTCAATCTCGCAACATCGCCTAATCAAGCGGCAGTCGGAACGGGGAGCAGTCCTAACGGCGATCTGTTGAACGGCTTACTGCAAGGAATGGCGGCAATGAACGGAATGCCGGGCGGCGGCGAAGGCGGCGATGTCGTGTTGCAAATCGACGGTCAAACTTTTGCTCGGCTTATAATGCCGAAGCTCACAAAGGAATATAAGCGCAACGGTGTAACATTACAGGAGGGATAACTTGGATTTTCTTTTAATCAACGGCAAGGCAATAAAGCCGCCGAAAGAAATAACCGTATCGCCCGAAGTGTTGGATAAATCGGAGCGCACGGCGGACGGAACACTCGTCGTGGACATAATCGGCACAAAAAGAAAAGTGGACGCGAATTGGGAGTATCTGTCCGCCGAGGATATGATGACATTGCAAAAGGAAACAGGCAGCGGCGCATTCACCGAATTGACCTTTCACGATAACGCCACAGGCGAACTTGTTACAATAGCGGCTCGCTCGGACGGCATAACGTATATGCCGCATTACGATTGGGCGCACGGCAGGATAATGTGGAAAAGCGTGTCGGTGTCTTTCCAAGAGAGGTAGCCTATGGGGTACTCGGATAATCCGCGCAAGGTGTTCGGTAGGGTGGAAATTATCTATGCCGACGAAGAACTGAGCCGCGATATAACGACCGAGGAGAGCGGCAATTCGGAAATAAGCCATCCGAAAGAGGTATACCACTTACCGAGTGAGCCGACCGTCAAGGCTTGCACTATGGATGGAAACGCGACAATGGACGGTACGTTCCAAATGATGGACGACTCGGTGCTGTGCGGTTGGTGGAGCGGAAAACTCTCGGATGCGGACGGTGTGTTCGCCGACAAGCCGTTCATCGAACTAAAATTTACTAACCGACCTATCATATATTGGAAAGTCATAGGGGATAGCAAACTAAACCAATATCCCGTGGACTTTACTGTGGAGTACAAGCGAAACGGCAAAGTCGTAAGAACGGAAACGATAGAAGGCAATACGGAATTTGAGCGCGTATTAGAGCCGAGAATCGACGACATAACGTCGGTGCGGCTCACAATAGCCAAGTGGAGCGTTCCAAACGCCTGTGCCAAAATCTTGCGCTTTTACGAGCGATTGTACGAGATATACGAGGGCAATGCTTTGCAGTCGTTTGAGGTCGGCGAAGAACTGTGCTCGACCGAAGGCAACTACAATATCAACTCGGACACAATGACGGTCAGCGTGTACAACGAAAACCGTAAGTTCGATAAAGGCTATCTTCGGACGCTGATGTTGCTCGACCGAAAACTGTTGCCGAGCATAGGGGTGGAGAATAACGGCAAAGTGGAATACACGCCGCTCGGCACGTTCTACTCCGATGAGTGGCAAATCGACCAAGACAGCCAGTGGGTAAAGTGTAGCGCGACGGATAGACTGATGCGCTTGCAAACCAAGATGTACGTTGGCTTTCCGTTGACCGACAACGCCTCGCTTTATGAGATCGCGGAAGACATACTGCAAAAGACGGGGCATACCGCCGACGAATATTACATTTCGCCGACACTCAAAGATATCGTGGTAGACCTTGCGTTCCTACCGAAAATAGAGGCGTGGGACGCTTTGCAAGAGATAGCGAATGCAGGACTGTGTAAGGTGTTCGTGGATCGACAAAACCGTATCTGCATTACAACCGAAAGCGATGCGGCGGCGGTTAGTGCAATACCGATATATCCCGGCAATATGTTCTCGCTTGTGTCCAATGCAACGCTGACCGACTTTGCCAACTGCATTCACGTAGAGTACAGTACGGTAACCGTGACCGAAGACATCATCGACGTGACCGATACCGAGGTGCGGTTGGATGCGGGGCAATCGGTCGATTTGGCGATTGACTATACCTCCGAAATAGCGTATCCGTCGGCTGTCACAAATAACGCCGCCGTGCGGCTGACGAATTTTGACAGCGGCACAAACTCTTGCTCTTGCACGGTAACGAATACGAGCGCAACCGCGCAAACCGCTGTCATTACCGTGTCGGGAAACGCAATCGAGATAAAGTCGAATAAGATAACCAAGCGCGACGAAGTCAGCATCGAACTGTATGGCACGGTCGAGTATTCGCACACGGCAAGCGAACTTGTGCAATCGCTCGAACAAGCGGAATACATCGCAACGGTGCTACTGAACAAAATGCGAGCGGGGCAAGGCAGTATAACGACGATGTGGCGAGGGAATCCCGAACTCGAAATAGGGCTCGAATACGACTGCACCGACCGTTTCGGCGAAACGGCGCGGCTTGTGTGCGAGTACAATAAATTCAGTTATGACGGCGGACTCAAACAGGAAACACGCGGTCGAAAAAAATAAGGAGGCAATATGGCGGAGTGGACGGAGCCGAAGACCGATTACACGGCGGCGGCGCAAGTAACGCCGAGCATCTTCAATACGCTCGGCGAAAACGAACGGTATTTGCAGGAAAAGAAAATAACGACCGAGCAGGTACAAGACGCATCTATTACGAGTACCCAATACGGTGCGCGGACGAACATAAGCGGCACGGAGGTGTTAAAGGTGTGCATAGGTAAGATACGGAAATGGTTTGCGGACTTAAAGGCTTTGGCTTTCAAGTCTACGGTGGGAACGTCGGATATCGACAACTACGCAGTAACATCTTCGAAACTTGGCACGAACTCCGTGACCACGGCAAAGATAAACGCAAACGCTGTGACCGATGCCAAGATAAACTCGGTATCGGCAAGCAAGGTAACGGGGCTACACAAAGTGGCTACGAGCGGAGATTATAACGACCTCAAAAACAAGCCGAATATCGGCGGCGGATCGGGAACGGTCGTGTTTAACGGGAATGCCAATCACTTTGATTATGACCTCGGTTTCGTTATTAAAGGTGGGTATAGATACGCAGTGGAATTAAATTATGCCGTCGGCGAGGGTATTGCGATAGGTGAGGGGAGTGACGCCACGCTGCGCGTTCTCATACCGGGCGATTGCTACGCCGCCGACCGAATGACAAACATCAGCATTATTTGCCTTACCACGGGTTACGATGGAACAGCGGTCTATCACGGCGGCGGTAGTATTTATACCGAGGGCGATGCGACCATTGAGGGCGGAGGTTTGGATAGGGATGCGGGGTACATTGAAATAAGCGGACATAGTTGCCCTGCAATAAAGCGCGTCATAGAACTCGGAAAAGCGTACTGAGAGGAGGCAACATGGCTGAATGGAAAACACCGCGAAATGATTATACCGCAGGAAGTCAAGTTACGCCAGATATTTTTAATACGCTCGGCGAAAACGAACGATATTTGCAAGAAGTCAAAATCGTTATTGACCAAGTGCAAGATGCGTTTATAAAAAGCACCGAGGCGCAAGTGAGAGATAACATTACGGCTATCGAAAGCATAAAGGACGGATTCGGAAAGGTGCGAAAGTGGTTTTCGGATTTGCGTACTCTTGCATTTAAGAGTACCGTTGCCACGGCGGATATTAACGCATTAGCCGTGACATCGGCAAAAATAGCATCGAATGCGGTAACGGTATCAAAGATAGCAGCAAATGCAGTGGAAACAACGAAAATAAAAGACCTTGCCGTAACTACTATAAAAATAGCGAACGGAGCGGTTACCGATGTAAAAATAGACTCGGTGTCAGCAAGCAAAATAACGGGGCTCCATAAGGTGGCAACGAGCGGGAGTTACAACGACCTTGCAGATAAGCCGAGCGTTCCCGATTCGGTGTCCGTTGTGGATAACCTTTCTTCTACAAGTCGAACTGCGGCATTGTCCGCATATCAAGGGAAAGTGCTGAATGATAAAATTGCCGACTTGGGTTTTAGAACGGGTAGTATTAGCGGTGTCTCTAATGCTACCCTCATACGGCAAGGCAAACTCGTAATAGGTTATGTGACTGCAAGCAATAAGACATCGAAACTTTTTACTTTGCCCGAAGGCTTTCGACCCAAAACCGAAGTGAGTGGCGTATATGGAACACAGTCATACAACTCTGGTACGAGATTATATGTGGACGTGCGTACCACTGTTACCTTTAAGACCAATGGCGATGTCACATCATCGACCAATGGTAACCTAAGCCAAAATCTAAATATCCTTTTCGGTTTCGAGGCATCATAGGAGGTTTTATGGCAAGACAAATACTCACGCAGGGCGAGGCATTCAGCATCGCCTTTTTTCATATCAAAATACCCATCGAGGGAGAGAGCGATTGGCGAATCCGCGATTCGGATAAACTGACATTTTCGATAGCGCGGAGAAACCGTTCGCCTGACATAGAAAAGACATTTCCCGATGGCATCGAGCGGTCGGGCGATTCGTTCTTTGTGTTTTTAACCGCCGAAGAAACCGCACGACTTCCGTGTCTGTTATATCGGATGCAACTCACGATAGACTTCGGCGGCAAGGGCAAAGACGTGTACACGCTTGCGGATAAAGAATTGGAGGTGGTGGCAAGATGAGCGAACAAAATTGCAACTGCGAGAATTGCGTACACATCGAGCAGTTCAAAGCAATAACGCGATCCTACGAAGGGACGGAAAACGATGTTGCGGAAACGGTGGTAGACAACGACCTGCGAACGGTCGAGGTTAAACTCAAACCGCAACAATACGCAAGCAAGTACGCATTTCCCAATCGCGGGGATAAAGCCGTTGTGTACATGGACACGGCGGAAAACAGGGCATACCGATGGGATGAGATTACGGGAACGTACATTTGCATCGGTGCGGATTACAGTCAAATCAAAATCATAAACGGAGGTAATGCAAATGGCTAACGAAGCAACGGAAAGGGTATTGGAGAGCAGAATACAACTGCGCAACGATACGGCGGAGAATTGGGCGGCGGCGAATCCCGTTCTCTTAAAAGGCGAGCTCGGCATCGAACTCGATACGCGCAAGATAAAGGTAGGCGACGGCACGACGAATTGGCAATCGCTCAAATACCTTACGGACGATATCGTGCTGTCCGAAACCGATCCGACCGACACCGACTCGCAATACGACTTGGGCGAACTGTGGCTCAACCAAGCGGAAGGCAAGGTGTATATTCTTCTCGCCAAAACCGAAAAGGCGGCGGTGTGGACGCGTATAGCCACGGCGGACGAACTCGCGGTGGTGGCGGAGGCGCAAGTCGCGCAAAAACTCAAAACGCCGCACAAAATCGAGATAACCGGGGATGCCGACGGCTCGGCGAATTTTGACGGTAGCGAGGATGCGCTCATAGAACTCGTGCTGAAGAACAGCGGCGCGACCGAAGGCACGTTTACCAAGTTCACGGTCAACGAAAAAGGCTTGGTGGTAAAGAGCGAACTGCTCACGGCGGACGATATTCCGCAGCTCACGCTTGGCAAGATAGCCGACGCGGGGACGGCGGCGGCAAGGGATGTCGGCACGAAGGCGGGCAACCTCATCGAGTTGAACGCAAAGGGCAAGATAGATAAGAAATATCTGCCCGCGATTGCCATAACGGAGCCGTTCGCGGTGTCGAGCGAAGAAGAAATGCTCGCGCTCACCGCGCAAAAAGGCGACGTTGCGATTCGCTCGGACGAGAGCAGAACGTATATCCTTAAAGAAGCGCCGCCCTCGGTCAAAGAGAATTGGCTCGAACTGCAAACGCCCGATTGTAAGATACATTCGGTCAACGGTCAAATCGGCGCAGTCGTGTTGACAACGGCGGACATTGAAGAGTCGGGCAATCTTTATTATACCGAGGACCGCGCAAAGAGTTCGTTTGCGGAAAACTTCGGACAAACGAGTTCGGCGGATCTTACCGACGGCGAAACCATACTCCACGCGACCGACACCATCATACTCAACGGCGGCAACGCATAGGGCGGCGGCTATGGCGGAAAAAGAAGTACAAGTCAAACTCCGCCTCCGCTCGGACAGCGCGGCGAATTGGCTTAAAGCCAATCCCGTGCTGCTTGCCGGGGAGATTGGAATCGAAACGGATACAGGCAAGATGAAGGTCGGGAACGGTCAAGCAAAATGGCGTGTTTTGCCGTATCTCATAACGGGTATGACGCAGGCGGAAATCCTCGACTGCTTTTGTCCCGTCGGCTCGGTAAAAGTCACGGCAACGAATGCCAATCCCGAAGGCTATGTGGGCGGTGTGTGGGAAAGAATACAAACGGACGGCTCTGCGCTCTATTATTGGGAACGCAAGGCATAGGAGGCAAAATGGCGGCGATAATCATCAGCATCGCGTCGAGCATCATCAGCGGAATGGTGCTCTTTTTCTTGCAAAGGTTTTTCAAAAAGAAAGCCAAAAAGGACGAAGAACGTGACGCGGCAAAGGCAAAAGAAAATATCCTTATACTTAAAAGCATCGACGCTGTCGGCAAATTGACGTATGCGAACGCAATCGCCATACGCGACGGAAAGACCAACGGCGAAATGCACGAAGCAATGGAAAGTTACAACGAATCCAAAGAGGAAATGTACGAATACCTCTTGGAACAAAATTCTCATAAATAAAGGAGGACATAATGGAACAGTATCTCGAACTCATCAGCGTACCCGTGATAGCGGCAATCGTCTATTGGGTAATAAACCTTATTAAATACGCGACCAAGCAAAACGAAAAATTCATGCGCTTTATTCCGCTCGTGGCGGCGGCACTCGGCGCAGCGCTCGGCGTCGTGGCGTACTTTGCCGTGCCGAGTATCGTCCCGGCAGAGAACGTGTTTGTGGCAATTCTCATCGGCATTGCAAGCGGTTTGACTGCGACGGGAACAAACCAGATCATCAAGCAACTCGGTAAGAAGGATGACGGCAATGGCGATAAACAATGATTTTGCAAAGGCGTATGCCGACGCGATAATCGAGCGGTTATGGATAAAAGGACTCATAACCGAGGAAGAGCGCGACAGGCTATACGAAAAGAATCCGTATAAAAATCTTTGAGTTTTGGCAATTTTTCGCTGGACTTGTCAAAGTGAGCACGGTATGATTTGTCCTGCCCACGACGGGTAGGACAAATTTTTTTACCCTACATTCAAATCCATAACGGCAACATAGTGTAGCGGAAAGGAGGCAATATGGCAAAACAAAGGGCGGTGGCATACATCCGAGTATCCACGAAAAGCGATGCGCAGTCGCACAGTTTTGAGTATCAATTAGAATATTGGCGAAATACGATTACTCAAAACACCGAGTGCGAGTACATGGGCGTTTATGCCGACAAGGGCATAAGCGGTCGGGCATTGGCAAAAAGACCGCAACTGCTGAAACTCCTCACCGACGCAAGGCAACATAAATTCGATGTTGTTTATACGAAGTCGGTATCGAGATTCGGGAGAAACACCGAGGAACTTCTCGAAACGGTAAGAGAGCTACGAGAACTCGGCGTAAAGGTGGTATTCGAGAAAGAGCAAATCGATTCGTTCAATCCTGCGGCGGAAACCTATTTGACGATAGCGGCGTCAATAGCCGAAAACGATTTGCAAATCTATTCGGACAATATGCGATGGTCAATCCGCAACCGATTCAAAAATGGTTGGTTTAGCGTCGGACACGGAATATTTGGATACCGAACGAATAAGGACACCGACGAATTGGAAATCGAGCCAAGCGAAGCGGAAACAGTACGGCGAATGTTCGACTTATACTTGGAGGGGTACGGCACGATAGCAATCGGATTGATACTCGAAAAGGAAAACCGTCCGAACTCATTCGGCAAAGTGAAATGGAATCGGGGCGCGATTCTTTATATGCTTACGAACGAAAAGTATAAAGGCTGCGCACTATCGCAAAAGTATGTGCAGTCTCAAGGCGTGTGTCGCCTCAACAAAAACGAAGCGCCCAAATACTATATCGAAAACACGCATCCGCCGATTATATCGCCCGAACAATTTGACAAAGTTCAAGCGGAATTGGAAAAGCGCGGCAAAAGTCATAAAGGTAAAGGCAAACCGATTTATGCCTTTACTACGAAAATAGTATGCGGACAATGCGGACACGGTTATGTCCATAAAATAAACAGTAGCGGAAAGCCGTGGGCAAATCCAATATGGATATGCAGTCATCAAAATTTCTTCGGCACGAAAAACTGTAACAATCGCCGAATAAAGGATAGCGTACTGAAAGAAAAATTCGTAGAGTGTTTCAATGAGTTTATAGCCAATAAGACGGAAAGCGATGAAGCCATCGAACTGCGACAGCGGTTGGCTTCGCTAATAGAGTCCGAAAATGAATTAAACCTATTGAGAATCAATCGAATGATCGATGGGGCGGCATTCGCTGTCGAGAGCGCATCGCTTCGCAAGGAAATTACGGCGGTAACGATGCAAATCGCGGCAAAGGAAATGCGCGGTATAGACAAGGCGGACTTTACGCAAATAACCGAATACGATGACGATAAGGTAGAGAAGTTCGTCGAAAGGGTTACGATTAACAACAACGTCGTAACCTTTACTTTTATCAACGGAGCGGAAATCAGTAGGGAGTACACAAACGGACCGTCGGGCAATCAAAAGGGTTGGCGAGATAAACAGCGCGAACGCTTGGAAAAAGAAAACAAAACGGAGGTGCAATAATGCCGATTGGAACAACAAAGATCGTAAAGGAAATACCTGCCTTATACCACCAAAAAAATACGATAGTTCCCGATAGACCGAACGTGACGTATTATGCGCGTGTCAGTACGGAGAGCGAAGAACAGGAAGACTCCTACGAACGGCAAAAGGCATATTTCGAAGAAAAAATAAAAGCACATCCCGAATGGAATTATATCGAAGGGTATGCCGATTGGGGTGTGACGGGAACGAAAGCCGAAGCGCGTAAAAACTTTATGCGTATGATAGAAGACTGTCGGGCGGGCAAAATAAACAAAATTCTATGTAAGTCTATATCTCGATTCGGAAGAAACACGGTCGATACGCTGAAATACATACGAGAGTTGCGAGAGCTCGGCATCAGCGTGTTTTTCGACTCGCAGGGGATAGACACACTTACGCCGGGCGGCGATGTGCTGATAACAATCCTTGCGGCTATGGCGGAACAGGAAAGCCGAACGATGTCTACGAATATCAAGTGGGCATTCGAGAAGCGATTCAAAGAGGGCAACGTGTTAATAAACTTTCGGGGTACGCTTGGCTATACGAAAGAAGGCGATGAGTACGTTGTGGTCGAAGACGAAGCGAAAATAGTCCGCCGAATTTATGCCGAATACCTATCGGGTAAATCGTTGCGACAGATTGCCGATGAACTGAATGCGGAAGGTCTACAAACGAAGAAGGGGAAACAATGGATGCCGAGTTCGATACAAGGCATCTTGCAAAACGAACGCTACACTGGGAACGCCATACTCGGCAAATCGTACAAGACCGATGTCCTGAGTAAAACACGAAAGAAAAACGAGGGGCAAGCACCGATGTATTATGTGGAAAACAGCCATCCGCCTATCATCAGTCAAGCAACATTCGAAATGGCGAAGGCGGAACAAATTCGCCGCCGAGATATTCGGAGTTCGGTCAATACGGGAAGCGGAAGATACAGTAGCCGATATCCGTATAGCGGACTGTTGATATGCGGCGACTGTGGAGCGAAGTTAAGACGATTCGGACGTAAAGTAGTCAGCGGCGAATATGTGCCGACTTGGGTGTGTATCACGCATCAAAAGACGCCGAAAGAATGCGATATACGACCTATAAAAGAAGAAGACATTAATGCGGCATACGAGCGCGTCGTGGGGCGGTTGTTGGGCGATGTCGCGGAAATAAAAGCCGCAGTAAGGAAAACAATCGAGTGCGAGATAAAAATCGAACGTGACGCGGATTTGACACCGATACAACGCGCACTCGACGATGCGCGAGAAAAAATCCACGAACTGTTTCAAAAAAGGCGGAAAAACGAAATCACCGTCGAGGAGTATAACCGATTATACAAAGAGTATAGTGCAGCGGTCATTGACCTGCAAGCGAAAGAGAAAGAACTCCAAACGGTCAACATAGAAACGCAAATGAATCAGCAAAAACTCCTATCGATAATCGATGCGCTCGAAAGCAACGAAACCGATTATAATGATAGTGCGATTATGCGACTGCTATTGGACAATATCAAGGTGGTGGGAAAGCACGAATTGGAGTTTCAATTCAAATGCGGAATCAACATAACCGAAACAATATAAAGATAGCCGACTGTGGGCAAGAGAACGCTCGCAGTCGGCTTTTTTTATTTTCGTTCGGTTGACAACGGCGAAGTTATTTGCTACAATAAAAGAGCAGTCGGCATTTGGATACGAATAGTCGGACATAAAACAAAATGGATTTGCCTCATTGTTATGCAAGTGACATAGGGCAAAGCGAGATGATTTATGTAACACTCATTTGTAGAACGGATGCCTAACGACCACTCACGGTAGTGTATTTTTCGTTAGGCTCTCCTTATGCCCTCTGTGAAAATAACACGGAGGATTTTTTATATGACGGAAGAAGACTACGACAAAATCGAGTCGCTGATTGGCTATGAATTCAAGCGGCGCGATTTACTGCAACAGGCGTTTACGCGCAAGAGTTACACGAACGAAACCAATGACGGCGATAACAACGAAGTGTTGGAATTTATCGGCGATAAGGCCTTGGACTTCGTTGTGGTCAAGGCGTTAAGCGAATACTATGGCGAAATAAATAAGCGCGATGAATTTGCTTGCGACCTTACCGAAGGGAAGCTCACCGAACTGAAGAAACGGTTTGTCGAGAGTGCGATGCTTGCACATTGTATTGACGAACTCGAACTGAGCCAATACCTTATTATGGGGAAGGGCGATGAAAAGAACAACGTCCAAAACGATACCCACGTCAAAGAGGATTTGTTCGAGGCGATAATGGGTGCAGTGGCAATCGACAGCGATTGGGATATCGATGCCTTGCAAGACGTTGCCGAGTTGATGCTCAATATCGACCATTACTTGGAGCACGGCTTTGACGACGAAGAAAACTATGTCGCGCTTATTCAGCAATGGTGTCAAAAGGTAAGCGGCGATTTGCCCGAATACGAGTTCGAAGATTCGGGGCTTCATAGATGGAACAGTTTGATAATAGGCGGTCACATTGTAGGGCAACGCGACACCATAACGAATGAGAATAGCGACGGACCGATTGCTTGCAAACTGTACATCGATGAAGGTAATCCGTTTATCGGCTATGGCTATTCAAAGAGTAAGGCGCGAATGGCGGCGGCGGAGATAGCATACGAATATCTCGAAGAAAACGATATGCTCTACACTATGCAGGACGCAATAGGCGAGCCGACGTGGGAGAAAGCCGTTAGTCAGTTGCAAGAACTTGCACAAAAGGGATATATCAAATATCCCGAATATACTTTTGACGAAAGACACGATGATGACGGCAATCCGTTATGGTATTGCGAATGTCACGTTGAAGGATACGACGATTATTATTGGTCGGAGCAAAGTTCGAAAAAGATTGCCAAACGAAATGCCGCTCACGGTATGTTGCTGAATATCCTCGGTATTTCCGATGACAGCGACGATGATGACGACGATTGGGATGACTGAGGAGGCGAGTGATGAAAATACTGTCTACAAAATTACCGCTTAAATCCGAAGTCACAAAAGAGCAGGTGTATAAAACGATTATACGGTGGCTCAAAGACGGCAAACCGTGTGCGGCAGCCGGGGAGCAGTTCGAGCGAGCCGAGAATAAAGACAATGTGCGCATCGTTGATGGCTATGCAACAATAGAAACGCTGACGGGAAAGAAAAACGATACGCAATACGTTGCAATTCGTCTGACGCATATTTATAGGGAACAAACGTGGGAAACCGAAATACTCTACGGCGAATGCGCGACAGAGAAAAGCGTAACGATACACGTCAACTGTTCGGGCGATAAGACAACATTCAAAAAACCGCCGATAGTACGCACGGAAATCATTCGCGCGTTTATTGCCGACGGTCGAGTGGAGAGTGGGAAACTGCCCATACAAGCCGCACCGATTTATGCCGATTACGATATGATCGATTATCTCGCGTCGGTTATGAACACACACTACGACCAAGCAATCCCTATGGTCTATGTCAGCAAGATATTCAATAGTTCGGGTTACAATTCCGACATTGATAAACTGTCGCGCAATTTAGCGGGCATTGCATACATAGTGGCGGAGAAAAGCGGGGATTTCGGATTCAACCTCAAAGAACGCACGAACGGGAATAATCCGTATAACGGGCATATCGCAATCTATTATCCCAACGGAAAAATAGATAGATTGCGGCCGAGCGAAATATCCGTGTACGGGGCGGCGGATAGCCGAATAATGGATGATGTGATTTCGGTGGTCACAGCGCAAGTGGATAAAGATGCACCGACGTGGCAACAACTGTACACGGATAAGATGGCAGCCGACACTGCACTGCTCGATGTCTTTATGGGCGAATTCGACAGTATGGAGGCAAGACTCGATGCCGCCAAAAAGCGCATTGCCGAACTCACCGAAGAGAATACGATGCTGCGAAACAAAAACGAAAGTCTTCAATCGGCATTCGACGCAAGCGGGATAGAGGAGAGTATCGTAACGAAATCCCCCGTCAAAGAATTCTACGACGGCGAGCAACACGATTTGCTTGTCACGGTGCTGAAGGAAGCCGCTATGCGAAATGGGAGTTTCGATACTCGGCAGTACGAACTCATCAATAGCCTTTTGGAAAACAATGAGTACATAGGGAACGGACGTGAAGTCGAAGAGGTGGTAAAGCGTGTGCTGTCGAGCGGAGAACAGATTAATAAGCGCGACATAGCCGAATTAAAACGTGTGGGGTTTGACCTCGTAAGCGACAATCCGCATTACAAGTTTGTCTACCGTGGAAATGAGCGCTATTGGTTTACGGTATCGAAATCGCCGAGCGATAGGCGGAGCGGACAAAACAACGCATCGGACATCATAAAGAGAATCACGGTCTATCAATAAATGATGGAAACAGCAGTTTGAAAAGTTGACAATTTTGGAATTTTAAGATACAATAACTTAGACCGCCGATGTGGGATGGGGTTATAGAAACGCGAGATTTTGTCAAACACACTATCCAAAACGCGAGATTTCGTAAAACACACACA
>ERZ777306.1206-NODE-1206-length-43464-cov-6.096478_pt1 | contig 43464 bp, 68 predicted proteins | sample MGYA00374966_ERZ777306 | MGnify/ENA primary metagenome ERZ777306 (study PRJEB29329, sample SAMN06343882) | mouse gut metagenome | isolation source: Mouse cecum | place: Austria: Vienna | collected 2014-11-15 ... | reverse complement strand
TGCCATAAAGTTGACGTTTTCGGCGGTTGCAAACTGCGCCGCGCAAACAAGATCGCTCTCGTTTTCTCGATCCGCATCGTCGGTGACTACTATTATTTTTCCGTTTTTCAGCGCGTCGAGCGCTTGTTCTATACTGTTCATTGCTCCTCCGTAAATCCGCAATCGTACAAAAATTTTTTATCCACGCCGCGCGAGGCGCTGCACGTCGTCAAACTCTCGATATACTTTGCCGTTACGTCGCACTCTATGTTCACAGCCGCACCCGACCGTTTCGACCGCAATGCCGTGTTGTTGAGCGTGTGCGGTATTACCGACACCGAAAACTCGCTTTTCTGTCTGTCCACGCTCGCGACCGTAAGCGAAATGCCGTCGAGCGCAACCGAACCTTTTTCGACGATATAGCGAATCAACGACGGCGGCGCGCGCAGCGTGTATACGACCGCAATGCCGTCGCAAACAATTTTCGCAATACTTCCCGCTCCGTCGACGTGACCCGTCACTATATGTCCGCCGAACCTGCCGTCCGACGGCATCGCGCGTTCGAGATTTACAGCGCTACCCGAACGAGCGTAGCGGAACGAAGTACGGTTCAACGTTTCGTGCATTATGTCCGCGGTAAACGTTCGCGGCGTAAAACCCGATACGGTAAGACACACGCCGTCGACTGCTATACTATCTCCGATCTTTATGCCGTCGAGCACGAGCTTTGCCGCGACCGTGACGGCTGCGGAATTGCGTCCTCGCGTCAGCTTTTCTATCTTGCCCGTTTCCTCTATCAATCCCGTAAACATCACAAATACCCTTCTATCAACATATCTTCGCCCAGCCGACGCATAGTGACCGATTTAAGTTTGCGCGCGGCGTTCAGCCCGAATCCGTCGCCCCCGATCGGCGTAGCGGCGTTCCTACCGCCCAAAAGCTTGGGCGACACGTAAGCGTGGATTTTACCGACTATCCCTTCTTCGAGCGCGGAATATGCAAGCTCGCCGCCGCCTTCGATCATGATCCCGTCGACGTTCATCTGCCCGAGAACAGCCGTAAGCGCGCGCAGATCGACTCTCCCGTTTTTCGGGCGCACCTGCAAAACTTCCGCGCCGCGCCGCTCGTACTCGCTTATTGCGCAAGTGTCGTCGGAGCACGTCGCTATGACGGTGCGCACGGAACGCGCAGTCGCCATGATCGAACTGTCGAGCGGCGTGCGCAACCGAGTATCGCATACGACCCGTATCGGATCGACCCCGCCGCGTATTCGGCACGTAAGCATCGGATCGTCGCGCAAGACCGTATTTACGCCGACCATGATCGCGGAAAAAGCATTGCGGGTTTTATGCACGTGTCTGCGCGCTATCTCGCCCGTTATCCATTTTGATTCGCCCGACGCATCGGCGATCTTGCCGTCGGCTGTCATTGCGTATTTCAACAACACGAACGGCGTGCCCGTGCGTATGTAATGAAAGAAGTTTTCGTTGAGTTTGTCGCATCGCTCGCGCAATACGTTTTCCGCGACGGTTATGCCGTGCTCGCGCAATATCGCGACGCCTTTACCGTTTACCTTTTCGTTCGGATCGGGCGAACCTATAAAGACGCGCGATATGCCGGCATTTACTATAGCGTCCGCGCACGGCGGCTGTTTCCCTACGTGCGCGCACGGTTCGAGCGTTACGTACATGTCCGCGCCGCGCGGCGAACAGACGCATGAATCCAATGCGTTACGCTCGGCATGCGCCGAGCCGTAACGCGCGTGATAACCGCTGCCTATAATGCGTCCGTCTTTGACGATCACCGCACCTACGGCGGGATTGGGCGAAACCTTTCCCAGTCCGCGCTTTGCGAGCGTCAGCGCTTTGTTCATGTAAAATTCATCGGTCATTACAAAAGCCTCGAAACTTCGAGGCTTACAATACTTCCGAAAACAAAACTCCGGAACATAAAATTCCGGAGCATGATTTTCTGAAAACTATCTTCTTACATCCGGACTATACCGTCGGTTTCGGAATCACACCGAATCATGCAAAACTGCTCGTGGGCTATACCACCGGTAGGGAATCGCACCCTGCCCCGAAGATTATTCTTATACGAATATTATATAACCGCCACGACGCATTGTCAAGCGTTTGATCAAACTTGACAACAGTCTTGCCGATTTTTAATCGTTTATCAAAAGAGCGGACAACGTTCGCTCCGTTTGCGACATATATTACTTAAAAGCCTTCAAAAGCGGAAGTCCTCCGCATATTCCGCCGACAAGTCCGCCGGCAAACCCGAGCCAAACTCCTGCGCCTGCCGAAAAGCTCATTTTAACTTTTTTCATAGCTTCTTTGATGCTGTCGTCGCCGTAGCACTGATTAGCCATAACAAGTCCCGAAACCAAGATCAAAATCGCGCCGACAACAGTCAATGCCGCGCCGATGATGCGTACGATCTTCATGTTTTTGCCTAAGAAACAATGCAAGATGCCGTCGACCGCAAGGACCGCAAGCCCTACGAGCGTAATTACAAAAGAAACAATCGAAAATACATTGCTTATTCCTTCCACTTTGATCGCGCCGAACGATTTATCGCCCCATTCGTCAAACAGCATGAGATTTTTCGCATCGTAGCTGTCATTCAAAATATTATAAGTTTTGAAAACGACTTGCCCCACAAACATGCCGACTACTACGAGCACAAGCCCGACCAGCACTGCGCCGAAGAATATGTAATTGATGAGATTCTTCGACTTGGATTTTTTAGCCATACGTACCTCCGAACAACTTGATATTATCGGGTAGTGCCTGCGCGCATACCTCAAATGGATACAGTATATTCCACATCGGCGCGAATGTCAACAACAATTTAAGCCTTTTGTGTGGAATATCTCCGAATTTATATGTCGGCGCACCACTTGGAAACGCGCCGCATATACCGAAATATATTATTTTGCCCGACGGCGCGAACGACGCCGATTCGGGCCGGAGGATTTCTATGAAAAACAAACTGACCGCCCTACTCACTGCCGCCGCGCTCGCCGCTTGCCCGATGTGCATGCTCGCTTGCAACAACGACATGACAACCGTGCGCCTAAGCGAAGTCACGCACTCTATCTTTTACGCTCCGCTGTACGTCGCCATCAATAACGGATACTTCGCCGACGAAAAGATCAACATAAAGCTGTCAAACGGCGGCGGCGCGGATAAAGTAATGACGTCCGTAATATCCGGTTCCGCGGATATAGGGCTTATGGGACCCGAGGCTACTATTTAAGGATTAACTTCTTTAGAGACCGAAATAAAACACAGGAGATTCTATCCAATGAAAAATACTCAAACCAAACGGCTAATCGCAAAGAACCTCATACTCAAGTGCGGAGTGCCGCCGAAACTTGTCGGTTTCAAGTATTTGACAAAAGCAGTTGAACTGTACGCCGACGGCGAGTACGACGCTATGAAAATCTACAAACGAATAGCCGCTACCGAGAATATTCACGATAAAAGCGTTGCAAGAGATATTGCTTATGCCATAGAACACAGCTATAACCTGTGCCAAAAGCTCTCAGCATTGGTAGGTACAGAAATCCCCGAATCGCAAATACATAACGGTCTTGTTATTTCTTACCTTGCCGAGGAAATGAAAAATATTTATTATGAAACAGATTAGCTATCAACCTGTAACCTATATATCATTTTTGATATGCAGGTACTTTTTGCTTTTTCGTTTGTTTATTTAATATAATTCTCTTGAATATAATCAATCATAGCACAATCATCGGCTTCCGGATGCGCATTGATCCATTCGATAAATGATTGTAAATTTTTGTCCAAACGTTCTCTATCATAATTGAGAATCGTTAAAAACATACCCAAGCTATTGTCTCTTTCAACATCGCGAGTTTTACACAAATCGATAAACTCTTCGGTTTTTTTAGTTAACTTTGACATCTAATCAAACCTCTCCAAATAATCGTTAATCAAGTCGGCATCTCGATCCAAATCCAACTTGCAAGTACACACATTTCGGTCGCTATGATCATCATGATTAAATAGCAAAAAGAAATTATATCTCTTGATTGGATTATGTAGCATGACATAACCGTATTTTGGTATTTTGTTGCCGTATCTCGTCCTAATCACACTGTCAAATTCGGCATATATGTCTTTCGGCAACATAACAATTTTAACAGGTTTACGCGAAATTGTCAAGGCGTTATCAGTCGACACCTCCTCCGCAACGCCTTGCTCAACTCCGCTACCGACATTTTCCACAGCCGGTGTACAAATAACCGTCTTCCGTTCAATTTTTACGTGCCGAAATTCTTTTTTGCTTTTTCTTTCTTTAATTGTTGACTTTGTCTTTATCTTAGCGTATAATATTATTAAAGATTGATGTGACATGCAGAAAGCGCTCTGCAACCGCACCAACGGTGTGACGTGATGGTTATTTAAGTAACTCGATAAGGAATTGCGCGCCCTTCACATCAATCTTTTTTTATTTGCTTTTTTTAATGCCCTTTGTAATCCATCGGGGTTTACATAGTGCATATGTACAATCTCAAAATTATCTTTGCCTTTATCGACATCTAACAGAACCATTCCTATTTTCTGTTTCCCTTTTTCACTCATTTCAACAAAAGAAGCAAAATGATAGTAAGGTTTTTCGCCATTAGCAGCAAATACGGCGTCCGGGTGATACAATGCTCTACATATGATTTTTTTCATATCATCCTTTGAAACATCTTTATGCTCTGTTCTATTTCTATCGATAACAGATTTTTTGAGCAGCACTGGCTTATTCTTATCCGCGCCGATTTTCGCCAAATATTCTTCATTCAATTCGGGCAAAATATTATCCCTATCGAAGTCTATATGTACGCTCGCGATCTTTTCTTCGGGAGACATTTTCTTTTGTGGCAACTCTTTTTGCAACGCCTTGCTCAGCTCCGCAGCCGACATTTTTTGTATCCGTTGCAGTGCAATATCGTTTATCGAACCGTCGGCATTGAGCGGCAAGTCGATCTTTTTGTCTTTCGCCCACGCGATCCATTCGTTTACCTTGTCGGTATATCCGCTCACGCCCTTTTGCGTAAACTTCCCGTCGCTGTCGCGCGGGTGGTCGCTCTCTTTGAAATTACTCATGTTTACTCCATATCAAAACCGCGACGATTTGCTCGACGCGGTTTATTCATTTTTATTTCGGTTATTTTTTAATATACCGTCCTATATTCATAACTTTCCCGATATAAAAAAATTCGTTAAGTTTTTGTTCACTATTGCATATAATCGGCTCGTATCTGCCGTTATCAGACGTGAACGCTACGCAGCCATTAAGATAATATATTCGCCGTATAATGACTTTTTCGTTCTTCTCATCATAGAACAGCACTATATCTCCATTCTTAAAATCTTTACGAGTATTGACATTTAATTCATCTCCATTTTGCACCGTCGGGAACATTTCATCGGTTTCCACCGAACATACCAACCATTCCCTTAATTTATCGCTTTCCGTTACGCGCATTTTAGGTAAATCAATCGTTTTAGTTGTTTCTTGCATCATCATACCGTCACCTCCACGCTTACGAGCGAACGAAATACATCAACCGACTTTTCATAGTAGCGAAACGTCTCTACCTGCTTTTCCGCGGTTTTTGCCTTGTCGTAAAAGAACTTGCCGTACTGTTCCGTTTTGAGCCCGTGAGCGTTCGCCAAACGCCCGATACGGTTTGCCGACACTCCGAGCCGTTCGCCTATCTCCGAAGCCGACAGCGTGCGCTCATTGACCGCAGAAAGCGGCAAAAGGTACTCGCCCGTCAAAAGCTGCGTGATGCGAGCGTGCAACACTTGCTTATAGTCTGTATCGGTTTTATCCGCGATCTTGTACAAAAGCTGCGCCGTGCGTATCTTTGCGTTCTGTTCGCGTATTTCTACGTTCTTGCGACGCAGTTCGTCCGTCGGTTTGACTTTGTATTCGCCTGTCCTGCGAATAGACGGCAGAACCTCATCAAATACCCAACGCTCGAATTGTTCGGCTGTCGGCAGTTTGCTATGTACGATAAGGCGGTAAAGATTACCCTCATCTATGAATGCTGTCTGCTGACTTCTGCCGATATTATCGATGAGGTCGCGTTTCACGACCCCATCTTTGCGGCAATGCCGAATGATTGCGTCCTTTGTGTTGGAATAGCCTAACGCCGTCGCGACATCTTTACCGCAAAAATATGTGCCGTTAGGTTCGTCGAGCGTTCGGATTTCTCCGAATTGTTGATTGTTGAAAATTGCTATGTTTGTCATTTTATACTCCTTTTGTAGATTATTGTTGACAAACAAAGCAATCCGTGGTACACTTTATTAGATGGACTTTGTCTGTCGGGGAGGGTTGTCGCGTTACTTGTCACGGTATGGGCGGCAACCCTTATTTTTTAAGTTCTTGGTAAACTTTATCGATTCCAATCCGAATAATCTCTGCTTTTGATTTGCCTGTCTTTTCTGTACAAAATTCTAATTTGTTCAAATCATCGTCAGAAAAACGGATTTTCAGAGTGTTCGTCTTAGGATCTTGTGTCGGTCTACCCATTTTCTTTGTACCCAATGTTTACCTCCTCAATATTTGTACCCACATTATATATTATGTACCCACAAATGTCAAGGATTTTAACAAAGTTTTTCAAAAAAATTTTACCGACAAACTATTGACTTTTTCAAGATTATAGCGTATACTATATTAAAGATTGATATGACGACAGAAATTATGCACCGCGCTCGCTGTCGCTTGTAATGGAAGGAGCCGCGCGGCTTCCCGTATCAATCTTTTTTCTTTGCCATTTTTAACGATTTATCGAAACCGTCACTATCAACATAGTAAATGTGACCAATTTCAAAATTATCTTTGGTAACGTCTATATTGTCTTTTTTTACAACGAAAAAGAGAACGGTCGTTAAACCATTCTCTTGACAGATACGGCAAGCCCGCTTGTTCTTGCATCTCTTTTGACCGCAAGGGTGTGTAGATCGCGTTGTCTACCTCGTATCTACCAATAGTATATTACACTTTTGAATTTTTGTAAAGTACTTTCCCTAAATTTTCATAAGATTTTTTTGATCTCTCAAATGATTCGTTGCCCTCATTACGTATAGTGATGACGGTATTTGTGTAATCTGGTTTGTCGAAGTTGAGACTTATGACCATAACAGTGTGCTTGTCTACTTTCTTTTCGATGACGAGCGTATTTTCCCTCGCTTTGTCCTCGAAAACAAAATCCGGATCGTTTATTATATCATTCATAAAGCCTATATAATGCTCCACCATACCTTTGCGCTCAGGGTGATTCTCTATGTGTTCCACTCCGACAGAGCCCGTCAACGGCATTTCGACGACGCGCGTTAAAATGTCTTTTACATTACGTCCGTTGGACAGCACCATATCATCATAAATAGGATTGGTTATCTCGCCGACCTTAATACGAGTAAACTTTCGGTTCGGCATTTCTTGCTGTAATATTTTACTCATTTCAGCCGCCGACAGCATATCGCTTTGTTTCAAGTCTCGTTCGGTATCGTTCGAATATAGGCGTATAGCCTCGACGGTCTTTTCGCCTTTACTTGTAAACTTCCCGTCGCCGTCGCGCGGGTGGTCTTGCTCGTTAAATTCCGACATCTTTATCCTCGTTTCCTTTATACAATTTCGGCACGCTCGCCCACTCGTCAAACTCGTGCAAAAACGCTATACGTCGCAGTATCACCCTATTTTTCGTTTCGGTAATGCGAGTATACCCTTCACGTTCGGAGCTGAACGCCGTATATACGATCGTGCATAACTTTACGAAAAACATCGCCCATGCCGCGATACTCGTTATATCTTTGGCGAGATCGGGCACAAACAACGCAAGCGCAAATGCCGTCAATACCGAACGCCCTATACGCAACGAAATGCGAATAGACTTGTCGGCTCGCTCGTTGTAATTCACTCCGCAGTCGTCAACGGTGCGACTGTCGGAAACGAGATCCATTGCGTTTATCGGCTTGACGCGCACTTTGCCGTCGCGCACGCGTTCTATCGCGTTGATTTGCCGTTTAGTATAACCATCAGCTTTCAGTTTGTCTTTATCCAAATCTTTGAGTGTGCTGTCGTACAAATGACGATCTATACCTACGTTTGCAAGTAATACAGTGATTTTATCGTTGCGAATTTGCTCGGTTCTGACCTTACAAAACGCCCGCAAATTGGCAAGCTGCCCGCCGTCGGTTATCTTTTTGATTTGTGCCGCATATAGTGCGGCATTATCTTTATACGCCGATTTCTCTTGGATCTTCGCCCTATCCGTTCCCGAATTCAACCATACAATTGCCGTAGTGGTTATCAATGCGGTATTTATAAGAAGCTGCGGCACGAATTCGCGCCAATTGAATTGTTTATTTACCGACAGCACGGTGAATTGCAAAAGCAACACCGTTACTATCATGAGCGCACTTATAGTAAACGGAACGATGCGCTTGATATTAAGATTTGTTTTCATCTTTCACGTCCTTTTTCTCGTGCTTCGAGCCGACCTCTCGCGCCGCGAGAATGCCGAAAATAAAGCCGAGAACATACGATCCGAGCGAGAACCCGACCGCGCCCGAAAGTTCGAGCACGGCGTTCTCCATAGCCTTACATGCCACCAATAAAGCCGCAAGCACAAATACGGGCATAACACAGTTCAAAACAGTTTCGACGATACGCTCTTTGCGCAGCTCGGAAACGAGGTTTTTTATCCGCCCCGCGTCGTTCTCGATTTTTAGATCGGCTTCGTGCTGCGCGATCTGCGCCGCGAGTTTAGCCATTCTCGGCTTCAAAAAAGTGTTTTTCGCGATTACAACAATCACGACGCACAACAGCAATATGCCGAGCGGGAGTTTGTATCTCAAGCCTTCGCCCGTCTCGGCATACTGCACGAATATGAAAATCAGCGGCACGACTGCGCAAAACAGCGCCTGCAATACCGTGAACGTTATGTACCTTGCTTTCATGTCTACTCCATGTTTACCGTTTCGGCGTCGGCGACAATCGACGGCTCGGGTTTAATTTCTATCGGCTCGAGCTTGACCGTAGCCACAACGTCGCGCTCTATGGGCTTAAAGCTCGCGTCAAGCTCTTGCACGGCTTTTGTGAGCGCTTGCCGCTCGTCATCGGTCAACATCTTTAAGTGCGTGAGCGCCGCGCCTATAAGCGCAAGCAAATGCTTGTACGAGTTCGTTTCATCCGCGACCTTGCCCACTTGCTTTGCGAGCGCGGCGGATATTTCCTTGAGCCGTTTTTCTACGATAGACGTGATGTCGATGTCGATTGTTTTGCCGCCGAGCTTGTCCGCGACTTTATCCGCGATCTTGTTGACGTCGTAAGCTTCCGACGCTTTATTCATGATGCGCGAGCATATGAGCCGCGCGATTACCGCTATGATCGACCCACCGCCGAGCGCACCGACGATAGTCATTATGTACGGTTCGATTGTTTGCCAAATTTCGTTCATTTGATTTACCTCCGAAAAGTTTATTTGATTAGTGTGGGATCGTAGTTCGCTTCGAGCGCATCGATGCGCGCCGATAAGTTGTTTATTACTTCGATCGCTTGGTTGTACTTGCTTGTTAGTTTGTCGAGACGTTTGGTGATCTCGAGATTTTGATTTTGCAATTCGTTTATTGCCCGCATTTGAGTGTCAATGCGCTCCGTCCACATTTTAAGCTCTTGCGAAAGCGGCGCGATTGCGTCGTTCATACAATCCGCAACAGCAGCTTCCAAACTCGGCGATAGTTTCCCGTCGAGCATCGCTGCCGCCAATACTCCGTTAATTTTTATATCTTCATTAAATGTCATATTTTACCTCGATATAAAATATTGAATACGGGGTGGCACACGCTTAAACGCGATTTCTTCCAAATCGAGCAAATCCCGATACCACATCATGACGGTCTCGTCGTCTTTCTCTCTCCCACGTAACACCGCTTTTTCCCATTTATCGAATGCTGCGAGTAACGGTTCTCTTTGTTGACGCAATCGGTTTAATTTCTGTTCTTCGAGTTCTTCATCCGTATACGGTACATATATCTGAATATCTTCGTATTCGTCGTAAGCTGCTTTTGCTTCTATCGGAAAAATTTCGTTCTCTTCTATACCGCCATTAGCATAAACTTTTGTTTGTACATACCAATTACCATCGACACGCAAATTACAAATATGCCCTTGCGCCTTAAGCTCTTTCGCAATGCTTTCTGCTGTTTTCGCCTTTATCGCATCATAATGCGCTATAAAAATCTTATCGGACTTTAAGTAGCCTTTTTCATAATCGATCATATTTACGTCGAGTTCGATTGTTTTGTCTTGATTAAAAATTTTCATAATATAGTCTCCTTATGCTGTTCGCCGCCACATATATACGGTGTAATTCTGCGGCGTAACCGTAGTTGAATTGCCATAAAGCGAATTCGAGCGACTCGCATCGAAACTATACGGCGCGTAGCGATTATTTTTAGTTCCTGTTCCCGATGAAATAAAAGTGCTGCCATTTGTTGGATCGGTATTCTTTAATGCACCTGTTCCAGTGCGATTATCCATATAAGCAATACACTCAAACGATCCCGAAATATTCGGCAATCCGGCTGGATAGTAGTTGCCTGAACCCGATGTTACAGTTCTCAAGTAATATCCGCTTGTAATAGATGTCCAACTACCGCCGAACAAACTTGCCGGACTTGTTGACGATGTTGAGATATAGAGTGCTCCTATAGGATATGCTAACAACTTATCAATCGGCGGCGGATTATTTGGCGAATATACACGCTGATCTCCATCTTTCACACCGTTTGGCATATTTACTGAACCGTTTTCATTAAAAACTAAAGAAGGAACCTCGCCGGTATTTGAGCCTATCACAATCTTATAATCTTCAAGTGGAGTAAGTATAATTTTGTCATGTCTGATTATAATGCCGTCGCCAAAACCATTCCCAACTTGCATGCCATATGTTACTGTTTGATTCGACTTTCCCGTTACTTGAATAAAACCCGGGCTAACTGCAATATTTGCTTGCTCATTACCTATTGTTCCACCTTTTATTGATAACGCGCCTATATTACTCGGTGTGATATTCACATTACCTGTTCTATAATCGCTCTCTTCATTACCTTTAACACCTGTAACGCTACCTACCATCAATTCATCAAGCTTTTTCTTATCTTCGGCAGACATTAAACCGCTTGAAATTTGCGTTGCAATAGCCGTTGATGCCCTTGTAGAATCCATAGGGTGACGATGATCGGCTCTGGCATAACTTGTAGCGTTTCCCACCTCAGCCACCCCGTCCATAAGGGGTAGTACATTTGAAGCCGGAGTAATTTGATCGGGGACTTTTTCCCCGCTATCGATCCATGCTACGCCCGTATAAACCCATACAGTACCGCTTTGTGCAGAATATGCGAAATCATTTGGTGTTGCAATTAACGACCGTACCTCATCGTTAGTCATTAAATATCCGCGAAAATGCGACTCATTAGCGAAATCTTTACGCAAACTATTAATGTCGGACGTGTTAGAAACAATTTTTTCGTCAAGTTCCATTTCTGCCGTTGCTGCTCTCTCTATTTCTGAAGCAATTTGTTCTCGAGCTATCGCGTCATGTCCGCTTTGAATAATTTCATCAATTTGAGCTTGCAAGTCTCGCTCTTCCATTACAGCACGAGATTTCTCTGCAACTATATCTGCATTTAGCATTTGCTCTGCGTTCTGTGCTCTTTCTGTTTCTTCAATAATTTGCTCGCGCGAAATTTCGTCAGTAAGACCTTTGCCGTTCCATACGCGCACCGTAAGCGCTACGGGTGTAGTTGCCGTAATGGTAATGTTGCCCGCCGCATCGACTGTATAACCCTGATACACGCCGTCAAAGCCCGTGCCGTTCGCGCTTACGAAGCTCACCCACAAATCATCCGCAGAAACTCCCTCTTGCATCTGTCCGTGCGTATCGGCGTCGATGACGTGCGAATAACTCGTCGGGTTGGTCGGATTGTTGGGTTGCCACTCGCCGTTGGGGTTTTCCTCCGTCGGACCCGCAATTTCACCGACGTATGCCGCGACATCATATATCGGGTCATATCCCGCTTTGCCAAACACTATGGGTTTACTTACGTCACCGTTATTTTTTGTGAACGTAAATGCGTTGCTTGCCGTTTGCTGTATGCTTTTGACGAGGTTCGGCACGTTCGCCGTGCGCGCGTCCAAGTACGCCAAATACTGCCGCAAAAGCTCGTACACGTCCGCAGGCGGCTCCGTCGCAGGCAAGCTCGGCACGACGCTCTCTTGCACCGTAAAGTCGCAGAGAAACGACGTGCAGTTCGCTTTTTGCGTCTCGCCGTCCATGTATGCGGCGTTCAGCGCGATTTGCACTACGCCGTGCATTTCCGTCACAGAGCGCGGAAGCGTATACTTCCACACGTTCGCTTTGGTCGTGAAGTCTTGCTTGACAAAGACCATAGGCGCATAATTTCCGCCCGAGTGCGGATCGTTCGGATCGAGCGGCCGCGCGAACCAATACAGCCCGTCCGGGAGAATAAACCCGATAGACATGGCGGTCTGTGCCGAAAACGGAGCGATGACCGTTATGTCTGTGACATTATCGCTCCCCTGATAAACGACCTCGGGCGTTATGATTTGCGCGTCGCCCTTGCCGTTACCGTCGGTTTTGAGAAATATGACCATTATTCGCCACCCCCTATTCCGTCCATATCTGGTTCGATACCCGTAATCGGCACAACCACATTAAAAATGAACCGCAAGCAGTGGTTCATTTCGTCCTTGATTATGTCGAGATATTGCGGCTCGGCTATCGCCGCGTCCTCGGGCGATACCGCGTAGCTTTCATCGAGCCGCTCGAGATACTGTGCGATCGTTTCGCATTCGTCGCGAGCGCCGCGCATCGCGTCGATCGCTACCTTGAAGTTCTTTACCGTTTGATTGTCCATATGCTACTCCTTTATATGAATTTATTTTATATGTGTCGTCCATAAGTATGGAAGTTTTATTGTATCGTTGACTTTTATATCGACATTACGGGCAAGCAATATTTCACCTGTAGCCACATCAGCTATAGCCCAAGCTTTACCCGATTTATCTGCTCCCAAATCAAGGATCTTCATATATGCACTTTTCCCGCCTTGCGCAATATTAACAGTTATCAAATCCGTTCTTTTCCCATATAACACAAAGAACGGAGTGGAAACATCTATATGCGTTTGAAATTTTCCGATTTTGTTCTCCAAGATATATATAGCTGCGCTATGATCGGAACGCGTTTTACGAACAAGAGGATTATTATGTGTGAGCGCAGGACCTATAATTATTTCTTTCGACAAATCCCCCACTGCGCCGCTATCATATGTGGAAAAATCCATTTGATACGAATATTGCATTATTTCCGCACCGTTCTTTTTAAGTTCGAGCTTGGGAGAACTATCTGCAAATGACGTTGAAAAAATCGTATTCGAATTTTTAACCTCCGTATCTACACCCGGCAAATCGAATGCATAGGAATTATGAAATTGTGTGTCAACAGATAATTTGAAATCGACATAATCTATGCGCCCATAATAATCGACATACTGTACGCCGGTTTGCCAATATCCGGAAATTTTGTCATTAGTTCCATTCTCGCTCTTATTTCCGGCAGAGAAATTATCTTTACAGCCAAAAATAAACGATAATGAATTACCGAATACAGTTGATATTACAGGCAGCGTAATCGTAGATTTAAGCGCAACGGTACCCGCACTGCTATTCATGTAATTGTATAGCGTTGCAACGTTTATATTCGGGAGATTATTTGCTTCTTGTGTAAACGTAAGCGTCAACGCTTGCAGGTATTTGTCAGTGTCGGCTATACAATACGAATCATTCAACGTAGCGGTAGGAGCATTAAATCCGATAAATGTAACATCTTTATATATGTAGTTGCGTTTATACGTGTTTTTTTCGCTTACCTCATAAGCACGCCATTCCGAATCAATCCCGATATATTGCGACAACCGATTATAGTCTTGCGACAAGCCTATCACACATACAATGTGATCGGCGTAAATTTCACTTGTAACCGAAGATACGTAATATTCTTCGTACCACGATGTTCCAAACGGCGATGTGTGTCTATTTCTCCATTGTTCTCCAATATGCGGAATAAGTTTGGCTTGCGCTTGTGTCAACACATAAGTACGCATCAACTCCTCGTTGCCGATGCGCGCAATTACTCCCTTAAGGTTTTCGCCATAGCTTCGCGTATCGACAATATTCGCGCTTTGATTATATGACAAAGTTCGCCGAAATGATCGATAACTTTTGTAATTTGCTTTTCGTTGTTTAATCCGAGCAGCGAACAACGGAACATAATTCACGCGAAAAAATAACGAAGCGTAATTTCCATTTGTTTCAACGCCGGAAACAGCTTTAATTATATTTGTTATGGCGTAGTCTTCATTTGATTGAACTAAGGTGCCTTTTGATTTGAAGTTTAACCCTTGAATATTGCACTCTCCGAGGGTATAATACAGCGCAAACGCCTTGCTATGCGGATAAGCTCCGCTATATGATGACAAACGAGCATAGTCTGTCGCTTCAACAATATAGTTCGTAATATCAAAAACATTACCATTGACGTAAACCTCTGCTTTATTTACCTTATAAACGGGCAACGTTGTTTCTATGATCATATTTGTGTCTGTGATTCGAGCATATTCCTCTTGACTTCTCGTGCTTTTCCAACCGCCATTAAAAGGCTCGATTAAATCGCCCTCTTGCTCGTCTTTCAAACACGCTAAATTTTCCACAACGCTATCTATTTCGGTCGCATAGTTTTCGATATTGTTTGAGAGAATTTGCGTCACATATTTGTATTCCGAATCCGCAAGCGACGCTTCCTTTGTGCTTCCCAATATGTCAAAACGTATAGTGTCAAGTTCGCCGCTATCGCCGCGCACAAGTCTCGGTATTCCGTGGATATACCCGCCGATTTGGTCGAGTATTTCTTTTAACGTTTTATTTGTGAACGCGAATTCGGGAGCTCGTATATTCTCAAATTCGGTATGCTGCGCGAAATCGAGTTTGTATTTCGGCTGAACAGACGTAAGGTGCGGTTCGGCAAGATCGAGTACACGGTCTATAACCGAAGCAATCGTATAATCGAGATTTTCAACCTCTTTTGCCGTTATCGTATACGTCAACGTTGCATTATAATTATAAAATGGTATTACTTGATCCGGCATATCGCGTCGTATTGCCACTTTATAAACGACTGTATAAGTAATATCCTTTTGCGGCAAAAACGGGAGTGCCTGCGTTCTGCCGTTGACTTGAGCTATCAGAGTCGTTTCACCGTTTGGTATAACTTCTATGGAAAACATTCCATTGTCGTTAAATTTGACATTCGACATATTGAATCCAATTATACTTTCAATAGCGGGCAAAACAAATTTTTTACCCGCTCTTATCGGTGTTGGTAGTCCCGTTGCCGAAAATGCATTCGAGGGCAAAGCCGGTATGTTCGCAGATTCGCTACGCACGTCAATTGACGGACTTACACATGTAGTTTCGGGCAAAAATTGGGACGTTACAGGCTGTGCGAACGCCAATGTTTCTACAACGATCCCCTCGAGTATTTTAGTGGGCTCGATAAGTTTTAACTCATGATTGTAGCGATTTCCACCCGCCGGCACTTGCGTCGACGTGTCCGAAGCAATAATAAAATCGAGCTCAATTTGCGGATAAATCCTTATTTTAACTTCGTCACCGATTCGAAATATGCTGTCTGTCACATTGTTAATATTTAATATGCATTCGTCCAATCTTTCGTCAAGTAACGAATTCCATTTTATAGGCAGAGCAACGCTTTTCTCGTAACCGCCCCAACCGCCGATATCGATATAAATATCCATAAAAACCGTCCTTATAAAATTTTTTGATAAAGTATTGACTTTTTGTAAAAAATGGCGTATAATATAATCAAACACTTGCGAACCGCAGAAAATCTGCCTCGCCTGCCGCACCGAAAGGCGCGATGAGGGAAACGGCAGTCCCTCCGCAAGTGTTTTTTATACTTTGCGCTTCATTGTTTCATAACTACTCATACGAGCAAAATGTGCGTGAACTATTTCGAAATTCTCTTTCTTATCGTCCACATCAAGTAAGGCAAGTCCTAAATACGGCTTGCCTTTTGAATTTATTTCGATTATTTTGGCAAAATGGTAATACGGCTTTTCTTTGTTTGCAGGAAAAACTTCCGATGGTACATATAAAGCGTTCGCCAATATTAGTTCAAAGTCGGTGTCGGTTAAGTCGCTATGCTCTACGCGATTTCTATCAATAACGGATTTTTTGAGCAATACGTGTTTATTCTTTTCCGCACCGATTTTCGCCAAATCTTCTTCATTCAGCTCAGGTAATATATTATCCCTGTCGAAGTCTATATGTACGCTCGCGATCTTTTCTTCGGGCGTCATTTTCTTTTGCGGCAACTCTCTCCGCAACGCCTTGCTCAGCTCCGTAGCCGACATATTATCCAATACGTTTGAACGATCATTACGATTCGTAAACTTCCCTTCGCTGTCGCGCGGATGATCCTGTTCGTTAAACTCACTCATGAAGCTTCCTCTACTGATTTTTTAATCTACTGCCCGAGTAGCTCGCTACTGAGCCGCCCGCGCGAATATTCATATACTTGAGTCCGATGTCCTCAAGATTTTGTTGCATACGTATCTCGTCGGCTTTTTGTGCGTAAGATAACGCTACCGACGCACTGCTCGTAAGCAAACCTATCAATGCACCCGGCACATTCCCCACCGCAAAGCCCGCAGCGGTCGACATAATTATCCCGCCCGCTTGCTTTGCGACGGAGTACGCAAACGACAGCCGTTCTTGCTGTTCGCGCGATCCCGTGCGGAGCTCCACTGTCTGTATACGGTGCGAAACGATCTTATCGGCAAAATGCATTGCGGTGCCCACGACTGCCATTATCTTAGCGGCTTTTACCGTACTTGCGGCAACGGCTGTATTATCCCCGCCGCGCGCTTGTTTGGAGCCCGCCGTATCGCCCGCTATCGGATTGTTTTCGTTCTCGTCCGCTGTCTTATTCTCTATCGTCAGTGTATAATTGCCGTTTGCCATATTATGCCCCCACAAAAGCCTCAGTCAGCGAGAAAGTCATGCCGCCGTTATTCACGCCTTGCACATTACATTCCGTTTCGCCGAATATTACCGTATAAGTTTGCGGCTCGGCGTCGTCTACCGTCACAACGAGCGTATGCATCGTATTTAATTCGTTGCCGAGCAAATTGGATATTACTTTGCTACTCACTCCCGCGCCCGAAAGCGCGGGGATTTGGAACTCGAACGTATGTATAAACGCTGTGTTGCGCGCTTTGGTATTACCGTTGCCGTCGCTGTATATGTTGCCGTCGGTCGTAGGCGTCTTGCGTATAGACGCGACAGTGTACGGAATTTCGTCGCCGTCGAGCGTAAACTTGAAACTGTTTGAATTGAGCCCGTTCTCGACGAAGCTATACGAGATGTTGACAAAGTACGTCAAGCTCGTACCTACAAGCGGACGTTGCTCTACCGTGCCCGTGGTCGCAATCGCATACGTAGCGGCAACGGTATACGACTTGCCGCCCTCGGAGATTTGCTGAACTTCCGTATTGCCGAAATACGCGTCGAGAGCGGCGCGATGCGCCGTTATGACGCTGTCCATTGTTTCGGGCGTAAATCGCACGCACACCTCGAGCATAACCGTTTGCGACGCCACCGTGACGCCCTGCGTAGGTACTGCGCTCGAGCTACCCGCGCGCAGTACACAGCTTGTGAATTTCGTTTTATATAACGGTTTAACGATCGCTTTTTCGTATTTTCCTGCGTCGGCAAACACCTTGAAATTTATACCGCTTATGGCATTAAGTCCGTCTTGTATTGTCTGCGTGAATGTTTTTAAGCTTATCATGAAAGTGTCCCTCCCGTGTATGTTGCTATGAATTGTATAATCACCTGCACCGCTTCGTCGAACCACCCCTCATTGGGATTTCTGCTCGGGCGTTTTTCCCATTTCTCGTTTGTGTACGGCATGTACGGCGCAATATCCTCGTCGACGTACAAAATCGCCGTGTTGGCGTCGGGCATTTCGAGCTTGATAGCGTTATATCGCAAATTGCCCGTTTTTACCGGCGCGCGCTCGCGCAGTATTGCCTCGCATTCTTTTACAAGGATCGCAAACTCATTCGACGTCATAGCCGTCCACCGCCATTATTTCAAGCAAGAATTGCCTATTGCCGCCGTTTACAAGCCGTAACGTTTGCGGTGCGACGTCTTGCGTTATTTCGTTTACGGAAACGATCTCCCACCACTTATTGCGGAACATGATATGCTGCTGCGACTTGTAGTCGTAGACGTACGCAGTGCGAAGCAACGTATATTCCGAATACCCGACGAGGTTCTGAATAACGGTATCGAAGCGCTTTGCTCGCTCCGAAACTTCCTCTACGCGAATGATCTTGTATCGCTCGTACTCTTTCGGCGCCCACCGCGCGAACTCAAACTGATTGTGCCCGAGACCTTTCAATGCGTTTAACATATCAATACCCCATGCGATATTCCGTTTGCGGAAAAGGCGGAAAAGTAATCACACCGCGATATTTCAAGCAATGCCCGAACGCAGGTATAATGCGATTACACGTTTCTTCCACCTCGGGCGCGACGCGAACAGCGCCGCGAAGCTTGTACGATTCCATAGCTTGTCCTTTGCCTATGTTTAAGCCCGACATAATGCCGATGTCGCCGTTCATAAGCATATAAAGCGTTTGCGCCTCGAGCATATCTTTAATCCACGGTCGAAGCGGAGCGTGCTTGGCAAGATAGTACTCTATACGCTCCGTATTCGGATTATCCTTGTATATGTAACCGTAGACCGCGTTGCTGACGCGGCGCAGAAATCTGCTCGCAAGCGTGCTCGGATTTGCATCGCCCGCTGCGTTAAGTATCATGTCGAGATTCTCGCCGAGACTTCTCAATACGTATCGCTCGATTAAAACATAGCGGTGCGAATCGTAGTCATATATCATGTCGTCATCGCTGTACGGGCACGACTTAGGTTGCGTTTTTTTCATAATCACTCCTAAAATTTTTTTGAAAAAGTATTGACATTTTGCACTGAACGGCATATAATATAAATAATTCGAGGTTATATGAGGAACACGCTCATATGTAAAAATTGTACCGGGTGCGTATGTCAATTTACCTCGAATTTTTTAATGATGTTATTTCCATTGCGGTAACAATCCAATTAAGTTTTTTCCCGTCATATGTTGGACGAATAGCGACACGGTAGCCGTCCTTTTCTATTCCGGGTCTATCGTTTTCATCTAAATCAAAGTCACCTTTTTCAACAATATCCGGTATTTTTTAGCCATATCAAGTCCGCTTATATTGCCTGTGCCGTTTCTAAGCATCTTATCTCTGCGCATAATCGTGTGTAGTAATCCACCATTTTCATCGCCCCAAACGAGGTCTATGCCGCCTATTTCGGGTCGAGTAAACGCGTTCTTTACATGACCGCGTTTTTCTTTGAGCAGTTTTTCTATGGCGTCCGAGCCCTTTACGCCCGCAAATTCTTCGCCGAAAAACTCTTCGCGGGTTTTATGCTTTATTTCGGGTTTCTTTTCGGGCAACGTTTGTTGCAATCGTTCCTTGAGCTCCGACGCGCTCAAATTGTCGTTACTTACAAACTTTCCGTTCTGCTCGCTGTGTATATTCCCTTGTGCGTCTTTTTTTGCCACAATTCTCTCCTTTTGACGTCGCATTGCCGAGTTGCACGGCATAACTGTTTGCGACACGGAAAAGGCGAGAACTTGTCTCGCCTTTTGGGTTGATACTTTTACGCCTTAAACGAAGCGGGTGATTGCACTTTTATATCCGCGCCCGGCGCTGCCGTGCCGTTGGACAATATCGGAACAACGCCTTTGCCGTAGCAGACGTTTATGCCCCAGCGCGCCTTGGGCTGCAAGCGCTTGCCCGCGCCGTCGGGGCTGTCGATGATCTTGATATAGTCTTGCGTGGATATGCCGCGATCGGTGGCGGACTTGGCGCACATCAAGGCTTGCGTCGCCGCAAAGGTGGTCGCTCCGCCCTGCGTATTGGCGCCGCCCTCGGTTGTCGTATAAGTCCACTCGCCTGCACGCGCCCACAACGCCTTGGGTGCGATATAGCACGGGATAAGGTCGATCTCGCCGCAATACATATTGCCCCACTCTTTGCGCGCATCGGGCGAAACGGCGCCTTTTGCGAGCATAGACTGCGCGTAATTCGAACCGCCGAGCAACACACCTTTATCGCTCAAGAGCTTGGAACGAAACGTCGGGCGCATGATTATCTCGCGCTCCTCGAACGGAAACGCCTGTATGCCGTTCGCCTCGTCGCCGTCGTCGAGCATGGTGGACGCGTCCTGTATCGCCTGATAATAGCCGCCCGACGCAGGGAGAGTGACGGCTATATCATCCCATTTCGTCGCGGTTTTGGCAGCGTTATAACGGTTTGCGAGCTGCTCGGCGATAGTCGACGCGTTGATCTCCGTGGCAACGCGCCCGCCGATGTTCTTTGTGATCTCGTCGAAAATATTGACGGGGCACATATCTTGCTGCACCTCGGGCAAATCGTATACCTTGTCGTAGACATACAGCAAGTTAAGATCGTACTCGGTGACCTGCGGCACTTCGGCGTTGGTGCTGTTGAAAAACGCGCCGTTCGTCGCTGCTCCGACCGTACGTGCGCTCGCCGTGGTCGGGAGCACTTTCATCATGCGCAACGTGCTGACGTTCGTTTCCTCGTGCTGCGTGATGCCGTATCCGTTCTTATGCACGAGATCGACAAAGATGTTTTCTTTGACCTGTTTTGCCGCCAAGACCTGCGTGGCGGTGTCGTTTACATTGTAAACCATAGTTCCCATAATTTCTGTTTATCTCCTTTTTATTATTTATTTTGTCCGCTCAGTATTACGGATTTGAGTTCGTCGGCGGACATATCCGTCATGGTTTTATTTCCGCCGATTGCTTTGCCCTGAAGTCCGAAAGACGCGCGTTGCTTGTCCTCGTATTCCTGTAATTTGCTCTTGAGCCCGTCGAACTCTTTCAGCGCCGTTTCGAGCGCTGCTACGCGATCCGCCAAACCCTTAATGATTTCGTCGCCGTTCGCTTGCGCAGCTTCGTCGACTTCCTTGAAAGCCTCGTCTTTCGAGCCGTCGTCGGATTCCTCAGGATCGGTTTCATGGAGCTCTTCCGCATCACCTTTACCCTCGTCGTGTTCTTCGCCGAGCGCTTCGTGCTCGCGGTCGGCAGCCGTTTGGCTGTCCTGCTCCCCCTCGTCATGCTCTTGCTCGCCGACACTCTCGTGTATACGGTCAGCAATGCTTTCGTGAAAGGCTTTTTTGTCCTCGTCCGACAAATTCTCGTACGCTTTCTTTGCTTCGTCGAGCGTTGTCGGCTTTGCTTCTTTCTTTCCGAAAAGTGCCATATTTTACTCCTTGCACCATATTATTTGCCCTTTTGCTTCTTTCGCCCGATTACATACTCGCATACTTACGACTGTGCCGCGTTCCTCGTGCAACCGTTTGAATCGGCTTGCGCTTGCCCCTGCGCAGGGTCTTTTTGTTTAGGGTTCATATACAAACGCGACGGTGCGTTCCTTATGGTGCAACCCGCCGCGATTTTATATCTCGATTTTATTACTATATCCTTGTTCTCATCGGATAGTAAGCACGCCCGTTGTCTTTGCTGTACTGCTGATATTCTTTATTGAGCACACGCGCCTCGCGAACATACATCAAGCGTTTTTTTTCGTCGAGCCCGTCGTAATACGACGCTTGCGCGCGTGCCATACGTATGTCGCGCTCATACTCTCGTTGCCGTTTTGTTATCGCATACTCTTTCTTGCGTTCGTCCGCCGAGACCGTGGGCAACAACTGTCCGCGATATTCGGTCAAATAATGTCGGCAATTGAACCCGAGCAAACCGTTTTTGTACGTTCTGCCCGCCTTTGTCGTATAATACACGTCCGTAGCTGTTTCGAGCGGCACATATTTTTGCTTGTCAATAACCCCGCGTGTACCGTCGAGACTGTACACGCGCCCCTGCCATTCGGCACAGCGATCCGAACAATCCGCGTGCGAGCTGCATACAACGAGACGCGCACCGCTTTGTCGCAGCTGCTCGATGTTGTCATTGTGATCATTGTATCGCACTTCCATTTCGGCGAGATTGCGCAAGCTGTTCCGCGCTATCTGATCGTTGGGATCGAGCGCACGTCCGCGAGTCAAGCGATCGATAGTCGGAACTATGTGTTTCTTATAAACATCACGATAATATTGCTGCAAAGGCACGCCGCGCGCTTCCGTAAGAAAAGAATTCGGCGGCAAACTTTTTATAACGTTCGGCGGTATAGGCAGCGAGTTGCGCTGTTCTGCGGCTTTTGAGACGAACATAAACGCTTCGGGCGACAACCCGCTCGATTGCCAAATAGTCCGTTGTGCATTTGCGAAATTCAAAAGCGAAATCCGCGCGTCGCGCTTAAGCCGATCTATGGCTATGTCGTCGGTTGCTTTGCCTATAACTCGATAGAGCTGACGATTTACTTCGTCATACGGAAGTGAGAAAATAAACGCCGCCTTGACGATTTTGCGTATATCCTCTTGCGCTTCCTCAAGAGCAAGCGCATACGGGTTCAGTCCGTCATTCGCTATTCGCATTGTTCACACCGTCACTGAAATAGTCTTTATCATCAAACGACATTCCGCCGTAATTCTCGCGCTCTACTCGATCCTTTTCCTCTTGCAATACGAGTTTGTAGTCTTCGGCGTTTTGCTCCTCGTCGTCGTCGAAATTAAACGCATCGTGCGCTTTGCGACGGGATATAAGACCGTTCTCTACCGCTTTTGACAGAGTATCTACGAGCACCGTCGTGTTTGTCATGCCCGCACGCGACCAACGCACCTCCACGTCGTCCGTATAGCCGTAGAATCGCAACACGTCTGCAATCAAATCGTTGAGCGGCTTTTCAAACCGACGTCGAGCGTTCTCTATAAACAGCGTCGTAGCGCTTTCTTCCGCGCTCACTTCCCGAGCCGTACGATTTCCGCCGTCCGCCAAATACGACGCGAGCGTGCTTACGGATATCCCTATGCCCGTTGCTATGCTTTCGAGCAGAATATTGCGTGCCTCGCGCCACTCTGCCGAGCGCAACTCGAACTGTATCGCATCGGGCTTCTGCTCGTCAGTCGTCATCGTCTCGACCTTGGTGAACAAGAAGCTGTCAAGCCCCGAATTTTGCGTACCGCTTTTAGCAGTTGGACTTTGCAATGCGGCGGGAACGAGTATTCGCCCGCGCGCAAGGTACATATCGGTATTAAAACACGTGTTATAAAAATCGTACTCGTACAAATACGTCATTACGTTTGCGAGCAAGCTCTCCCCGAGTCCAATTTGCGGCACGTCGCTTATATCGTCGCTCCCCTTAAGCAGGTAGCACCCGAGCGTATTGAAGCCGTTCATCGCAAGCGGCTTATTGAGCTTGCACGTGTTGTAATCGGCTTTGAACGCTTTGCGCACGCTTTTCGGCAAGTTTTCCCAACGGACGTAATTATCGTTGACCGACAAATATTGCACTTGAACCGACGTATCGTAAATCTTGTACTCGACGACCGGCACTTCCTCGCCGAATATGCCGATGTTTTCAAATCGCCGCTCCTCGACGAGACCGTAACGTTTATTGTTGTTCTTTTCCGAAGTATTCTCGTATACGTTCAGCAAGCACACGACTTTACGCAGCTGTCCGCGCCCCGTCTTTTCAAAATAAAAACGGTCAGCGCGCAGCTTGTCTACCCATAACTCTCCGCCGTCGCAATTGAGTTTTAACAGCGAGAATCCACCCGCAAATGCGTCACGGAACGAGCATTTGACTTTAGAGCGAAAATCCGTATCGAATGCCCAACAATTGCTTATGAAGTCGAGAGCTTTCCCTACTCTCTTACCCGCTCGTTCTTCGACGAGTGTAGGTCTGCGAGCATTGGCAAACATGAGATTTCCACCGAAAACACTATCCGCCGCGCGATTGACAATCGTTGTGCCTATGCTTGTCGACAGCAACCCGTATTGCGTTCCGTGCACCCACGGCACATAGCCGTCATACCAATACAGCCATAACCGCACCCAATTGTTATAAAAGGCATAATACGGCGCCGGCAACATTTTGTAGAAATCGTTGTTATTCGTCCATTGCCACAACTTTTGATTTTCAACGACGGACAACGCCGTTCGCGACTGTTCGCAAACAACGCCGTTCGCCTGCTCAATGTTTTCCAACATTCTTTAACTCCTCATATTGATTTTTCTGCGCGGGAGACAACTCGATATGCGTCATTAACATCAAGTCCGACAATAATTCGTTCATGCGAGATATTTCGGCAAGCAACGACAGCATAACGTTAAGCGCGGTGCCGTAAAAGTTCGTTTGTATGCGTTTATGCCGCACTGCCTCGCTTATGGGCGCCTTGCCCGCTATATCGTGTGCTGCGGTCGATCTGTCCGCAGCTTTGCATTTGGCGCGGTATTCTTCCGTGCCGAGCTCGGTATCGCGGTTAAGCGCCGCGTCTATGTATTCCTGATTTGTCATTATTCGTACGCTCCTTGTCGTGTCGGTAAATAGAGATTGTCCGGATTATTAAAATACACGTTCGCGCCATATGTGAGCGCGTCCGTGTAGTCATTCGGAATTATGGGGTCTAATTGGTAGTTTTTCCAAGTTACGGATTCAAGCTGATAAACAAGCGGCTCGGTATCCGCGGTGGTAGACACAAATCCGCGCGCATAATAATCGTAATACCCGCCGAAATTCACTATCTTGAGCATATTTTTCGCAAAACAGTTGTTCAAGACTGCGTTGTTGTTTATGACGTTCTTTTTGGTAAATCCCTTGACTATATGATACCCGGGCAATGTATAGCGCAATTGCGTGACTAAATCCGCCGCTGCACAGTCTATGGCGAAATAACTTCCGACGTGTTCGTCAAATACGTCGTACTGCTTGCACAAATCCCCTACATATGCGTTTATCAATTCCGCAAGTTGCGACGGTGCGAGAACTGCACCTGTTTTAAGCGGGTCGTAATAAAACCGCTGCAATACGTATGCGCGCCCGTCGCTATATACGGCAATAGGCGTAATTCCAGTACTGTCATGCGTTATTGCACCGTCACCGCCCCAAATGATGTAGCACAATCGTTTACCGCGTATTTCGTCCTGCCATTTGCCGACGCTTATGTAATGCTTATCCCGTTTGAATTGCGCATACGCGCCGCCCGCAAGATCGTCAAGTTCGCCAAGATACAAAAATTTATACATCAGCGGATTATACTTACGCTCCGTCTCAATGTCTGCTTTTGTTACGGGAGATAAGTATTTGTATATCGACATATAGTTTGCGTCGATAAACTCGTAAATCCCCGCATATCTGTACTTGCGACAAAACGCGTTCCACCAATGCCCCTTGACTTGCTCGGGGTTGCCCGCAAAGACTATGCGGCTCGGAATGTCGCCGTCTAACGATCGCACAAATGTGGCTTTTGCCTGCAATAGCGATTGCTCGTCTTTGAGCTGCTGCGTCTCGTCACAGATGATTAAGCTTATTTTGTGCCCGCGATTCTTAAAACCTTTGCTTCGGCTGTAATCGCTGCCGCCTATGCCTTTGAAATAAATCGTATTCCCGACTGCTGTTGTTATACGCAACGGTGCTCGGAACGGCGTGTAAAACGAGCTTTGACCGATGCTGTCGGCAAACGCAAGTATCTCGTTATACAAACTGTCCTCGAGACTGTTGTAATTAGCGCGAGCAAGCACCATGTCGTGATTCGGATATTTATTCGCATAAATATATACAAGCTGTGCCAACGCATAGGTTTTTCCCGATATGCGCGGCGAATACATGATCACCGTGTTTTTGTCCGTAGTGTACAGTTTATTGTAGGGGTATACTACTTTAACTTGCGGTCTCATCTCCGCCACCCGAAGCGTCTTCCCATACGACATCAATTCCGGATACCGCCTCTCCGTTCTGCGGCTCGGGCTTATCCGCTTGCCCGAGATATTGCTTGCCGAGGAATATCGCCATAGCGGGATTTATTCGGGCAAGGTCCATTTGATAGCGCCGCAGCGTACATTTTGCAGAGCTGATCTTTTTTTTATATATCTCCGCAAAATTCTCACCGTAGGTTCGTTTGCACCACCGCGCTACAGTATCGACAGACACATGAAAAAAATCGGCAATCTCGGCTTGCGTACACATATAACCGCAAAGCTTCTCGAACTGCTCTTTATTTATTTCAATCATCGGACGTCCTGCCATATTACCTCCTTTTTCATTCATGAAAAAAGCAACGACGCTATTGGGTTCGTTGCTTTAGATTGTTAAATCTCTGTTATTTATTATATACAGAGCAAATCCGTTGCTCTTTGAATAAACTCGTCATCGTCTTTACATTCGTCTATCCAATCAATCATTATTTGAAACGTGTCACACGGATCATTCGGATTTTGCTGACATAGTGCTATACCGCCAGCGATAGTAATAACATCTTGCTCATAGCCGCGTTCTTTTGCCTTCTTGATGAATTCGCGTCCTTTTTCTTTGACGCGACCCACGTATACTTGTGCTGCCATACTCACCTCAAAATATCGCTAATAAAATCATACAATTCGTCATCGGTATCAAATGTTAATATTTTTTTGACTTTTGGCGAAATATATTTTCCGTTATCAAGAATCAGTCTCGCAGGAGTGCGCGTACCATCGCTTTCCTCGTTTGTGTTGAGAATTACCCAGCGTCCACCATTGACATTATGTTCTTGAACCGTTCCTGACCGGATGTCGCCGATAACATCAAAATACCTTTTCCACTCGGATTTAGATAAATCTATCGTCTGCCGATTTCGCAACGCAGATGTACTCATACTTGCATATCGTTGCAATTTATCGATAGGTTGCTGTTCCCCTGCACTATTGATTTTCGTGTCCGCCATAATGCCTCACTAAAAAGGCACTACTTGATTATACCACAACGCTCGCGCTGTGTCAAGTAGCACCAAATGAAATTATTCAACACTACTATTATACCACATAATTTTCGGTTTGTTCCTATCATTTTTTGATAGTAGCGAACTTTTTTGCGCATTCAACGCATTAAGCCGTAGGTTTGAGCCCAATAAAGCGCGGTTTCGAGCCACCTATCACGGGCGCGCCAAAATGTCGGCTCGGACGTTATTCCGATGCCGTAAATCTCGTCGGGCTTTTTGCGGTCGATATACAACGCGCGCATCATATCATACTCGGGCTTAAAGCGAAACGCGGTAAATGTATTGCGCACGATCTCACTCCACCCCTGCTCATTGTCGAGTTCGTACAGTTTCATACCCTTGCGTTCCGTAGGATTGCTTGGCTCGGAAGCACCGCCGATTGCGCTATAGTTTGCCGTCAATCCGCTTTCGATAATTTCGCTCGCGCGCTCATCGTACAATGCCTTGTCGGCGGCGTAGTTATAAAAATGCCATTCGATTTGTTTACGCAATCTTTTTGTCAGCATATTCTACCTCCCGTCATGTTTTTCTTCCAATCGATCGGCGCGCGCTCGATGTACACGAGCTTGCCGTCGATTACCCACCGCTCGTTAGTTTCATACGACACAATCTTGGCGCCGAGCTTTTCGAGACGCGTTTGCGGCGTTTCATGCCCAATACAAATGTCTTTACTCGTAATATGTATTTCGTTCATTTTAACTCCTCCGTGAATTCACGCAAACGATTATAGATTGCCTCTTGCCCGTAATCATCAGCGTAAATCGGTTTTTCCAAGGCGCGAGCCAAGCCAGCTATTTCGGCGAGCTCGCCCGCCAAGTCCCACAGTCCGCCCGCGCCCTTTTCGTCGTATTCGGCGGGAATATCGTATTGGACTTTGATCATTTTTCACACCCCAAACTGTTTGATAATATCTCTTTTATCCGAACGCGTCATCATTCGGAAATCGTCACCATTTAGCTTAAATATTCGCGTTGCCATTTCATAAATACGCTCGACTATTGCTTTGCCGAGATTTAATACGCTCGTTAATTCAGCAAGCGAATAATTCGACGAGAATATTATAGGCTTTTGCGCATTATATCTCGCATTTATTACCTCATATAACTTTTCTTCCGCCCATTTCGACGATGCTGCATTGTGCTCACGTCCGATAAACTCTTTACCCAAATCGTCTATAAATGCAAAATCGTATGTTTGCAAACGATTTATGATTTCGCATTCTCCCATACCTTGTCCATTATAGCTGCCACGTATTTCATTCAAAATCGTAGCGAGATTGGTATAAATGCACTGATATCCGCACCACAAAAGCTCGTTGCAAACGCACGCCGTCAAAAAGGTTTTGCCCGACGAATTTGCGCCGAATATGTAAAGACCAACATTACTTTCGTACATTTCTTTTGCATGAGTGACGTAATTTCGACATTTATCGTACACGGCACGGTTGTTATCAGTTATGCTTGCATCGGCAAATCGAACATTCTTATATCGATTTCCGATCATAGATAATCGACTGCGATTATTAAATTCATCGATAACTTTTTTGCGACGTTCCTCTTCCAGTTCGCGTTCATTAGCCTCGCTCTGACATTTACAAACACATCGTGCTATACGTTTTTTATCTTCGCTTACATATACACGCGATGATTTGCAGTTCTTGCAATGCGGTAATCCATCTTCGCCTAAATACTCGTCGTCGCGAAGCTGAAGTGCACCGTATGCGTATTCATTGTTCATTTTGTTGAGAACCTCTTGTATGTTGAGCATATTACTCCTCCCTCATATATTTTTCAAGATCTTTTTGCGTATATTGGGACGCCTTTGCAACAGCAATCGGCTTATTTCTATCCGTATTTCGCTGTTCCCATGTACGAACGCTTGCTTTCCAATCTTTCATCGGTTGATTCCCGACTCGCCACCCTTTACTCTCATAGAAATCGTAAAATGATTGCGGATTGATATTGTTGTTGCGCTCTTGACAGTACGCGCTTATTTCTTCAAGCGTCGGTCGTACAAATCGAGTTAAAGGAGCGGCGATGCTTTGCGGCGCTATCGTCTCTACTCTCTCCTTACCTATACTATCCTTACCTATACTATCCTTACCTATACTGGGTATACCGTAATTCGGTATACCGTCGGTATACCGTTCGGCAACCAACGCATACGCGCCGTTTTCCTCTATGATTATTTGATTGCGTTCCTCTGTGTATTTTGTTGGTTGAAAGCGATCACTACGCAAATAATTGTTGATACGCCAATGCTTTATCAAACAAACCCCACTCGGAAATGCTATGATAAAATGCCGTACAAGCAGTATATTCATATCGTCCGTTGAAGCTCCTATAAGTTTTGCAAGGCTTTTCGGACTGTTGACAAATCCCTCGTCATCGGCGTACATACCGAGCGCGAAATATAGACATCGCGCCGAAAGCGGCATATCAAGAAATGCGTCGCTCGCTATTATCGTTTTGGCAAACATTCTGCGTTCAGCCATAATTACCTCCTTTTGCGATTATTCGCGTCAATTTGCGGGCGTACCGTCTCAAATATTCCTTGTAGCTCTAAATCCAGATTAGGCTCTATATCGTCAAGTGCATAATCAACAATTGCTTTATACATTTTGATTCGTAACTCCCGCGGCAACTTTTGTACCGCATTTTGATATGATTTGCAAAATATAAAGGAATTCCTTTTCATAATTGCCCCCCGTTGCGATAAAGCGTATCAAATGCCTTATTTGCCGTAGCTTCCAAGCTGTCGAGCTTGTAATCTTGCATATCTAACATCGAAAGCATTCTGTTTACATGCGTATAGCTCGCGTTATCGCTATCTAAACGCGTTTCGTCGAAATTATTCAATATGATCCTTATACATTCCGAAAAAGATTTTAATTGCGCAATTTCGATGAGCACATCGTTAAATTCGCTCCAAGCCGCTCTGTGTTGACAATTAGCATTGCCGTTAATGGTTTCCTGTAATGTCATAATAAACCTCCAATTAGTTGACATTTTGTTAAAAAAATGGTAGGCTATTTAGTAGGTATCAATAGCCTTGTGTTAGCTGTACTTACTTATTGATTAGACCGTATCAATTTCGAGCTTTGCTTGGGAGAGCCGTACTCGCTTGATACGGTCTTTTCTTTTGGCAAGGTTCTTATGTAATGCGGTCAAATCTTCCGCGCTTGCCTTGACGCCATTTATCAAGATTTTCATTAGTCACCTCCTTTCGGTTGCGGCGTTACCTACGTTTCCGCGACCTTGATTGTAAGTATATTATACAACATTGTATATATTTTGTCAAGCGATTTATATACAATTTTGAAAATATTTTAATCAATTTTGTATATTTATTTGACATATCAATGTCTATTGTGATATACTAATTAAAAACGGAGATAACTCACAATGGCGACAACAGAAGCACAGAAAAAAGCAATAAAAGAATATCGCAAAAGACGCGGCGGAGTGCAAGGACTTCAAAAAAGTATTACTGCAACCGTTTCACCGTCTGAAGCAGAGCGCATAAAATCAGCATTTGACTCAGCGGGACTATCTAACGCCGATGTTCTCAAACGCGCAGCGACACGAATAGAACAAGGTGACGACTTACGACGAGATTACGACGCGGCAAGTAAAACTCTTATCGATCCCCGACGGGACTAAAATCTAAAACGGTAAGTCGTCGTTATCTACGGGGTGCAGATCGGACGGCACGTTGTCTTGCGCTTGTCGCGCGCCGTCGGTTTTCGGCGTCAAGAACTCGACCTCGTCCGCAACCACGTCGAAAGACGTGCGCTTAATGCCGTCACGGTCTTCGTACTGTCTGCGCTGCACCGAGCCGTTTATACCGACCTTGCTACCTTTGTAGAGATATTTCGCGCAACGATCCGCAAGCTGACGCCAGCAAATGACGTCGAAATAGTCCGCTACGCGCTCGCCGCTGCTGTTGGCGAACGGGCGGTTCACGGCTACGTTGAATCTTGTGAAGTTGACGCCGCTCGAGGTCGTGTTGCTCTCGGGATCGCGCGTCAGATTGCCTATAAGTAAAATTTTATTCATGCTTCTGCTCCTATGGATGTAATAAATTTATCAAGCGGATCGTTCCGCTTAAGTATTTCTCTTGCACGTTTCTTGTTCTCGTTCGCAGCGTGTATCGCTTCCGTGAGATCTCCGAACGTTGTCGCTATTCTGTAGCCTTTGCCGTCGGATAAAGCTATTACCGGACGCGTCTTTGCGATTTCGCTTATAACTCGCCTTGCCGCTCTGTCGCTGCATCCGAGCTTATATCGCAGCTCCATGCGGCTCATTGTGCGTTGTTCCAATATTCGGATAATTTCGTCGTATTGTTCCATATCTCATTCTCCAATAGCCCAAAGGCTCTTTATTTTGTCGAGTTCCTCGGGAGTCTTGGTCTCTATCCCGAGCTGTTTTGCTTCGTTTACCGCGCCGTCTATGAGCCTCGTCATTTCAACGGTATCAAGCGCGTGCGTCGGCTTGTAAATAGCATACTGCGCACATTTTACGCCTTTCGGCGATGTAAAATCGTTGAGCCATTTGTAGTATGTTATATCCGCACTTTCGGGTGCCACTGTTCGCGGCAAGGCTATTACCGCAGCTTGAGTGCCGTAATCTGTTACGAGTGATCGTTTGATTATCGTCTCGCTCGCGCTAAGCGCTTTTGCAATCTTTCCGACAAGCACATGAAAGTATGCATTGGCGTTCAAACTTCGTTTTTCTTTGTGCCACGAGAATTGCGCTGTGAGGCGCTTGTTGGGGTCTATTTGCCCAGCATGCACTTTATCGAGTATTTGCTCGACCGACCGCCGTTCGCGGCTCGTAGCCCGTAAAGCCATTACGAGGGAACCGTCGCGATCGGTCAAGCAGTTTTCGATCGTGCATTCAATTATTCCGAGTTCACTTGACACCTTGCTTTTCCTCTTTTATCTTGTTTTGCAGCCGGTCGTACAATTCTCCGAATTGACCGTTAGATAAGTCCTCGAAACTCTTTGCTTTGTAACATTTCTGCGCCACGATGTTCGCTTCCTCGAGCGTATGCGCCGTGCCCTGCATAAGGTATTCGAGCTGCAACTGCCGCTGCGACTTGACCTCTCGCACTTCTTGTTGCGGCTTCGGATCGTTGTTGTAAGCGCGCCGTACGGGTTTCGGCGCGGCTGCGGCACGTGTCGATTGCTGCGGCGTTTCGCTATCGGGATCGACCATTTCCTCGGTCGGTATGCAAAATACCTGAAAGCACGCATATTTGAACGCTACGCTCATCGCCTTATTACTTGCCTTGTCCGCGCTGTCCATACCCTCGCCGATAACCGTTGCCGATACAAACGACCCGTCATCGGCGTAAAACGTGAATTTAACCTTGAGTATACTGTACAGCAGTTGTCCGCCGTTCTTTGTCGTGCGCTCCTCGCGCGTCTGTTCCAAGACCTCGGGAACGACGAATATGTTGTTATGTACGAATGCGGGTTGCAACGCGTTCATAACATCGTCGACGCCTCGGTACATAAAGCCTTGCTGCTGATTCTTCTTATCCTTGCCGATTGCGCCAACCTCGGTCATTACGCCGCGCATTGCTTGATAAATGTTCATTCTCACCACCTACTTGATCTGAATGTTTTGCGTTTCCGCAACGTGTGCACCAGGCACAGTCAAGCCCGCCTTTATGGCATTCTTGATTTTTGTTTTATCGGGCGTTTTGGTGACTTTGGTTACTATGTATTCGTCGGGAAGCTCGTCCTCGTCGTCTATTACCGTAGATTCGCTCCTGCGGAACGAGACGACCGCGTGAACGCCGTCTATACGCTCTATACCGCAATGCTTGAGTACCGTACTCGTCGCGTTCTTGAGATAATCTACGCGATTGCCGAGCGTATCGCTCATTGCTTTGAGCCGTTTGACTTCCTCGTCTATTTGAGCTTTGTATGTATTCAATTGCTTAATTACGCAGCCGATCGATACGGCTTTGCTCTCTACGAGTTCCTTTGCTTCCGATACTACCGGCAAAAGCGATGGGTCTATTACTCCGTCCTCGTCCGACGTGTCCGCAAGCCGATTGGCGAGCATAAGATAATCGTCGCCGAGTTTGTATATATTAGGCATATTATTCCTCCTGCGCAAGTATAGCTTGCGAAACGTTATATATCTTTTTGAGTTCCTCGTCGCTGTCCAATATTTGTTGTTTGGCTTGATCCATTGCCTGTAAAAGCTTAAACATAGTTTCGCCCGACGTGCTGCTGTACAGCGACATATCGAAATTATCCTCGTTTTCTGCCCCAAGCTTATGTGCGATTACCAACACACAATCGCTTGCATAGTTATGAACTTTGTTGTTTGCTCCAGTTACCGAAACGGTAAAAATGTTTTGATTTTCCATTTCTCACCTCGACATCTATTCTTGACTTTTCGAGCTATCGCTATTCTCGCACTCGTTAAGTTTGCTCGTAGTGTAGTCGATATCTCTCTTTATCTTCGTCACGGACGCAAGCATTGTATCGAGCTTGTCCGTCATGTTGCAAATGTGCTCGAGCGTAAATTCGTCTTTATCCGCGGCGCGCGTCGCGGTGTTTACGAGTTCCGTCGCCTTGACGATGACGCCCGCGCACATCAAATCATATTGATTTTCTTGCTCCTTGAGCAATATTTCATAATATTCTTTCATGGTTTCTCCTAAAAATTGTTTGATTTTTATATGAATTTGTGATATAATTTGAACATAGTAAACGGCTTTTTTGCGCTTACTTTCGTTAGACCTCGTTTGCTGCCAAGCTTTTGCGCGAGGTCTTTTTTTGTCTCTTTTTCTTCGGACTGTCGTGCGTGAATCGCCTATATGCGACAAGTTCGCGTATTGCTTCCTCGAGGTCTTGCCGATCGTCGACGTTCGTGTAATGCTCGCCGTCGAGAAGTATCTCGAACTTGCTGTACAAAAACCTAACGTCGATCGTGTGCTTGTTGCCCTCGGGATCGAAGTACGTTGCGCTTTTCATAATACCTCCTTTTTAATAGTAGCTTGTCCGCACGCAGCGGACTATGTAACATTTACAATTACATTTACTTAAATAGTGTCGCGCAATTGTCGCGCGATTTCGGCTTGCTGTGCCTCGAGTTCCGCACGCCGCGCATCGGCGCGCTCCCACCTTTTGCGTAATCGCTCTTTCTCGAAATAATTCGGATCGAAAGCGCGATTACACTTGACGTGGAACTCGTAGTTGTCCTCGGCAACTACGACGTACGGCTTACTCATAAATTCGTCGTTGGTGAGAACCTTGCCGTCCGCCATAACGTGCGTAACCATAGGATCGATTTGCTTTTTTCGCATAATGCACCTCGTTGTCGTATATGCGGGCTCCACCGCTCGCGTTACGGGTTTTCCGTTCTGCCGAGCAAATAGTCCGCCGAACATTTGAGCACGTCCGCCAACGCCGCTATAACGTCGCCCGTCGCGTGCCTGACGCCGTTCTCGTACGCCGACACCGCTTGCGGCGTCAAACCTACCGAACGCGCCAAATCGGACTGTGACATGCCAAGCGCCTCGCGGCGCGCTTTAAGTCGTTCTTTTTGCATATGTACCTCCTAATTTGTTATTTGCAGTTCGAGCGAGTGTAAAGAATCGTACTCTTTCCACATTGCGGCGAGTTCGTCGCCGTATTCGTTTGTAAGTTCGCCCGCGCTCAAGCGCGCAAGCTGTTTGATACGTCTGCGCAAGTTGTATCTGCTTCTGTTTATTCGTGCGCGACGGTCGAAGTCGCTTTCTTTTTGCATTTGCACCTCCTTAATAGAATCTTTTGAATGACAGTTTAACTTCCAAGCACTGCCCGGGATACAGTCTGTCCTCGTCGAACGGTTGGACGCTGTCCTCGAACTCGATTCCGATCGACGATACAGTGCCGTTGGATTTGCCCCAATCGGTGACGTGCACCAAGCAATGGTAGCCCTCGGCTTCGACTACGGCAAAATCCTCGGTCGTAAGTTCGCGACGGGAATTATCGAAATTCCACCGAGCGTACTCGAACGCCTTTAACGCCATGTCGCGGAGTTTACAATCGTCCATGCCCTCGATTGTGAGATATTCGCCTGTCCAATGTAATCTTTTCATAGTGAATCTCCTTGATTTACAGTAAATCATCGACTTTACAATCAAAAAACTCGCACAACTTGTTAAGCACCTCTTTGCGTGGGAACCTCTTGCCGTTTTCATACATTGAAATGCTACCCTGCTTAATACCAATAGCGTTGGCTAATTCGATAGTAGTCATATTACGTTCTTTACGTTTTTGTTTTAGTCCTTTCACATTGCCTCCTAATTCTTGACTTTTTGCCTCAAAAATGTTATTTTATAAACAAGCTTTCGGGGAGGCGAGGCATCTCCTCCCCTTGCTTGTCAACCGTCCTGCCTCTCAATGCTTGGGCGGTTTTCTTTTGGTTACTGTGCCGTTTTCGCTTGTCTTACGATTTCGGCGGCTTCTTGCGGTGTTTTCGCTTCCGCTTCAATTCGCTTTGCGATTGTTTCGAGATAAGCATTAAGTTGTTGATTTGTCATTCCGCTGTCCTCCGTGGTTATCATGTGTTGCCTCCTTTTATATTCGCAAGGTTTTCATTAACCTTACATGCATAGTATAACATATTGTTATATAAACGTCAAGCATTTTATCACGTTTTGTTATATATTTTTGAGAATATTTTTTGCTTTTTATTTCAAAATGTTATATAATATATACACTGAATAAATTAAATGGGTCTACTTATGAATAACTTAAAATCTTTACGCGCGGCTAATAATAAAACACAGAAGCAAGTCGCAAATATTCTCGGAATAACTCAAGCTGCTTATGCAATGTATGAAAATGGTGCACGTTCACTTCCTATTGATGTATTAAAAACACTTGCCGATTATTTCGGTGTGTCGGTGGACTACTTGCTCGGTCGTCCCGAAGCACCGCAACCTATCGAACAGCCGCGTTTTATTATGCTCTATAATTCACTATCTGCAACACAACAAGAGAAAGTTATTGCTTATATGGAGGGTTTGCTTGCGTAAGTAAAGCGTCTTGTCTTGCATACCTTCGTCCATGTCCTTTACCTGCCTTTATATTTCAACTCCGTTGACTTGTACGGCAAACTGTGTTATACTGTACTTGCAACTCGGTTGTACTTACAGTATATACGGAATATTCCGTAATGTCAAGCGTTTTTACGGATTTTTCCGTATAATTTTAATTTATTTTTTTCGGAGGTTAAAAATATGCTTACAGCATTGAAAGGATGCGGACATATACAAGCGACATTTACAGTAGTGCGCGATGAACAGAAAATCGGACAAATTAAAGGCATCGTCGAAAAAGACAATGTCGGGCATTTTGTTGATACTACTGTTCCGCAAGACGTAAAAATCGATGATACTTTAATTGATGATGATAAAAAGGAATATACGGTTATTAAAGTAGGTCCCGACCGCATATCTTTAAGCGGCATTCCTGCCGGAGGTATGTCGTTCAAAATTTATTATGTACAAAAAGAAAAACCTCGGCAACCCCTGATTAACAATGTTGTCAATATAAATAACACTAACTCGGTTGCTGTCGAGAATAATATAGATATTTCCACTACCGTTGAAACGGTGCAAACTAACATAAGCAATATGACTTCTCTTTCCGATGAAGAAACAAAGGTTGCTTTACAAAAAGTAAACGAAATCGCCGAAATTATAAAGTCCAAAGAAAACCGAAAGCAAAAATGGAGCAAGGTTGCTTCGGTTTTCAAATGGCTCGCCGAAAAGAGCGTAGATTTGGCTTGCGCTTTTTCGCCTATTATTGTACAGAGTTTATCGGCATTAAAATAACTATCAAATAATGCAATGTCTAACAATATAAGCCGGTATATCGTTGGTTTGAATTTCACCGATAAAAATGCCGTTAGTCGTCCAAAACTGCGTGTATGCAACGAGAGGATCCTCTGCTGTTCCCTCGCCTTTGGTAACATTGGTCGCAAGAACTTGTACCGCTGCCACAGCGTCTATTTGTTTGACCGATATTGGATTTGTCATACATATCATATTTTTTACCTCACCTCACAACATTGTTTATATATATTATATACGGAATTTTCCGTAATGTCAACAAAAAGGAGTATTTATTATGACAACAGTAGAAAAAATACAAGATCTTATTGCAAAAAACAACTTAAGTGCATATAAGTTAAGTTTGGAAATAGGTCTAAACAAAACTTTTTTAACCGATTGGAAAAACGGAAAAGCTAAGCCTTCTGCCGACGCATTGCGAAAAATCGCCGACTACTTCAATGTCTCGGTCGATTACCTGCTCGGGCGTACGGAGCATTTCGCGCAAGAGTTTTCCGAAAACGAAATGTATTCATTCCAAGTTATCGGCACGATTTGCGCGGGCTACGACGGAATCGCCGAGGAAAGCTACACGGGCGAGGATATTATAGTTCCGCCACACCTCATAAAGACTCGCAATCCCGACGATTATTTTGTTTTGGAAGTCAAAGGCGACAGTATGTCCCCACTTTTGCTTAACGGCGACAAAGTACTCATACGCCGCTGCAATACAGTCGACAGCGGAACGATTGCCGCAGTCGGATATGACAACGAGCAAGCAACAGTCAAAAAGGTCGAATACATAAATGGCGAAAATTGGATGCGGCTCGTACCGCGCAATCCCGACTACCCTGTTATCACCATTAAAGGCAGCGACTTAGAGCTCTGCCGAGTATACGGCGAGGTCGTTTATCTGTTTAGGGATAGGATTGGGTTTTAACTTTTTGGGCGGCGGAAACTTTTGAAAACCGCCAACGGAGAAAGGCGCCCGAGCAATCGGGCGTTTTTCTTTCTAACAAATTTTGCAGTCGTGTATTTACGCTTGACAAGTAGCCAAACTATTTGTTATAATGCTTATATGAAATATGATTTTAACAAAAACGAATTAGAGCGTTTATACATATCTGAACAGCGAACGTTGAAAGATATGTGCGCTATTTTAGGTGTTAAATCGCCTATAACAGCACGCAAAATATTAAATTCTTATGGTATTTCCACTAATCATAATGAGCGAATATCTAACAAAACTAAACATGGCATGACAGATCAAGAATTCGCCGATTATTTGATAAAAGAATACTCAAACAAAGAGAAATCATTGCGACAAATAGGTATGGATTTGGGTGTGAACGCCACAGCGTTAAGAAAATATTTCAAAAGATTCAACATTCCTCTTCGTGCCACTTCAGAGGCTAAGTCAATTGCCACTCGAGGCAGTCGCTCTCGCAATTGGAACGGTGGACGAAATTTACGCAGTAATGGTTATATTGAAGTTTATTGTCCTACTCATCCAAAAGCAAAATCGAGAAAATATATCTATGAGCATATTTTAGTTATGGAACAACATTTGGGTCGTTGTCTAAAAGATAATGAAATAGTGCATCATATAAACGGAAATAAAACCGATAATCGAATAGAAAATCTACGACTCATGACTAATAGTGAACATGTTGCATCACACGGACACAAAAACAAAGGTCGTTCTGTCGATATTTTGCATGGCGCTTGGAGCAAAAAATATTCATGTTGCACTATGTGCGGTACAACAACTGTAAAACATAAGGCTAATGGATTATGCCGCAACTGTTATGCTACCAAACTAAGATGCCATAAAAAGGGGGTGATGCCAAATGAAGAGTATTAGAGCCGCAATCTATACTCGTGTTTAGGTTTCGACTTTAGAACAAGCAACCGACGGGTATTCGATCGGAGTGCAAAAAGAAAAACTGTCTGCCTATGCCGCGGCGCAGTCATATGAAATTGCGGATATTTATTCGGACGAGGGCTTTTCGGGCAAAGACCTGCACCGCCCCGCTATGGAGCGTTTGCTCGTCGACGTAAAAAACGGTAAAATCAACACGGTTTTTGTTTACAAACTCGACCGCCTTTCCCGTCACGTTAAGGACGTTTTGGAGCTCGTCGAACTATTCGACAAATATTCCGTCTCGCTCTACTCTCTCACGGAACAGCTCGACGTATCGTCGCCGTTCGGACGCGCGGCGCTTAAGATGTCCGCAACGTTCTCCGAGCTCGAACGCGAAACAATCGTCGAGCGTATGCAAATGGGCAAAGACGCTCGGGCACGCAGCGGCAAATACACCTGCCCCGGCAAATCGCCGTTCGGGTACAAGCTCGATAAAGAACACGATCGCATGGAGATCGTCCCCGAGGAAGCCGAAGCCGTGCGCGATATGTACGCAAAATATATCGAAGGCTATACCTTCCGCAAGCTTTATACATATTGCCGCGAAAAATATCCGGATATACGGTTTTTCTCAAACTCGATGTGCTGCAAGCCCGTTATAGAGCGCCCGATGTATGCCGGATATTTTTACCATAACAGCGAGCTTGTAAAAGCGACCAACTACGAGCCGATCATATCTTACGAGACATACTTGCAAGCGCAAGAAGTCGTAAAACGCAACACTACCAAACGCGAACACGACAACACGCCGTACTTGCTTACGGGACTTGTATACTGCGCAAAATGCGGACGAGCCTACTGCGGTAAGCGGCGCGCGCATAAAGTAAACGGGATCGAGAGAAATGTATACTACTCTTACGGCTGCACGGCACGCATTAAATATAGTCAATCCGAACATGGCTCGCCTTGTCAAAATGAGTTATATCCCGTTGAAACACTTGACAAACTTGTAGAAAATATGGTACAAAATTTAGAGTTTACCGAGTTTGTAACACCGCAGACAAGCACAGGATTGATAGACAAGCTTTTGCTCGAAAACGGCGAACTTAAAAAACAAAAAGAGCGTTTGCTCGATTTGTATCTAAACGAATCGATAGATAAAGACACATATACAGCTCGCTTCGATGACATCAACAAACGTATACAAAAAAATCTCGCTGTGATCGATAACGAAAAACAATCGATCGCACAATCGCCCACCGTTTCGATCGAATATTTGAAACAGCGGCAAAGAGAGTTTCCGAACGCTTCCAAAAAAGAAAAACGCCGCCTACTTCAACAGCTTATAAAGCAAATCGTAATAGACGGCGAAAACATTACCATAAATTGGTATGTAAAATAAAATTTTACACTATATATTGTGTTTACTTGCGTCACTAAATGAAGTAACGCTTTACTGTCATGTGGAAGGACAACGCGACTATCCCGTAATATTCGGGCAATTGACCGCATGCGACGGATCGTTCCTCGTGGGACGCAACCCCGAACCCGACTTTGATTGGGCAAACCTCGATGGCAAGCACATACTCGCGGGGCGTCCCGGCGGCGTTCCCGCAATGACGTTACAGTGGGTGCTCAATCAGCACGGAGTTTCCACAGACACGCCAAACTTCGATACGTCCGTCGCTTTCGACGCGATGGTCGGCACTTTCGACACCGATAAATCGATAGACTATACCACTATGTTCGAGCCTACCGCGTCCGATTACGTTGCAAGCGGCAAAGGCTATATCGTAGCGTCCGTAGGCGAAGCGAGCGGCGAAGTTCCTTATACCGCATTCTCGGCGCAGAAATCGTGGCTCGAAAAACACAACGACACTGCGCAGGCGTTTTTGCGCGCCGTGCTCCGCGGTTATAAATATATGACCGAGAACACGCCCGAAACCGTCGCTGCCGCGCTCGCGGATTCTTTTATCGACACGAGCGAGCAATCGATCGCGGCGGCGATAAAGAGCTATCTCGCCATCAACGCTTGGTCTAAAACGCCCGTTATGTCCGAAACAAGCTTTAACCATTTGCAAGAAATAATGGAAAACGCCGGCACGCTCTCCGAGCGCGCGGACTATAACGCCGCCGTCGACAACACCATTGCGAAAAAGCTCGCCGAGCAGCTCGGAATTTAGGAGGCGCTATGGCTATTCTCGCACTTGACAGCGTCAATCTGATCTATCAAACCGAAAAGGACGAGACCGAAGCGGTGCGAGACCTGACCGTATCGGTCGACGAGGGCGAATTTATTGCCCTCGTCGGTCCGTCCGGCTGCGGCAAGACAACCGTTCTTTCCATGATAGCCGGTCTTATCAAGCCCACGAGCGGATCTGTGATAATAGACGGCGCGGACGCCGATCCGTCGGCGGGACTCGTTGGATACATGCTCCAACGCGACAATCTTTTCGAGTGGCTCACGATCGAGCAGAACGTACTGCTCGGACTGTCCGTGAGAAAAACTCTCAACGACGAGAACAAGTCCTACGCATTGAGCATGCTCGAAAAGTACGGATTGGGAGAGTTCCGCACGCACTTCCCTACCCAATTATCGGGCGGAATGAGACAGCGCGCGGCGCTTATACGCACGCTTGCGTTCAGACCGAAAATACTTCTGCTCGACGAACCGTTCTCGGCAGTTGATTTTCAAACGCGCATGACGGTTTGCGACGACGTTTATTCGATAATAAAAAGCGAAGGCAAAACAGCTATACTCGTAACGCACGACATATCGGAAGCGGTATCGATGGCGGACAGAGTGATAGTTTTGACCAAGCGACCCGCAACCGTAAAAAACATATTCTCCGTCGACATCGACGCGCCCACGCCGCTCAAAAAGCGCGAAAGCCCGCGTTTTTCGGAATGGTTCGACAGAATATGGAAGGAGGTGCTGTGATGGACGATAAGATAACCGGCAAGATGATCTTGTCCGAATGCGCCACGCTCGCAAAGCATATCGGCTTGTATTTGTCCGACGTTTTCAAAGACGTTTGGACGGATGCCAAAAAATTTTTCGCCGCCAAAAAAACGGACGAAAAGGCGTCCTGAGAGCGCCTATGTCAAGGAGGTAATCATATGAAAAACAACGGGAAAGGCTCGACGCTTCCAGCGAAAATTCGGAACGCCAAAACACCGCGCGAACTGTATCTCGCAAAACGAAGAAATTATAAAATTTCGGTAATACTTTGGCGCATAGGACTTTTTGCGGCTATAATAGGGCTTTGGGAACTTATAACAGCCATAGGGTGGATGGACTCGTTTATCACGTCCTCCCCGTCGCGCATAATCAAAACGATGTGCGAGATCGCGCCGGCGGAAATATTCAAGCATATCGGATTCACGCTCGCCGAGTGCATAATCGGCTTTATCGCCGCGAGCGGACTCGGCATAGTAATAGCCATACTGCTTTGGCGTTTCGCAAGGCTGCGGCACATACTCGAACCGTATATAGTCGTGCTCAACGCGCTGCCCAAGATTGCGCTCGGTCCGATAATAATCATCTGGGTCGGCGCGGGTATACAAGCCATAATCGTGATGACGATACTCATTTGCATCATAGTCACCGTTATAAGCGTGCTCAACGGGTTTATGAGCGTTGACGAGGGCAAAGTATTTTTGCTGAAATCGATGGGCGCATCGCAGTTTCAGATACTTACCAAGCTCATACTCCCCGCCAACGTACCGTCGCTTGTGAATATGCTCAAGATCAACGTAGGGCTTGCATGGGTCGGCACGATCATGGGAGAATACCTCGTTTCCACCGCCGGACTGGGATACATGATAATATACGGCAGTCAGGTATTCAAGATGGATATCGTGATGACGAGCACCGTCATACTTTGTATGCTCGCCGCCGCTATGTATTTGAGCGTAGCTGCCGTTGAAAAAGCTATTAAACGCAGGTATCACACCGACTGAATTTGCTTTACGCTTTCACGTCGCGCCTTGCGCAGCGTTTTACCCAACCCCGTCTTTTTTGCCTCGCGGCGAACCTTGGCTTTGACTTTTTTCGCTTCGCGGCGCACTTTACGTTTTACTCGCGTGCGTATGAGATACCAAATATTGCACGCTATGTATACCAAACCGATGCCGCCTATTATGGGATAACCGCCGACTACGTTTGAAAATCCGAACGCGCCTACGAACAATCCGCTAGCGAGCACGAGCGCGGCGGTGAGCCATTTGTATTTCACTATGCCGAACAGATAATCGTACAGCGATTTGAATGCGGTCAGCATGGTTGTGAATATAGCCGCGCCTATCACGAACAGGCACACAAAGTACATCACTTTGCCCGACTTAAGCGCGACGAGCAGCATAGGCAGATCGGCGTGCGCTGCGGAACACGAGTGCAACGCCGCGGTTATGCACATCAGCAATGCTGATATTACTGCGGACGCCACGGCGGAAGAAAGCAGTATTTCCCGCGGCGAAAGATTGTTCACCGTTGTAAGCACGCCGCCCCCGAGGATCATGTTCATAGCCACGTACAGCAAAACGTAGTGCGGAGCAAACCGCGCCGAGAACAGCTTTAACGGGAATTCTATTGCGAGGATACACGCAACCG
>ERZ777306.1205-NODE-1205-length-43512-cov-14.979428_pt1 | contig 43512 bp, 33 predicted proteins | sample MGYA00374966_ERZ777306 | MGnify/ENA primary metagenome ERZ777306 (study PRJEB29329, sample SAMN06343882) | mouse gut metagenome | isolation source: Mouse cecum | place: Austria: Vienna | collected 2014-11-15 ... | reverse complement strand
CACTTGTAAATTAGATGTTTAACAGCATAAATTTAAATTTTGTCATCTACTAAAAAGGAAATGATAAATATCGGTTGATACTATAAGATAATTAATCACTAATACTTAATTAGGAGAAAACATCAGTTCAACGATAAGAAGTAGTAAAAAAGTCCAATAAAGTCATGAGCAGCAATAGCAACTTCAAAACTCCCCTCCCTGCGGGATTGCTCTCTCCCGATAACGGGGGAACCGGAGGGGGTGGATTGGAGATAAAGCTTTTAAAGCAGTACTGGGGTCATGACGCCTTCCGGGGGATACAGGAAGACATCATCAACAGCATTACCGAGGGACGGGACACTTTGGGGCTAATGCCCACGGGAGGAGGAAAATCCATCACTTTTCAGGTTCCGGCGCTTGCCAAAGAAGGACTTTGCCTGGTCATCACCCCGTTGATTGCCCTCATGAAAGACCAGGTACAAAACCTGAAAAAGCGAGGAATCAAGGCACTTGCCATCTACTCGGGCATGAGCAGGCAGGAAATCATCGTCACATTGGAGAACTGCATATTCGGCAATTTCAAATTTCTCTATATTTCTCCCGAAAGGCTCGATACAGAAATCTTCCGCACCAAACTGCAAAAGATGAGAATCAGTATGATTACGGTAGATGAAAGCCACTGCATATCACAATGGGGCTACGATTTCCGTCCAGCCTATCTGAAGATAGCCGAAATACGCAAACTGCTGCCCGGCGTACCAATCCTGGCATTGACAGCCACCGCCACTCCGGAAGTAGTGAAAGATATCCAGGCCCGTCTGCATTTCCGTAAGGAAAATGTGTTCCGTATGAGTTTCGAACGCAAAAACCTCGCCTATATCGTCCGCAAAACAGAAAATAAGACGGGAGAGCTGTTGCACATCCTGCGCCGTATGCCCGGAAGCGCCATCATCTATGTGCGCAACCGTCGCCGCACCAAGGAAATTACCGAACTGCTACACAACGAAGACATCACCGCAGATTTCTACCATGCCGGACTGGATGACGCCACCAAAGACATCCGTCAACAACGCTGGCAGACAGGAGAAAGCCGCGTCATGGTCGCCACCAATGCATTCGGTATGGGTATAGACAAACCGGATGTACGGATTGTCATCCACATGGATTTGCCCGATTCCATCGAAGCCTACTTTCAAGAAGCAGGACGTGCCGGAAGGGACGGACAAAAAGCCTACGCGGTCGTCCTTTACGCCAAGTCGGACAAGGCAACACTGCACAAACGCATTCCCGACACCTTTCCTGAAAAAGAGTATATAAAAGAAGTATATGAGCATCTTCAATACTATTACCAGATGGCAATGGGAGATGGACAAGGCTGTGTACGCGAGTTCAATATAGAAGACTTTTGCCGAAAGTTCAAGTATTTCCCCGTTCCCGTGGACAGTGCCTTAAAGATTCTGACACAAGCGGGATACCTGGAATATACAGATGAACAAGACAACGCATCCCGGCTACTGTTCACTATCCGGCGAGACGAGCTTTATAAACTGAGGGAACTCGGCGAAGATATGGACAAACTCATCCAAACCATTCTCCGCTCCTATACCGGAGTCTTCACAGACCATGCTTTCATCAATGAAGAATCACTGGCCATACGCACCGGGCTCACACGCCGGCAAGTGTATGAACAGCTCATCCACCTTGCCAAGCTACGTATCGTCAGTTACATCCCCCGCAAAAAGACACCATATATAATATACACGCGAGAGAGAGTTGAAATGCGTCACCTGCAAATTCCTCCCGCCGTGTACGAGGAACGCAAAAAGCGATACGAGAAACGCATAAGTGCCATGCTGGATTACGTGAGCAGCGACACCGTGTGTCGCAGCCGGATGCTGCTGCACTACTTCGGAGAGAAAAACGGACACGACTGCGGACAATGCGATACCTGCATCAGTTTGAGGAACAAGAAAACTTCCGACCACCTTTCGGAAAAGGAACTTTCTGAAAAGATTCTTCAAGCCCTATCTGACAAACAACAAACTCCGGCCACTTTGGCAGAACAAATACCGGCTGATAAAAACATGTTCATCGATGTGTTACATGGATTGTTGGACGAAGGCAAGGTAATTGCTGTCAACGGAATGCTTCAAATCAAAAAATAATTCACTACTTTTGCCGTTGGAAAAGAATGCCCTGCCACTGAAAGGAACATCACTTATCAGCCATGCCCACCTTTTCCTTTTTAATTTTTAATTCTTTAATTTGTAATCACTTATGGGATTCTTTAAATCTTTTTTCTCCGGCAAGTCAGACAATCCGGAAAATGAGAAACAAAAAAACGAACAGAAGAATTTTGAGATATTCAAGTATGACGGTATGCGTGCACAACGCATGGGCCGTACAGACTACGCTATCAAATGCTTTACTGAAGCTCTTGCCATTCAGGAAGACTTTGAAACCATGGGATATCTCGTCCAAGTCTGCATCCAGACCAACAAACTGGACGAGGCACACAAACTGCTGGAACGCATGACCGAAATAGAACCGGAACATACCTCCTCCTACCTCAGTCTTGCCAACGTATGCTACATGCAGGAAGATTATCCTGCCATGGCAGATGCAGCAAAGAAGGCTATCGAGATAGAAGAGGGCAACGCCATAGCACACTACCTGCTAGGCAAAGCGGACAATGGGCAAGGAGACGGCATCATGTGCATCGCCCATCTTACGAAAGCCATCGTACTGAAAGATGATTTTACTGAAGCCCGTCTGCTCCGTGCCGAGGCTCTGGCACAAATGCAACAATATAAGGAAGCGATGGAAGACATAGACGCCATTCTGGCACAAGACCCGGAAGACGAAGGTGCCATCTTGCTCCGCGGAAAGATAGAAGAAGCTACGGGAAACAAAGAAAAAGCTGAAAGCAGTTATCAGAAAGTAACGGAGCTGAATCCCTTTAACGAACAAGCCTTCCTCTACTTAGGCCAGCTTTACATCACCCAAAATAAGCTGACAGAAGCCATCGGGCTCTTTACGGAAGCCACAGAACTGAACCCCAATTTCGCAGAGGCCTATCATGAGCGCGGACGCGCCAAGTTACTGAACGGCGACAAGGAAGGTTCTGCAGAAGACATGAAGAAAGGACTGGAACTCAATCCTAAGGAAATACAGAACTTTAACGGACAATATGGTAACCAGCCGGAGGGAAGAACCGGTAATATCCTGGGATTATAACAAATTCAATTATTGCCGCCAATGAAACGAAATTTGTTTCTGTCAGTACTTTTTGTACTGATGTTCGCACCTGCCCATGCACAGCAAGTGAACATACTGTCCTATAACGTACATAATTGCATCGGCATGGACAAGGAGTACAATTACCAACGCATTGCCAATGTTATCAGTCAAACTTCTCCTGACATAGTTGCCCTGCAGGAGCTTGACAGTATAACGGTGCGCAACAAAGGAATCCATACTCTTGGAGAGCTAGAAAAACTGACCGGAATGCACGGCACCTATGCAGCAGCCATTCCTTTTCAGGGTGGAAGCTACGGCATCGGAATTCTCTCCAGAGAGATACCCGTAAAATACGAGATTATTCCAATGCCCGGACGGGAAGAAAAACGCACCTTCATTATTGCAGAATATAAAGATTATGTATTTTGTGCCACACACCAGTCTCTCACTCCAGAGGACCAGCTCCTTGCCGTGCCATTGATAGAAAAAGCCTTGCAAAACCTCGATAAGCCCATTTTGATGGCAGGCGACATGAACTCTGCACCAGCAAGCGCTCCTCAGCTGGAATTGGAAAAACATTTTGCCACCCTCAATGACACAACCTCTTGTACTTTCCCGGCAGACCGTCCCAACCAATGTATAGACTACATCTATGGCTATTCCAAGAATGGGTATCGGTTTGATGTGCAATACCGAAAAGTCATAGAAGATACCATTGCATCCGACCATCGTCCGGTTCAAGTCATTGTACAAATCAAAGGGAAATAAGTTAAATTGCTACTATCCCTAAAAAAAACATTGTTTTTTGTTTGTATATAAAAGAAAAGCATTACTTTTGTCGCGTAATCCAAAAAACAGAGAATACAAGTATGAAGTCATTTACTTATGCATATTACTTCTTTTTTTACTTTTACTTTAGCCAGAAAGTAGAGCGGGAGTTTGTATGTATCAAGTGACAGTGATGCTTAAGGACTGAATAGAGAACCAAGTAAATATACTGAATCCCGCTCCATCGTATGGAAGCGGGATTTTTTTATAGCATAACCAAGAAAATAAAGAATAATGAAAAAGGTAGCCATTCAAGGAACATTAGGCTCGTATCACGACATCGCCGCACACAAGTACTTCGAAGGAGAAGAAATAGAGTTAATCTGTTGCGCCAGCTTTGAAGACGTGTTCGGCGCCATCAAGAAAGACAGTCAGACCATAGGAATGCTGGCAATAGAAAACACCATTGCAGGTAGTCTGCTGCACAACAATGAGCTATTACGCCAAAGTGGCGCACAGATTATCGGCGAGTACAAGCTGCGCATTTCCCATAGTTTTGTTTGCCTGCCCGATGAAGACTGGGATGATATTACTGAGGTCAACTCCCACCCCATCGCCCTGATGCAATGCCGTGAATTCCTCGGACAGCACCCCGGTATAAAAGTGGTGGAAGGCGAAGATACTGCCCGCAGTGCCGAAATCATCCGAAAAGAAAACCTGAAAGGTCATGCCGCCATCTGCTCCAAAGCAGCCGCAGAGCGTTACGGCATGAAGATTCTGCAGGAAGGCATCGAAACAAACAAGCACAACTTCACCCGCTTCCTGGTAGTGGCCGACCCTTGGCAAGTGGATGAGCTGAACCGGCACCGTAGCAAGGACGTCAACAAGGCAAGCATGGTATTCACCCTTCCCCATACCGAAGGAAGCCTTTCTCAGGTATTGTCCATTTTGTCCTTCTACCGCATCAACCTGACCAAGATACAATCACTGCCCATCATCGGACGGGAATGGGAATACCAGTTTTACGTAGATGTCGTGTTCGACAATGTACTGAGATATAAACAATCCATTGCGGCCATCACACCGCTGACCAAAGAACTGAAAATATTAGGAGAATATGAAGATGGAAAGTCAAACATCTAAGATAAAGCCGGCCGAACGTCTGGCAAGCGTAAGCGAATACTACTTCTCGAAAAAACTGAAAGAAGTGGCACAAATGAATGCGGAAGGCAAGGACGTCATCAGCCTGGGCATCGGAAGCCCCGACATGCCACCTTCCGAAAAAACAATCCGAACACTTTGCGAAGCCGCCTGCAATCCAGACGGACATGGCTATATGCCCTACGTAGGCATCCCCGAACTGCGCCGCGGTTTTGCGGACTGGTACAAAAAATGGTACGGTGTAGCATTGAATCCCAACACAGAGATACAACCGCTCATCGGCTCCAAAGAAGGCATCCTGCACGTGACACTGGCTTTTGTCAATCCCGGCGAACAAGTATTGGTTCCCAATCCCGGCTATCCTACTTATACTTCATTAAGCAAGATTCTCGGCGCCGAGGTCGTGAACTATGACCTGAAAGAAGAAAACGGCTGGATGCCCGACTTCGACGAGCTGGAACGGATGGACACGAGCCGTGTAAAACTGATGTGGACCAACTATCCCAATATGCCCACAGGGACAAATGCAACACCGGAACTGTACCGGAAGCTGGTGGACTTCGCACGCCGCAAGGATATCGTCATCGTGAACGACAACCCTTACAGTTTCATCCTGAACGAACATCCCATCAGCATCCTCAGCATTCCGGGTGCCAAGGAGTGCTGCATAGAATTCAATTCCATGAGCAAAAGCCACAATATGCCGGGCTGGCGTATCGGCATGCTTGCCTCGAATGCCGACTTCGTACAATGGATACTGAAAGTAAAAAGCAACATCGACAGCGGTATGTTCCGTGCCATGCAACTGGCAGCCGCCACCGCTCTGGAAGCAGAGCAGGACTGGTATGACGGCAACAACGCGAACTACCGTAACCGCCGCCGGATGGCAGGAGAAATCATGCATGCCTTGGGTTGTACCTACGACGAAAAGCAGGTAGGAATGTTTCTCTGGGGCAAGATTCCCGACAGTTGTACAGACGTAGAAGAACTGACCGAACGCGTGCTGCATAAAGCCAGGGTATTCATCACTCCCGGGTTTATCTTCGGAAGCAACGGGAAACGGCATATCCGCATCTCACTCTGCTGTAAGGACAATAAACTGGCAGAAGCATTGGAACGCATCAAGAGTATGAAATAAATGCTTACAAGCAGGAGACAGACAACCTAAATCCGGAATCCCCGTTTACAAAAACTCCACCGGAGATTTAGTAAAACGAGAGGAATGATTTAGTAAGATCCTCTCCGACGTTTTGGTAAATCTTGGGAACCGCGTTCAGAAAGATCTCCCGAGAGGGAAAGAATTATAAGAGAAAAAGAGTATAAATAAAGAATATTATTAAACAAATAAAGAATATGGAACTCGAACTAGAACCTATCACATTGCCCGGTGTTGAGAACAAACGCCCTATGGTAATAGCCGGCCCCTGCAGTGCCGAAACCGAAGAACAAGTAATGAGCACAGCCAAACAATTGGCTGACAAAGGCCTCAAGTTATTCCGTGCCGGTATCTGGAAACCGCGTACCAAACCGGGCGGCTTCGAAGGAGTAGGCGTAGACGGCCTTGCATGGCTGAAGGAGGTAAAGAAAGAAACCGGCATGTATGTTTCTACAGAAGTTGCTACCGCCAAGCATGTATACGAATGCCTGAAGGCTGGAATTGACCTTCTTTGGATAGGCGCACGTACCACCGCCAATCCTTTCGCCGTACAGGAAATTGCCGACGCACTGAAAGGCGTAGATATCCCGGTACTGGTGAAGAATCCGGTAAATCCTGACCTGGAGCTGTGGATTGGAGCTTTGGAACGTATCAACAATGCAGGCTTGAAGCGTCTGGGTGCCATCCACCGCGGGTTTAGCAGCTATGACAAAAAGCTCTACCGCAACTTGCCCCAATGGCATATTCCCATTGAGCTGCGCCGACGCATCCCGAACCTGCCCATTATCTGCGACCCCAGCCACATAGGCGGAAAGCGCGAGCTGGTTGCTCCACTCTGCCAGCAAGCTATGGATTTGGGCTTCAACGGTCTGATTATCGAGAGCCACTGCAACCCGGACTGTGCCTGGAGCGATGCAGCCCAGCAAGTAACTCCGGATGTGCTGGATTATATCCTCAACCTGCTCGTCATCCGCAAGGAAACGCAAAGCACCGAAAATCTCAGTGAATTACGCAAGCAGATTGACGAATGCGACAACAATCTTATTCAGGAGCTGGCCAAGCGAATGCGTGTGGCACGAGAAATCGGCACTTACAAGAAAGAGCACGACATAACCATCCTGCAAACCGGACGCTACAACGAAATCCTCGAGAAACGCGGCTCGCAAGGCGCATTGTGCGGCATGGATGCCGAATTCATCAAAAAGGTATTTGAGGCGATACACGAAGAGAGCGTGAGACAACAAATGGAAATTATAAACAAGTAATTATTCAATGCACCAATATCAGCACATTAAACATCATGAGAATATTAATACTTGGAGCCGGGAAAATGGGCTCTTTCTTTACAGACATATTGAGTTTCCAGCACGAGACGGCCGTGTTCGACGTCAACCCGCACCAACTGCGCTTTGTCTATAACACCTACCGCTTCACCACGCTGGAAGAAATCAAAGAATTCGAGCCGGAGCTAGTCATAAATGCCGCTACGGTGAAATACACACTGGACGCTTTCCGTCAAGTGTTGCCGGTACTGCCCAAAGACTGTATCATCAGCGACATCGCCTCGGTAAAGACCGGGCTGAAGAAGTTCTACGATGAAAGCGGTTTTCGCTACGTGTCGACACATCCTATGTTCGGCCCCACTTTCGCCAGCCTCAGCAACCTGAATACAGAGAATGCAATCATCATCAGCGAAGGCGACCACTTGGGGAAAATCTTCTTCAAGGACCTCTACCAGACCATGAAGCTGAACATCTTTGAATATACATTCGACGAGCACGATGAGACTGTGGCATATTCCTTATCCATTCCGTTTGTATCCACTTTCGTGTTTGCAGCGGTAATGAAACACCAGGAAGCTCCGGGCACTACATTCAAAAAGCACATGGCCATCGCCAAAGGTCTGCTGAGCGAAGATGATTACCTGCTCCAAGAAATTCTTTTCAATCCGCGCACCCCCTCACAAGTGGAGAACATCCGTCTGGAACTGAAGAACCTGCTGGAAATCATCAGCAATAAGGATGCGGAAGGTATGAAGAAATACCTGACCAAAATCCGGGAAAAAATCAGATAACCAAGCACAAGTGTGTGCTCCGATGCCAAAGCACACACTTGTATCTCAACTAAAAACCACATCTTTGCCTCCTGAAAGCTGCATCAAAACAGCAGCAATATTTTATCCACTTTAATTTTTTTAATTCATGGCATCTATCAAGAACAAATCAAAGCTTGCCGCCACGCAAAGCAAGCAGGCAAAGAACAATGCTTCGCCCAAAGCAACCTTACAACTATTCATGCAAGAAAACATCGACCGCATGCACCGACTGGGCAAAGTGCGCACCGGCGAAACCTACACGTGTACGCTCAACAGCTTCATGCGCTTCCGCCAGGGAAAGGATGTACTTTGGAAAGATTTCGACGCAGACTTGACGGCTTCCTATGAGGCCTATCTCAAATCGACCGGAGTGAGCATGAACACCATCTCCTTCTACAACCGAATACTGCGGGCCGTGTACAACCGGGCGGTAGAGAAAGGCTTTACGAAACAAGTATTCCCCTTCAAGAATGTCTATACGGGAGTGGAGAAAACCATACGGCGAGGACTGCCCATAAAAACCATTCGCAACATCCGAAACATGGACTTGTCACACTGCCCCTCATTGGACTATGCACGCGACATGTTTTTATTCAGCTTCTACACCCGAGGCATGTCATTTGTGGATATGGCTTACCTGAAAAAAAATGACCTGAAAAACGGAATCCTCACCTATCGACGTAAGAAAACCGGACAACGTCTTTGCATACGATGGGAACGAGATATGCAAGATATACTCGAAAAATACCACATATCCCAAGAATCACCTTATCTGCTCCCCATCATTCATAAGATAGGAAAAGAAGAAAGAAAACAGTACAATAATGCGCTACACCTCGTCAACAAAAAATTAAAATTTATCGGCAGCATATTGCAACTTTCCATACCGCTCACCATGTACGTTGCCCGCCATTCTTGGGCCACTGTGGCCAAAAGCAAAAACATTCCGCTTTCTGTCATTAGCGAAGGAATGGGACACGACTCTGAAAATACAACGCTGATATATCTGGCTTCACTTAATACAGAAATTATAGACAAAGCCAATAAGCTTATTTTAGACCTACTTTAAACATACAGAGGCAAATACATCTCTTCCCAAGAGATGTATAGCATAATAATCAATGACAACATGCTGCAAGGGCATAAGTACAAAGCCGCATTCCAATATACGTTTCGATATACAATTTCACAAATTCATGAATTCCAGATAAAAAAACAAAGAAACATTTGGATATTATCACTGTTTATCATACTTTTGCAACCCAAATCCGTCTCTTGGGAAGAGATGAATCCTGAAACTACAGTCCGCAAGCGCAGACTGTAAAGAATATAGAAACTAAAAAGCACTATTACACATTGTAATTGTACAACAAAAAAACAATGAATAGTAATTCTGGCAGTATCTATGTTTTTGCTGAATACTCTTCATTGCAACCACCAGCGACATATAGGCTGGGCATACGGAATTTTGTTTGATTCCTTTTAGGAATTTATTGGTAATTTGATAATTTTTCTCTATAAGTAGAAGAGATTAAGATATTAATGACACTAACAAATCTTAAATAATGGGAAAGATGACTTTAAAACTTTATGTGGTTTTGTTTTTAGGTCTTTTCAGCATGGGAGCCAAATGTCAGGAAGTGGCTCTGAAAAGTAATCTGCTATACGACGCCTTCGCTACACTGAACGCAGGCGTGGAAACGGGATTGGCAGACAGATGGACGCTCGACGTATCTGCCAACTACAACGGATGGACACTCTCGCACGACCGGAAGTGGAAACATTGGCTTCTGCAACCTGAAGCACGCTATTGGTTTTGCGACCGATGGGCAGGACACTTCGTTGGAGCACACCTGCTCGGAGGTCAATACAACGTTGGCGGGCTGAAAAACGACTTCTCTTTTCTGGGAAGCGACTTCTCCAAACTCTCTGACCGGCGTTACCAGGGATGGTTCCTGGGCGTGGGTGCGGCATACGGGTATTCCTGGATTCTGGACAAGCATTGGAACCTGGAAGCCGAAATAGGCTTCGGATATGTCTACACACGATTCGACGCCTACCCTTGCGCCAACTGCGGAACAAAGCTCGAGAAAGACAAACCGCACCACTACGTCGGTCCTACCAAGGCCGCGGTAAACCTTGTATACACATTCTAAATTCATCCGGTGGTTATGGACACTATGAACAAATTAGCTAAGAAAATGATTTTTGGCTTGTTATGCCTATGTTGCGCACTGGGAGCCGACGGCCAAACACTGACGGACGGACAGATAGCAGTACAAAACCTAGCCGTCTCAAAGCAAGAAGACAAACTATTCGTGGCGATGGACCTCGACATCTCCGCACTTAAGCAAGGAAGCAACCGTGAAGTACTGTTCACCCCTTCGCTCACCCTTAAAGACGACAGCCTCAGCCTGCCTGCCATACGCATTGCGGGGCGTAACCGTTATTACCACCACCTGCGAAACGCCTCCGACACCGAACGGCTCTATCGCAACGGCGAACGCAATCTGATAGAATACCGCGTGACGGTGCCCTATGAAAAATGGATGGGAAGAGCCCGGCTCAGCGCCACCGAAACCACTTGCGGATGTTGCGACGCCCCCTTGACCAGCACCACTACCCCTCTGAGCAAACTACGGCTGGAAAAACGCGTACCTACACCTTTCGTACCCGCGTACGCCTACATACGCCCTAAGGCCGAGCAGAAAATCAACCGGATTGAAGGTTCAGCTTACATCGACTTCCCCGTGAACCGTACCGAAATACATCCCGACTACCGACGCAATCCTGAGGAGCTGAAGAAGATTCTTTCTACCATAGATGCCGTGAAGAATGATGCAGACAGCAAGATTATCAGCATCAGCATCAAGGGATATGCCTCGCCCGAAGGATCGTACAGCAACAACATACGCCTGGCCAAGGGACGTACTGAAACCTTGAAAGAATATGTACGCAAGCAGTATGTTTTCCCCCAATCACTCTTCACCACCGGCTTCGAGCCCGAAGACTGGGAAGGACTGGAGCGCTTCGTAACCTCCTCGCAACTAAAGAACAGAGAAGGCATTCTGGCCTTAATACACAGCGACCTGGACCCTGATGCGAAAGACCGGAAAATCAAGGCAACCTATCCCGCCGACTATGCTTACCTACTGAGCGAAGTCTATCCCGGACTGCGCCATTCCGACTATGCCGTACAGTATGAGGTACGTGCCTATACAGACCTTGCGGAGATTAGGAGCCTGCTCAAGAGCCAACCTCAGAAGCTGAGCCTGAACGAAATGTACCTCGTCGCGCAGGAAATGGAACCGGGCAGCGACGAGTATAACGCTACCTTCGCAACTGCCGTACGTATGTTCCCCGACGACCCCGTGGCAAACCTCAACGCTGCCAATACTGCCCTACGCCTCGGTGACCTGAAAGGAGCCGAAACTTATCTGGGCAAGGCGGGCGATGCTCCCGAAGCCATCTACGCACGCGGCATACACGCCGCCCTGCTGAAGCACTATGACGCAGCCCAACCACTACTGAAGCAAGCGTTACAGAAAGGAGTGGCGCAAGCGGAAGACGCGTTGCAACAGATAGAACGCATAAGACAAGAGATGGCCGAAGACGCGGAATAAAGGAGAGGAAACAACAAGAATATAACACCGAAATAAATAAACTCTTAATAAATTATACGCTATGAAAAGAAAAAACTGGAGTATTTTTTTCATTGGTATGCTGGCAATGTGTACCATTGCAGGATGCAGCGACAACGAACTGAACGGCGGCAATGAACCGGGCGTATACCCGGGACATCCCGAAGATGCCGTATACATGAATGTGAACATACAATTGCCCGTAGGAGGAAAAAACACAAGAAGTGAAACCGACTCAGACAAGGATGATGACTATGGAACCAGTACAGACGGTACGGAAGTAGGAAAGGATTACGAGAACAAGGTGAATGGCGTCTTGATTGTATTGGCGGATGCAAGCAACAACTTCATCGCTGCCGGCGAACACAACTCATTGCCGGTAGTGCGTGAAGGAATCGTCAACACAACCCAGAAAATCAATAAATCCGCATTGGCCGCTTACTATGGCAACGGGACACTTGGAGCAGGAAAAGACCAAGTCAATCTTTATGTATTCTGCAATCCGACAATGGAGTTGAAACAAATCTTCGAAAAGTCCGGTACCGACAGCAAATGGATTGACGAGATTGCCACTCTTGAAGAAAAACCTAACGGAACTGCTACAGGAGCAGCTGTCTGGGGAGGAAACGACCACAAGGCAGGCTTCCTGATGGCCACGGCAAGCAGCAAAGACATAAAAAAGTATATTCCGAAGAATTTTACCGATTGGGACAACTTTACAACTGAAAACAATGCCTTTGATTTCTCGGGCAAAAACACCTTGAGCAACGGCACCGAAATCGGAAATATCGGAAATATCCGTGTGGAACGTGTCGTGGCACGCTTCGATTTCAAAGACGGCAGTCCCAGCAAGGACCAGACATACGTCATAGCAGAAAAAGACAACAAGCCTACGCTGAAAGTCAAACTGAACAAGATGGCGTTGATTAACATGAGCAAGCATTTCTACTACCTGCGCCGTGTATCCGATAACGGTCTGCCCAATAAGGTGGAAATCTGCGGAACCGAATATGACAGCGGACAAAGCTGGAACTACGTAGTAGACACCGATGCCGAACAAAAGAACGGAGACATCAATGCAAGCTATCCTTTTGCCGACTACTTCAATTTCTGCCTCGGACACCAGGATAACAACACTTGGAGTATTGACGAGACAGCCCGCGGCCAGTGGTACACCAGTCTGATTAGCGACGTTATCAAAAAAGACGAAGACAACGATGACAAATGGAACAACAACCACAGCCGAGACGGTTACCGCATCTGGCGTTATGCCACCGAGAACACCATCCCCGGCATGAACAAGCAGGAGAACGGCATCAGTACCGGCATCGTGTTTAAAGGAAAAATTCAAGTAACAACAGATGCTCCCCAAGCATTGCAAGATGCTATCAACAAGGCAACAGGCGATTCTAATGCCGATGCCATCCTTTACGCTTACTCCAACCAACTTTATGTAAGCTGGACAGAAGTACGCAAAGCCGCACTTGACGCAACGGCAAACGAGGAATTCAAGAAAGCGGTATTCGGAACACCGAAAAATACTCCGTCGGAAACCGTCTATAGCGATGATACCAAGAGCCCCGACTACCTGTGGAACATATGGCATAATGTAAAGGGCCACAACGATGCAGCCGCTTTATCGGCTTTCAAGGAAGTAGCCACCAACAAAGACCATCAGTTCACCCTCTACCAGTCGAGCAGGGACGAGAATGACGGTGCAGGCTACTACTGCTACTACTTCTACTGGAACCGTCACAACGACAACGGCAACAACGGTGTAATGGGCCCGATGGAGTTTGCCGTGGTTCGCAACAACGTGTACAAACTGTCTGTTGTCGACATCAACCGCCTTGGTCATCCGCGCCTTAGCGAAAACGACCCCGACCCCGTCGACCCCGGAACTCCGGACGAGAAGGGCGACATCTACCTGAAGCTCTCTGTCGAGGTGCTTCCTTGGGTGGTTCGCATAAACGACATTGAATTCTAAAAAACAACAAGTATGCAAAGCAATAAGCGAAATAGATTTTCAAGGTTCGCAGGCAGGGTGCTCGTCGCCCTGCTGGCAGCCGTTGCCTTATCCTCGTGCGAGCGCATCTTTGAAGACCTCGACCCGTGTCTCCACGGCGTATCGCTGCGCTTCGTCTACGACTACAACATGGAGTACGCCAATGCGTTCCCCAACCAAGTGGACTGCCTCACCCTCTATATCTACGACGAGAACGACGACTACGTGGATACCAGGATTGTAACCGGAACAGAACTGCAAGACGAGAACTACCGGATGAAGCTTGACCTGCCCGACGGCAAATACCATTTTGTGGCATATGGAGGAATCGCATGCGAAAAGAGTTCTTTCACCGTAAACACAAGTACCAAGCGCACCGAGCTCAGGACCCGACTGAACGCCGACTGCCTCAGCCTGCCCGAACGGAAATTGCTGCACGATATGTTCTGGGGAGAACTCACCATGGAAACGGCCGAGTCTTACAACGAAGGCACGGTAAAGATGATGAAGAACACCAACGGCATACGCATCGTGCTGCAGCAAGTGGCGGGAGGCATTGTCAAAGCCGAGGATTTCGACTTCGAGATTACGGACGACAACACCCTCTTCAACTACGACAACGACCTGCTGCCGGTGGCCGACGTCACCTACACCCCGTGGGTGAAAGGACAGGCACGGACAGGGTCATCCGTCATAGTGCCCGAAGTAGCGCCCGAACCCATCGAAGTGGCATACGCCGAACTGAGCGTGCCGCGCCTGATGGCCAGGAATTCTCCCAGGCTGGTAGTGAAACGGCATGCCGACAAAGCGACCGTGATAGACATCCCCCTCAACAAATACCTGCTGCTGATGCAGAGCGACCGCTACGACATGGACGACCAAGAGTATCTGGACCGCGAAAGCCGCTGGACACTCTTCTTCTTCCTAAAGAACAACGACGGCAACGACAGCTGGTTGAATACATGTATTGTGGTAAACGATTGGGTGGTACGCATCAATGACGTGGAACTGTAACAACTACGGCATGCGTGGCACATAAAAACCGGACTACCCGGCAAACGACTTTCAACAAACCAAGAACAGCTTTTCAAATGGAATTGAAGCATCGACATATCATCGGAATCTGCCTCCTCTGCGGCCTACTGGGAGCTACTTCGTGCAACGACGAATCCATCGTGCAGCAGCCACCCGCCGAGCAAGACAATACCGTGTATCTGGCCTTCCACACAGCCGTAGTGGGAGCCTCTACACGTGCCGACGGCACCCCCGATGACGAAAATATCAATCAATTGCGAATCGTCATCGCCTCGAAGGCGAGCGACGATACGGACGGCGCAAGCGCATGGGAGGTGGAAGAAAACCGGCTCATCACCGAGACAAACATACAACTCTCGGACGAGTACACTTTCCGGGTGAAAGCCGGCTGCCAGAAACGTATCTACCTGCTGGCCAACTGCAACGGACTGGAGGACACGAACGGCAATTTGCTAGACTTCACAAGCACCCGTGCATTCTTGCCCGACGCAAATGGGAAAGCACCTGTAGACGGCTATGTCTTCGGACTGGGAGACAAAGACGGCGGCTACCAATATGCCACAGCCCTCGAAGCGGGAAACGGCATACCGATGACGTCGGTCTACGAGATAACGATTCCCCCCAAAGACGAGGCGAACGAAAAGGACTTCGCAAACGGCTTTTACCAAGGCATGCCCGAAGTATTGTACGTGGTGCGCGCCGCCACCAAGTTCTCCTTCGCATTCGGCAAAACCGCGAAACGGACCATCAACGTGACCGGATTCAGCCTGAAGAAAGCCATCAAAGACCGGATGTATCTGATGCCGCATGTCAACAAAGATACAGACGGAAAATACTGGGTGGCAAATACCGGGGACGAGGATAATCCTCCCAAAGCGATATTGCCCGGAGAAGGTACCGCCCACGACTGGATAACATGGATGGTGGCGGAATCGGAAAAGGCGGAAAGCGAAGCGACCCAATATCAATGGCTGACCGACTACGAAGTGCCGCAGCCCAAGGAAGGAGAAAAGGACGGAAATTTCGACTATTCATTCAGCAAGGCCATAGAGGTATCTGCCCTCAAAGCAGGAGAAGAAGCAAAATTCACCACACCCGTCTACCTGCCCGAAAGCGACGGTACATTGGCAAAAGAGAAGGACGCAGACCTGAAATTGCAGGAGTACGAAGTGACCATCCATACGGAAGAGGGCTTTGATGAAGAGGTGACTGCTCCGGACAGCCCTAAAGTGGCAAGAAGCTACACCGCCACATTGCCGAATCTAGCCTCGCTCTTCCGCAACACGCACGTCAAGGTAAAGGTGAATTTCAAGAACCTTTCCGAGGCGGAACTGGAGTTGGAAGTGGACGTAGAACCTTATTGGGAAGTAGTGCTCGACCCCGTATTCGGACTGGACTAGAAAGACGACTCGAAGAAACGCTAAACACCGAAGGAGCCTCCCCCCGAAAAAAACACACCGGAAGGCTTCATTCTTAAACATACATACAAAAAAACAGCAACGGATATGAAACGTAACTTTTTGACCTACATACTTTTGTGCATATTGCTCCTCGGCAGTGCCGCCTGCCAGGACGACCCGCTCTACAACGGCGGCGAGATAGGCGAAGGCGAAAGCCTCGTCAGCGCAACCGTGAAGTTCAAGCCCCTTACTCCTGCATTGAATGGAAATACGCGTACGGCAGGGAATGTGATAAAGAGTATCGGGAACTTGTGCGTGTTGCTGTATAATGAAAAGGGAGAGTTGCTGAAGTCATATCCGCTTACCGAAGGAGAAGGCGAAGGGCACTATAAATTGTCAGAAGATAAAAGACCGGAAGATAATCCTGACTCGGGTCTTCATCCCGCCGAAGCACAGACGCCCCATGCCGACTTCAAACTGAAAATCCCCTACGGACGCTATCGGATTTATGCGGTGGCCAATATGGAGGACTTGCTTACGAATGAAACATATTCCAAAGCCATAGAAACTGCCGACAGCCTGAAAAGCATTTCCCTCACATGGAATAAGGAGAAAGTAGCTAGCAACAACCAGATGTTCGGCTATTTCACCGTTACCGGAAGCGAGCAGAACAATGAAGTGGCAGTTATAAACCGGGCATCCGTCAAATTGCACGCCTGGATACGCCGTGCCGCTTCCAAAGTAACCATTGCATACGACGGTTCCGACCTCCATGAGAATGTATTCATCTACCTGAAATCAGTCACCATCAAGGACATACCTACGGAATGCTATCTGGGCAAGAAAAGCACCATCAACCGGAATCCAGATGATGACATTGAAGATTATGGAGGCCTTATAGCAGATGGCGAAAGCATTACGTATGCCGAAGGAACAAGCTACGATGAACATTGGCCGGCACGTATCACGAAAGGTAAACCGTATTATTACTACATCGACAACGACAAAAAAGGAGTCTCTGTAGCGAAAGCGGAATATGACAGCGAGAAAGCGGACTATGCCAAACTGGCTCATGGAGAAACCAACGAAGCACTCTTCTTCTATGAAAACATGCAGGGAGAAGGAAAAGACAAACGACAGGACGCAGACGGTGATAAAGAACTGGATGCACCGGGACTGAACAACAAGCCCGAAGATAAATTCTATAAAGACCAAAAGCCCTATGGTACTTACATCGAAGTAAAAGCCTACTATGTTTCCAATGTTGACGGCCGGGTGGGCAACGGTGACATCATTTACCGCTTCATGCTGGGTAAAAATATCACTGACAACTATGATGCCGAGCGTAACCACCATTACAAACTGACACTGAAGTTCAACAAATATGCCAACGACGTGGACTGGCACATCGAATACGAAGAACCTGAACCCGGTATCGAAGTTCCCAACCCTTACTATATATCCTATCTGTATAATCACTCAATGATGCTTCCGCTTAAAATCAGAACGGGGGGACAAGAAATTAAACAGATAGAAGCACGAATCATGGATAACAGATGGGCTCCCAATAATCCTGCATCAGATTTTGTCTATTGGGATAGAATGGATTTAGCATACCAAAATCAGTGGAATGGTTTTTTATCCCTTCGACAAACAAAAGATTTGAATGTAACGGCAACCTCTAACGAAGAGTATTACAATACTCATAAAAGAGGAGAACGTGAGTACATACCTGCTGACGCGGCGTTGCCTATGCCAGGCGAAAGCAAAGAGTATGAGACATTTGACGACCTAAATAATAGCGATGGGAAATGTATTATAAGGAATGAGGGCGACAGTGTGTTTCATGTCCAATTACCCATGTACACCCGTGCCAAACAATTAATTAAAAACACCGGTTATACCGGAAATAATCCATACGTGGCCTATCAACGCAAATCAGAGGTAAAAATAGTGGTAACATTTACGAATGGTAGTAAGATATCAACAGATGGTACGGATTTCGATGGTCGTCCCCTATCAAATGCAGACAATAAGGATAATCAAAATCCTGTCATCTATCAAGTGCGGCGTATAGTCAATCCTAAAGGAGTTTGGCGTAGCCATAACAACGACAACGACTTTCACGTACAACTGAAACGTCTTCCTAAAGAAAATGCAACACAGTTTGAAACATTTACTTCAGAAGGTCCTTGGAAAGCGTATGTATATTGTGGAACAGGCAATTTTATTACATTAAGTGACGAAACAAGAGCTTCCACCGATACCATCAAAGGAGAGACTGGTTCTGCGATAGATTTTCGTATCAATTTTAATGGAACCTGCGGCTCGCAGGAAAACCGTTATGCCATTATCCGGGTAGAATATCACAATTATACTTGTTATCATCTGATTTTCGTCAGACAAGGAGATGCTCCGGATGACTTATTCGATGGAACGGGAACCAAGTGGCATGCCCATAATCTACGGACAAGTTCGAAGGAAACAGATTCTCCTTTGGAAGAAGGCTCCTTGTTCAAATTCCAGAACTTAGAGCAACCGATTGATGCAATGTGCAATAAAAATCCAGAAAGTCCTTGGATCAATATAACACCGGATAAATTTAAGAATAATGCAGATAAGTTACTGATTGCCACCGATAACACGCAAGGTCAAACTCCGATTGCATGGAGCAATATAAAAAAACCTAACTTTAATCCTTGGGATCCTTCTATACCGGAACCCGAGTTTAAAGACTTGGACATTTCCAATGCCCGCATAGCTTCTTTTGACGATTTTTTAGCTCTATACCAAGGAGAAGATATAGCGGAAGGATATGGAGTGCTATATGGAGATGAATCTCATGAAACTTTGAATCATATAACAGAGGTCTATGGGTACGATTATAAAAATACCCGGCGTGGAATGCGGGGGTGCTTTATCTACAATAAAAAAAATGGAAAGAACCTGTTTTTTCCTATTGGAGCTTCCGGATACGGTCATAGAAAAGAAAATGATAGTAAGGGGGGGGATTTACACTCTAAAGGAGCTGGAATACTAAGATATGCCAGTTATCAAAATACATTCTTAGCGAATGATAGAGCAGATGGAGCACCTCTCCTTTATGATATATATATGAGGCCGGGAGCTGTTTATTGGCTTAACAAATATTCGAGAAATAATAATCATAGTATGGAATCCGATTTTGAATATATAATAGCGTGGGATTTCAACTACTTTACCTTTGACTTTTTCCCATATGGGGTGAGTGCAGCAAACAATGGTAAGGATGCTTGTTTCATCCGTTGTGTAGAAGAATAATCAGCGGACATTCAAGGGCTTGTTTAAATTTTGCTTAAAGAAGTTTTTACTCAGTTTCTTTTGAGAATATCGGACAAAATTTAAACAGGCTCTTAAACCACCAGAGAGAGAAATGAATGACAGACTTTCAATTTTTCTGCTATGCCTCCTGCTTGCCGCCACCAGCGGCATCAGGAGCGCACAGCAGCCCTCCCAATCGCAGCCGCGGGCAACTTCCACAACAAGTATCGCCCCCGATACCCTCTCCCCGGACCTGCCCCTGCCCGCCATCCCCGCAACCCTGCGCACTCCCCACGAACGCGCCTCCTACCTCTTGGCACACTTCTGGGACGGCATGTCCTTCGCCGACACCCTGCGCAGCCGCAATCCCGGCTTCATGGAGCAGAACCTCGTCAACTACCTCTCCCTCTTCCCCCATGCGCCCGCCGAAGCCCGCACCCGAGCCGTGCACCTGCTGATGCAGCGCGCCGAAGCCGACAAACCCGCCTACCTGCTACTGGCCGAACTGGCCGAGAAGTACCTCTATACCATCGATTCGCCCATGCAGAGCGAAGAGCACTTCATCCCCTTCCTGGAAGAAACAGCCCGCACCCCCCTGCTGGACGAAACCGAGAAGTCGCGCCCCCGCTTCCTGCTCGCCGCCGCCCTGAAGAACCGCCCCGGCACCACGGCCGCCGACTTCACCTACCACACTCCGGAGGGAAACCTACAGACGCTGCACGCCACCCCCTCCGCCCCGCGCCTGCTCCTGATGTTCTATAACCCCGACTGCACCCACTGCCGCCAGGCCATCGCCCTGCTGCACGACGACGGGCTATTCAAGCAGATGCTGCACGACGGCCGGCTCACCGTGCTCGCCATCAATACCGAAAACGACCATGAATCCCCGACCCGCCACGAAGCACGCCCCCGTAGCGGAAACGAACTGCCCGACGGCTGGACGGCCGGAACCGCCGCACCCACCCTCATGGACAACGAACTGTACGTGCTCCCCTCCATGCCCACCCTCTACCTGCTGGACCAGGAAAAACACGTCCTCCTGAAAGAGGCGCTGCCCGAGCAAGTCCTTGCACGCCTTGTAGAAGAAAGCCGGAATCACCCCCGCCCCAAAGAGTGATTTCACCCCTGCACAGCCTTCACCTGCCACGACTTTCGCCCTGTTCATCGGCCTTTCCGGTGAAACCTCCCTTTTCCTGCGAAAAAAGGGAACAGCATCCCCGGACGCTTTCACGCAAGCGAACGACCAAGGTCGTTCGTTCGGCCGGCCTCCGTCGTTCGATTGAACGACCCGTGCTGTTCAATCGAACGACCCGGGTCGTTCACTTGTAAGCGGCCGACTGTTCCGAAGAATGCGGTAATGTCACCTCACTCATCCGCCTACTTGTGCCCGAAGCGACATGGCGACGGCCCCCCCGACCGGCAGAAGAAGAAGAGATTGAGAATTTATAAAGCAGAACGATAGTGCCAAACTGATGTTAATTCATGAAAATCAGAAAAAAAATAGTTAAAAATTGGAATACATTGTCGTTTGTCTTATTTTTGTATGCCGAAATTCTTAATAACTTTATGCTATGACAAAGAGCAAACGGAACATTTTTTTTATCAGCATACTGGTAATTTTCATCATTGCAGGTTGCGGCAACCCCACTGACAAAAAAGCAGGCGTAAAAACGGATGTAAAGCCGGAAAAGTCGAAAGACGTGGTGTACGTAAATGTGCAGGTGCAACTGCCTACAGCGAATATCAATGCGGACAACGAAAACAATAAGACCGACAGTGATGGCAGTACAAGCAACACCGCGACAAAAGAACACGAGAACCGGGTGAACAGCATCCTGCTTGTGCTGGCCGACAAAGACGACAAATTCATTGCCTGCGGTGAACAAGTATCGTTGACAGCCCTCAACAAAGCCAAAGGCACCATCGGCACCGTCCAGAAAATAGACAAAGCCGCACTGGCTGCCTACTACAAGCCCGACGGTACGCTGGATGAAGGAAAAGACAGGATTCATATCTATGCCTTCTGCAACCCGACAAACGAATTAAGAGACCTCTTCAAGGAGCACTTCATGCTGAAAGAATGGATACACAAAACCGAAAACATCACTGAAGACGCCAATGGCAACATAATAAGAGGAGAAACCGTGTGGGGAGGAAAAGACCATCAGCATGGATTCCTGATGTCTACCGCAGACAGAGCAAGCATCGAAAAGAACATACCCCGAAAAATGGAGCATTGGGAAAAACATACCCAAAAGAACACCCCCTTCAACTTCTCCGGCACGAACCGCCAAGGCCCTGAACAGAAAGAGATAAACAACAAAGGCAATATCCGGGTGGAACGCGCCGTGGCACGTATCGACTTCAAAGACGGAAGCAGAAACGGAGACCAGACCTACGTGCTGGGAAATGACGAAGCCAATGCCACCCTGAAGGTGAAACTGACCAAAATGGCGCTGGTGAACATGAGCCGCGACTTCTACTACCTGCGACGCGTGTCGGACGACGGTACCAATGCCGATGCACTGATTTGCGGAACGGAATATAGACACGGCCCCCAGACCAACTATGTGGTAGACACGGACGCTGCCATAAAAAAAGGAATTACCCGGAACATCGATAAAGGTTATCCGTTCAAGGACTACTTCAACTTCTGCCTCGGCAACTACGAAGGAGGCAACTGGCACATCGATGCCACCGCGCGCAGCCAATGGTACACCTCGCTGATTTCAAAAGTCATCAAGAACAACGGAAAAGACTACCACACGTGGCGCTATGTGACCGAAAACACCATTCCCGGCATAGAAATGCAGCAGAACGGCATCACCACCGGCATCGTGCTCAAAGGGCAAATCATGGCAACCGACAAAGCCTCCCGGAAATTGCAGGATGCCATTGCAAACGCCAAGGGGAATCCGGCCAAAGACCCCATTCTTTATTTCTACGCCAATACGCTCTACGTGACATGGGAAGAGGTACGCGAAAAGGCATTTCTGACAGAAGAGACCGGCACATTCTATAAAGCCGTATTCGGAAACACCCCAAAGAACCGTCTCGCCATAAAAAGCAACGGACAAGCAGCCGTCTACAGTGCGGACAAGACCAGTCCGGACTATTTGTGGCAAAAATGGCATGAGCAGAACATTGACAACAAGACATTGCAGGCAGATTTCAGGAAAGCCGCCAAAAAGGCGCAATTCACCCTTTATCAATCGAGCACGGACGACTACGATGCAGCAGGTTATTACTGTTACTACTTCTGCTGGAGCCGCCACAACGACAATCGGAACAATAACGTGACGGGACCTATGGAGTTTGCCATAGTGCGCAACAATATTTACAAACTCTCCGTAACGGGAATCAACCGCCTGGGGCATCCGCGCATTTCAGAAAACGACCCTACTCCCATAACTCCGGACACCCCGGACGAGAAAGACAGCCACTACCTCACACTGTCCGTCGAAGTAACCCCTTGGAGAGGTGCATTGACCACCCGGCCTGACTGATATAAAAAATGGCAAAAAAAAAGAGGGTTTTGACATACCCTCTTTTTTTGTCACATTACATAGGCAGATTCTCTACCTGCTCTTTTGAACATACCGGCAATTTGCCCTCTTGCCCCATGGCCACAAAAACCGTAGCACAAAGCACTGTCCACTGATTGCCGTATGTCATCGTACTGCTATGACTGTAGCCCAAGCAATGCCCATACTCGTGAAACATAGCCTGGCGGGGATAACTATGCGGATGAGACCCCGGCGCCGTGGCATCAAAGTAGACACCCTTATAACAATAATCGGCCAGACCATAAGTAGTGCCTCCACCCAGGCCACCTACTCCGACCACACGACCCAGCACAAGACCACCATGACTGCGGATTCTTTGTCGTAAGGCATCCAGATTTATCGGTTTTCCTCCATTGTCCTTCAGCTTTCCCTCGTATGCATTCATCTCCACATTGAACTCTTCGGAAGCAAACATGAAAGCCATGTTGAGCGCCAACGCCACTCCGTGACGGCAAAGCAAGGGGTCCATGTGCCGCCAATAAGCATGCCCCTTATCGGCCGAATAAGCGGAAAAGCGGATAAACCACCGGCTGTCTATCTGCTCTATCTTTTTCATGAAGGGGTCTTCCGTACGGACAAGCAACGTCACATCGTCATTGGAGAGTTCCGGCTGCGCAGGAACCGTTATCCGACGGCCGTTCTCCGAAACAAACGTACGTTCCGAACTGACCACCGGCAAGGGGAACGATGCCTCCATAAACGGATAAATGCGGTCGAAACGGGCCAACTCGAAGAATTCCGTACTCACTTTGTTGAAACGGCACAGTATCTTGACATCACTGATGCCCACCGGCGAGAAGAACTTTACAAGCAGCTGATGATTATCGGATACTGACACCTGCAACGGGGCATTCACCCGAAAGGAACGTCGATTGCTATCGTAGAACACCTCGCGCGGCTCGTCGGCCAGAAACATGGTATCCGCCCGGAACCGGGAGAAATCTTCCTCGCGTACATAGAGCAAGCCTTCGCCACTTTCGGGATGGCGGTAATCGATGCGGATATGCGACACGCGCCCGGCTTCTACCTTGCAATCACCGAAGCGATAAACCTGCACAAAAGAGGTTCCGTCGCTACGCTCCGACTCAATCGTTATACGTCCGGAAAGCGCCTCCCGGCCGGGCAACGAGTAAAATGAACGGCGCTGCGTGACATCGTACGCGTCCACTCCTCCGGCACCTGCGTACTCGCCGTCAGCCTGAATGCCGGTATATACTCCTTGGGCATCATCGAAAGAGACCGCTATGTGGCGGATAAAACGCCACATATATTCGGACGACACGTCCAGGTCAACATCCACCCTGCCCACACAAGGTTCCAGACAGACGGTCTGCATCACCGGAGCCTGCTCCCTGCCGATATGCAACGCTATCTTCTTATAAAACCACGCCTCATCAAGCGGTGCCTTCTCCTCGCTATTCACCAACCAGGCGTCCGACAGCAGGGCCGGCTCGTCGACCGCAAACTCCGATTCCGGATGAGTCGTAGCAAGAAACACCACGGTATAGTCACCATGCCCCAGCCCTTCGATGGTCAGTTTGGAAAAGTCGGCTTCCAGCTTCTGATACAACGGCTTGATTACTTCGCCCCGTTCATCGGCTATGGCATACCACATACGGGCTATCGGTTCCGGCTGTTCGCTGCGGGTGCGCACCCCGGCAATGACATCTGCCTGCAAGCCGAGCCGAAACGTCACCTGCCCTGCGCCGACCGGCTCAGCGCTGTCGAAGCCAAGCCCTTCCGAGGAGCAGTTGGCCATCAACGGCAGCAGTCCCAAAAGCATTATAATTCTTATAATCTTCATGTCCTGCCCTCCTTTATTTCTTTACACAACGCAAGGACGCGAACGCTTCCATCTGCAATCGCTGTTCGGCAATGACGGTCGAATCTTTTCCCTCGAACTTCATCCAATAGGCCCAGGCATATCCTCCGGGACATCCGTCGCGCTGGCTGGTCCACAATACGGCACGTTTTCCGAAAGCGGGATTGTTGGTAGTCGATTTGTCGCCCTTCCCGCCTGCCAAAGGTATGATGAGGTAACGGCCGGTATCTTCCGAAGTAAACTTCACGTAATGCTGCGTGCCGGTGACACCGGTAGGAGTCACCAACGTACCTTCTCCCACATGGAGCGTGGCGGTAATCCGCTCTCCGTTTCCTGCCGTATAAGTACCGGGAATTTCCTGACCTTTAGGGAACAAAGAGTTCAGTTCGTTGCGGGTGGGCACTCTATATCCTTCGGGACAAGGCATGTGCGAATCGTTCTGCCAAGGCATGTCGGCAGTCTGGTTGCCCAAGTTGTTGGAAGGGCTATATCCCTGCCAAGGCACATACATATACTTGCGGCCGCACTGGAACAGACCGCCGACCGTATTAATCCAGCTGGTGCGGTACATGTCTTCCACCGTGACACCGTCCAACGGATAAATCTGGTCTTCGAGGTCGCGGCTGCGCGCGTTGAAGGCCATCCACACGTTTCCAGCCATCTCTACCGTTTCAATCTGCTTGTCGCTCGGAGCCACGCGCACTTCCACGAAATCGTAGGAACCGGTCATGAGCGCATTCTTCAGGTGCACCATGAACGAATAGCCCAACCGTCCGCTGCCTTGCGCCGGAACAGACACGCTGAAGGAAGAGACAATCCCTTCGGCCTCTTCGCTTACCGTCATGTCGGTCAGCATCACGCCATCCACAACTCCTTCGGCAGACGCAATGTCTATCCGGGTATCGGCAAGAAACGCCAGTTGCATGCCATCGACTCCCGTCATAGGCACTTCTACAATGTTGTTCTCATAGTCTACCGATACTCCCTCGGGTATGACCGACCGGGAGGCATCCAACAGAATGCGATGGTCTGCGTCGGGCTTGCCGGTCACCGTTTCGCCCTCTTCCCAAGGCTTGATTTCGAAAATTCCTTCCACTGTAGCCCCTACGTTAAGTACCGACAATTCATACACTTTGTTGCGTTCTATACGCGGCAACTCCATTTTCAGTCTGATGGGAATCCCATCATACGCACCACGCAAAACGATATGGACTGGATGTAGGCTTTCAAAAATATGGAACACATTCGGCTGTTCCCCTCCAAATGCCGGTTCAAACGTCTTCACATATTTCACCGTCTTGTCCGACACGGCAACGCCTTCCTGAAACGGAAAAGTTTCGGCCGGAGCATCTTCCACTATAATCTCCTCAATCCGTATCTTATCATCGGACGTAGTATTCAAGTCGATACGGGCCACACCACGTTTCATGGCCACACTGACCTCCGGATTACTGCGTGTCTCGACACCATTTTCCAATTGAACCACCGCCGACATGAAGTCCGGAGCGGAATTATCATGAAGTCCTTCGCCAATGGCCATATTACACAACTCTTCTTCGGTAAGGCTCTCTTCCTGAACAGGCAACTGCACTTCCGAAAGAAAATATAGCCGCGACCCGCTGAGCGCGGAGATGCTGGATGTACCGTCTTGTTTAGGATTCAGCAACTGCGTCCTGTATAGAATGCCGTCACTAAACTGAAAAACAGACACTTCACGTAGTTCTCCGAAGGAATCTTCTCCCGAGGCAGTGATACTTTTCACTACCAATGAATAAGTTTGCTGCCCGCTATCCTCTCCGGACGGTGCGTCATCCGAGCAAGCGCCCCAAAATAATGTTCCGCACAAAAGGAGGACACTGATTTTCTTACAAAAAATGTTCATAATACCAATTGAATTTATATAAAAACAAAAATGTCTCCAATACAATTTTCAAAAGCGGGTGCAAAAATATAACTTTTTTCAGGATGAAAAATATCTTCCTCATCTTTTTATTACAATCCGCCAACTCCCTTTTTCACCTCCGCTCGTCACTGCACACACCTGCCGGATAATTGAAAGAAAAACTCAACAATACAATCCACAGGAGTCTTATGATGATGTAGCCCTCCCCCGGCCTGCTCTTTCCTGCATGATATTTTTTGATTATCCAAGAAATATCATGTACTTTTGCACAAGTTAGAAAAGAGACAATGATAGACCAACCCACCATAGACCGCATACTTGATGCCGCACAAATATACGATGTGGTATCAGACTTCGTCACCCTGCGTAAACGCGGCGTGAACTATGTAGGCCTGTGCCCTTTCCACGATGACAAAACCCCCTCCTTCTATGTGTCCCCTGCCAAAGGACTCTGCAAATGCTTTGCCTGCGGAAAAGGAGGAAATGCGGTGCACTTCATCATGGAGCACGAACAGATGTCCTATCCCGAAGCGCTGAAGTACCTTGCCAAGAAGTATGGTATCGAGATTAAAGAACGCGAACTATCCAGTGAGGAAAAGATAGCACAGAGCGAACGGGAAAGCCTCTTTATCGTAAACAACTTTGCCCGCGACTACTTCCAGAATATCCTGAAGAACCATGTTGACGGCAGAAGCATCGGCATGGCCTATTTCCGCAGCCGCGGCTTCCGCGATGACATCATCGAGAAGTTTCAATTGGGTTACTGTACCGAGAGCCACGACGCCCTCGCTCTGGAAGCCCTGAATAAAGGATACAAAAAAGATTATCTCGTCAAGACCGGCCTCTGCTACGAAACGGACGACCACCGACTGCGCGACCGCTTCTGGGGACGGGTCATCTTTCCGGTACATACTCTCTCCGGCAAGGTGGTGGCCTTCGGAGGACGCGTACTTGCCGGTGCCACCAAAGGTGTCAAGGTGAAGTACGTCAACTCGCCTGAATCGGAAATTTATCATAAAAGCAACGAGCTGTATGGCATATACTTTGCCAAACAAGCCATTGTAAAACAAGACCGTTGTTTTCTGGTAGAAGGTTATACGGACGTCATTTCCATGCACCAATCGGGCATAGAGAATGTGGTTGCCTCTTCGGGCACAGCATTGACACCCGGACAAATCCGGATGATTCATCGCTTCACCAACAACATGACAGTGCTCTACGACGGTGACGCTGCCGGTATAAAGGCCTCTATCCGAGGTATTGACATGTTGCTGGAAGAAGGCATGAACGTAAAAGTTTGCCTCCTGCCCGACGGTGACGATCCGGACTCCTTTGCCCGCAAACACAATGCGACGGAATTCCAGAACTTCATACAAGAGAATGAAACGGACTTTATCCGCTTTAAAACCAATCTGTTGCTTGAAGATGCAGGAAAAGACCCCATCAAGCGTGCCGAGCTTATCGGTAACCTCGTGCAGAGCATTTCCATCATTCCCGAAGCCATTGTGCGCGACGTCTATGTAAAGGAATGCGCCCAATTGCTGCATGTAGAAGACAAACTGCTGGTTTCCGAAGTCGCCAAGCGTCGCGAAAAGCAAGCCGGGCAACAAGCAGAACGGGCAGAACGCGAGCGCCGATTGGCCAACGCCGCAAGAGCCAACGCAGAAGCAGGCATTGCCAACGGTAATCATACAGCAGCTACCCCCCCCCCTGGTGCACAGCAAGCCGTCGGCTATCCGACTGAATTGCTGCCTGACGGTTCCCTTTCCGAAACTCCTCCGCCTTTCCCTCCGGAAGAATATGTATCTTTCATCCCGCAGGAAGGAAAAGAAGGACAGGAGTTCTATAAGTATGAACGGCTGATTTTGAAGATGGTAGTACTCTATGGCGAACGGGTGATGTGCAATATCACCAATGAAGAGGGGCAGGAAACTCCTATCACTGTAACCGAATACATTGTCAATGATTTAAAAGAAGACGAGCTTGCCTTCCACAATCCGCTTCACCGGCAAATCCTGACGGAAGCTGCCGAACGCATCCATAATGAGGGTTTTACCGCTGAACGGTATTTTGTGGCGCATCCCGACCCCGTCATCAGCAAGCTGAGCGTGGAACTTATCAGCAACCGCTATCAGTTAAGGAAATCACAGATAGAACAAATGGTGACGGACGAAGAACGCCTCTATGAACTAATCCCACGGTTAATGATTAACTTCAAATATGCCATCGTCTGCGAAGAATTGAAGCATACTCTATCTGCATTGCAAAACCCTGCCATAGCCAACGATGAAACTCAGTGCAACAGCATCATGGAGCGCTACAACGAATTGAACAAAGTAAAAAGCCTCATGGCAAAACGGCTGGGAGACAGAGTCATCCTGAATCTTTAAATTCAATCCGGGGAGTTCTCCGTCACGAATTATGCCTGATTAAATTCATAAATTCCTCGCGGGTCTTCGCTTGGTTGAATGCTCCGGTAAAATCGGATGTAGTGGTAATGGAGTTCTGTTTCTCTACTCCGCGCATCTGCATGCACATGTGTTTGGCCTCCACAACAACCATAACCCCCAGCGGGTTCAGGGTCTCCTGGATACACTCCTTTATCTGGAGTGTCATGCGTTCCTGCACTTGCAGGCGGTGAGAGAAAATATCCACTACACGGGCTATCTTGCTCAGTCCGGTAATGTAGCCGTTAGGAATATATGCCACATGTGCCTTTCCGTAGAATGGAAGCATGTGGTGTTCGCAAAGTGAGAAGAAGTCAATGTCTTTCACAATCACCATCTGGCTGTACTCTTCTTGAAATTTGGCCGAACGAAGCACCTCGTGCGGGTCCATATGATAACCTTTCGTCAACGATAACATGGCCTTCGCCACCCGTTCAGGTGTCTTCTGCAAACCTTCACGTCCGGCATCTTCACCCAGCAGAGTAAGGATGCGGTGATAATGTTCCTTCAGTTCATCCAATGAAGGAGATACGATTTCTTCTTTTCCTAACATGACAATTCTTTATAAGGGGATGTTTATCTGCTCTTTCACGATAGAAACTTCCTTGAATATACCGGTAGCCCGCAACCGACGCATCATGGCATCCGCTTCTTCAATGCTGCGGAAGTCTCCTGCACGGCACAGCCAACGGGGAGGATTGAAAGAGGTATAAACTGTAAGTTCGGGGAAATGTTCCTTAATGCGGGTAGCCACCGCATAAGCTTCGTTCTTGGCCTGACGGGTATTATTCCCTGCATAAACCTGTATGCGGTAACCCGAACTTTTAATCGCTTTCCGTTCGTCTGATCCGACAGGTACATACGCCGAACCTATCAATGCCGCAATGCGCGCATCCTGATGGATAGTCACCTTACCTTGTCCCGGCACATTACGTTCCAGACTTTTCACAATATTGTTCTGCGCTACAGAAATGGTTGCAAAAGCGAAACATGCAACTAAAAGTAAACCAAGCTTTTTCATAATTGATAATTGATAGTGGATAATTGATAATAAGAAACAAAGGGAATTGATAACCGACAACAAGCACATACATACCCGTTATCAATTATCAATTCTCCATTATCCATTAGTTAAAAGCATCGATGATACCCTTGAAGTCGGAAACCTTCAAGGCAGCGCCACCAATCAGACCGCCGTCAACATCCGGGTTGGCAAACAGTTCCTTTGCATTGGAGGGCTTGCAGCTGCCACCATAAAGGATAGAGCAGTTGTCAGCGATTTCCTTACCATACTTTTCAGCAATCAATGAGCGGATGAAAGCATGGATTTCCTGTGCCTGTTCCGCAGTAGCAGTCTTACCGGTACCGATAGCCCAAACCGGCTCGTATGCCAAGATAATCTTAGAAAAATCTTCGGCAGACAAAGAGAATACAGAAGCCAGCTGAGCGGCTACCACTTCATTCTGCTTGTTTGCTTCACGTTCTTCCAGTACCTCACCGATACAGAAAATCGGAGTCAGACCGTTAGCCAAAGCCAATTTCACTTTCTCTTCCAGAATAGCAACTGTCTCACCGTAATAAGCACGACGCTCAGAGTGACCCAGAATTACATATTTTGCACCAGTAGAAGCAACCATAGCAGCTGATACTTCGCCGGTATATGCGCCCGACTCTTTGTCTGCACAGTTTTCTGCACCTACACCAATCTTGGCTGCATCTACCAAAGGAGTAACAGACGCCAGGTGGATAAACGGAGTACAGATGATTACATCACAATTAGGCTTCTCGTTAGCCAATGTTTCATTCAGTTCTTTCGCAAGGGCAATACCCTCCTGGAGGGTCTTGTTCATTTTCCAGTTACCTGCAACAATGTTTTTTCTCATTTTGTTTTATTATTAAAAGGGTTAATTATTTACTATTTGATACTATTCTCTATTCTCGTCTGAGCCGTTGTCTCTCCCGGCGCCTTACGACTAGAATATCGACACAAAGCACCATCATCAGAGGGATGATGAACCATAACAACACATAGCCTATGGTTCGTAAGTCACTTTCCTGCTTCTGCCTGCCCAGTTCCAAGTTGTCCAGGCTGTCAATCAGCACATATTCATCAGGCAGCCGATTGTCACTCCATTTGTTTAAAATCGTTCCGTCCTTTATCAACAGCAAACCGGGATTTGAACGGATAATGGTCTTCAACGTAATATCATCCGTCTGGCAGAAAGGATATTCCGCTCCAGTCTTGTCACGCCACAACTCAATCTCGTCTTCCGGAGATGAAGTCAAGGCATAAAAACCGTAACCGTGCTCCACACTGTAATCATATATTTCGTTGATAAGGTCGATATTGCTGTCATCTGCCTCTTCTATCCGATGGGCAACCAACAGAAACGTATATCCCTTATCCGACAAGACACTGTCCGTTATATCTTCCCATGCTTCCAGACTCATCATGGAAAAATCATGAATGAGGGGTTCATAGCCTTTTTCTTTCAATATCATACGCGACTCCACAAACGTCCATGTGCTGTCCGGGTAATTTTGCAACGTAAATTCCTGACGCTTGCCTCCTTTTTCCAATATGAACCGACTCTCAAACACGCTTGGTTTGGCACCTTCGGGAATTTCCATACCTGCCTTGATATTCGCTCCGATTCTATAAGGACGGAAATCAAGTATCGGCAAATTCTCCAAACAATAAAAGGACAACGCAAACACAAACAGAAACGTATACATGGAAATCATCCACTCTATCTTCGGTGTAATGAAGCGTACCAGCAAATCCTGCCATTTGAATACAGATACTGCCGCCACCAACAACATCACGTTTTTACTGAAAGTCTGCCAATTGGTCAATACCCACGCATCACCAAAACATCCGCAGTCGGACACCGGATTTGCTAAAGCCAGATAAAGCGTCAAAGGGGTCATCACCACCATCAGCAGCAGTGCCAATACAGACGCCACCTTCCGGCGTATACCCAAAAACAAGAAAACACCTACACAGAACTCTATGGCAGACAACACGATTCCCAACAACAACGGCAAATAAGAAGGAAACCAGGAAATTATGCCGAAAGCCGTCAGATAATCCTGAATCTTATAAAAAAAGCCCAACGGGTCAACGGCCTTTACAAATCCGGAGAAAATGAACAAAGCCCCCAGCAGAAAACGACAGAGGTTCACCCAAACCTTTCCGACAATATGTTTCTTGTCAATCTCCAAATTCAATCTTAATTAAGCCGAACACGGAATAGTTAATCATATCCATATAGTTGGCATCAATACCTTCCGAAACCAAAGTCTCTCCGGACAAGCTTTCAATCTGCTTTGTCCGGTAAATCTTCATCAAAATCAAATCCGTATACGAACTGATGCGCATACTGCGCCAAGCTTCATCATAGTCATGATTCTTGGCAAGCATCAACTCCAAAGAGGTTTTGGCATATTTATCATACAGCACCAATGCCTCTTCATTGGTCATATCGGCAGCCTCGGCATAGCCAAGTTCCAACTGTATCAGCCCTACAATTCCATAGTTGACAATAGCTATGAATTCAGAACGGATGCCTTCGTCTACCAAGGTCACTCCTTTCGTTTCAATGCTTCTGATGCGGTTGGCTTTGATGAATATCTGGTCTGTCACGGAAGACGGACGAAGAATGCGCCACGCCGGACCGTAATCATGAAGTTTCTTGGAGAACAAGTCACGGCAAACCGCAATGATATGTTCAAACTGTTGCTTGGTATCTTTCATTTCCTTGCTTGTTTATGCTGAAATACAGCCTATTTTCACAATGCGCTGCAAAGATAGGAATAATTAAAGAAAAAGAAAAAGAGGGCACTCTAAAATCTATTAAAGCCCCTCTTTCTATAGAGATTGTTTTACGTTTTTATGAGCAGCGCAATACTTGTCCCGGTCTCAGGATTGTCTTACGCGTAATCCTGTTCAGTTTGCAAAGTTTGTCTATAGAGGTTCCTTGACGTGCTGCAATTCGTCCCAATGTATCTCCCTTCTTTACCTTATAGAACAGACCTTCACCCGACGCCATGCTACGTGCAGTACCGGAAGAGCCTTTTGCCTTATGGAATGTATAGGAGTCAGCTACGATATCCTGCTTTTCAAAATCAAACATAAGTGCAGGATTGATGGGGATTCCCAAGAAACGGGTTTCAAAGTGAAGATGTGAACCGGTGGAACGTCCGGTATTCCCTCCCAAAGCAATAGGTTCACCGGCTTTTACCAACTGGTTCGTATCAACCAACTGCTTAGACAAGTGTCCGTAAACGGTCTCCAAACCATTGTCGTGACGAATAACGACGTATTTGCCATATCCACGACGACCTTGATTCTTGACTACACGTACTTTTCCATCAAAAGCCGCGCGAATTGTATCTCCTACATACACCTTGATGTCCAAGCCGTAATGGGCCCTTCTTCTCCGGGGACGGTAACCGAATACATCTGTAATACGGGTATTTGAAGTAGGCATGCAGAAACCGGTCAAATCAAATGTATAGTTCTCAGGCACAATAGCGTTGCCATAAGCTTGTACGAATTCGTTGTTCCAGTTGGGATACAAATCCAAACCCGGATACAAAGATTGCTCCGCACGTATCTGTTTCTGCAAAGCAAGCGAATCTACACTTTTAAGTTTTCTGTCGATGGGGGCTTGGCGGGCAATCAGGTCTTGCGAGAAAGAATTCAAGCTGACCATCGCCGTCGCAGCCAATAAAGCAGTTTTTATCCAATTAAAATTCATTCGTTTCGTCATTCATTTTGATATCCGTCGCAAGCATCTCGGCAAATCAAACACCACTTGTTCTACACGAATATCCGGATTGATTTTCAAAAAAATTCTCCCAAAGGTAATATTTCTCTCTGAAAAGCGACATCAATCATTAACTATTTTTTTGAAGAAGAGAAAGCTGTAAAACCCACAAAGTAGCCTTAATCTTTTATTAATATGAGACTTACACATAAACATGTTTTACAACATAAAACACAACAAAAGTGTATATTCAACCGTTTTTCTTAGCTAATGGCAGCCCAATTAACGTTCGTTTTTCTCAACGCTTTCAATTGTCGCCACAAGACCTCATTCTCAGGCAACATGCCATGTGGGTCTGCATCCACCACCGTTTGGGCCACTTCACGAACATATTGCAGCAATTGTCCGTCACGGGCTATATCGGCAATCTTCAAATCGAAAGCAATGCCGCTCTGCTGTGTCCCTTCCAAATCTCCAGGACCACGCAGCTTCAAGTCTGCTTCCGCTATTTCAAAACCGTCATTGGTTCGCACCATTATCTCCAAACGTTTCCTTGTATCTTCCGCCAACTTATAACCGGTAACCAATATACAATAGGATTGGTCGGCTCCACGTCCTACGCGTCCCCGAAGCTGATGAAGCTGAGACAGCCCGAAACGCTCGGCGTTCTCAATCACCATCACCGAAGCATTGGGCACATTTACACCTACCTCAATCACAGTGGTAGCCACCATTATCTGTGCCTCACCGGATACGAACAACTGCATCTGGGCATCTTTCTCGGCAGGTTTCATCTTTCCATGCACCTTGCAAACCCTGCACTCGGGAAATTCCTCACAAATATGCAGATATCCTTCCTCAAGATTCTTTAAGTCAATCTTTTCGCTTTCCTTAATCAACGGATAGACAATATAAACCTGCCTACCTTCGGTAATCTGCTTGTGCATAGACTGGTACAAGCTTATCCGACGGCTATCAAACTGATGAAGAGTGACAATCGGCTTACGCCCGGGAGGTAATTCATCGATGACAGACACATCCAAATCGCCATAAAGCGTCATTGCCAATGTACGGGGAATCGGGGTTGCCGTCATCACCAATACATGGGGGGGCTGTACATTCTTTGTCCACAACCGTGCCCGTTGGGCCACGCCGAAACGATGCTGCTCATCAATCACAGCCAAACCGAGCGAAGCAAAATTCACCGTATCTTCAATAACGGCATGGGTACCTATCAATATATGTATGTCTCCCGTCAACAAACCGGCAAGGATAGCTTCACGCCGCTTGCCCTTGACAGAACCGGTCAACAGTTCCACACGAACTTCCATTCCATACAGCAGTTCACGAATGGTTTCATAGTGCTGGTTTGCCAGAATCTCGGTAGGCGCCATCATACACGCCTGATAACCATTATCGAGCGCCATCAACATACTCATCAGCGCGACAAGCGTCTTTCCACTTCCCACATCGCCTTGCAACAAGCGGTTCATCTGCTTTCCCGAGCCTACATCCTTACGGATTTCCTTCAACACCCGCTTCTGCGCATTGGTCAGTTCAAAAGGAAGATTACGGGAATAGAAAGTATTGAACACTTCCCCCACCCTTTCAAAAATATAACCGCGATATTTCCGCTGACGGTCTTTTGCATACCGCAGGATGTTCAACTGTACGTAAAAAAGCTCCTCAAACTTCAGCCGATACTGTGCCTTGCGCAATAAATCCGGATTAGCGGGAAAGTGTATATTGACCAAAGCCTCCGTCAACGGAATCAGATGATGCTCGGCAAGTATAACAGGAGAAAGGGTTTCGGGCAATGGTTCATGCAACTGCTGTACTACCGTATTCATCATCTTCTCAATGGCATGTGAATTGAGAGAACTCCGCTTCATCTTTTCAGTCGTATTATAATAAGGTTGCAACCCCATGGACGACAATTTCAAGTCCGAAGCAGAGTCTATGTCCGGATGAGCCATGTTTATCCTGCCATTGAAGAAGGTGGGTTTTCCGAATACAATATATTCCTGATGCACTTTATACTTCCCCACCAGATATTTGATACCCTGAAACCAAACCAAGTCCACCACCCCCGTACCATCCGAGAAATGAGCAATCAACCTGCGCTGGCGCCCTTCTCCAGCCGTCTCAAAACTTAGTATCTCACCTTTCAGCTGAATATAGGGCATCGTCCCATCAATCTCCTGAATATAATAAATCCGACTGCGGTCTACATATTTATATGGAAAGTAATATAGTAAATCGTGCAAGGAGTAAATGCCCAATTCCTTATTGAGCACCGAAGCACGCTGCGGCCCGACGCCCGGCAAATATTTTATGTCACGCGTGGCTAAATCGAACATGAATCTATAAGAGCTGTGGCTATTTTTAAATCAAAAGGAGTGGTTATTTTAATGTTTTCCCTGTTTCCCGGTGTCAAAAAGACAGATGCACCCAATGCCTCCACCACAGAAGCATCATCGGTAAAGTGGGGCATATAAGGCTGCTCGTATGCCGCTTTCAGCAATTCCGCATCAAAAACCTGGGGAGTCTGCACCAATCTATAGTCATCCCTACTGACAGTCACACTGCCTTTCCCTCCTATACGTCGAACGGTCTCTACCACACCGATTACCGGAATTACGGCCTTTTTCTCAGCTGCCAAGTCATAGCAGCGCGTAATCACCTCCCGGGCCACAAACGGACGTACCCCATCGTGCACACCAACCAAAGCAGGTGTCTTTACCAAAGCCAGACCATTCTTTACGGAGTGAAACCGCGTCTCCCCTCCATCTGCAATAACATGCGGCAATGAAAAACAGTACTCCTTGCACAGCTGCCTCCAGTAGTCCTGCTGGCTGTGAGGAAGTACTAATATAATCTGTATCTCAGCATTACAGGCATAAAAAGCTTCCAACGTGCGCATCAAAACCGGCTTTCCTCCTATCGGAAGAAACTGTTTGGGAAGGTCGGTTCCCATGCGCAAGCCCTTACCACCTGCTACAATCAGAGCATACTCCATTAATTGAGATTTGAAAATTAAAGAACACACATGGCTTCTTTCAGTTCCTGCACTTTTCCTTTGCCTTGTAGCAGTTCCACTACAGCCAATGCAAAGTCCATAGCAGCACCCGGTCCTTTTCCTGTAATAATATTGCCGTCTCTTTCTATCAGAGCACCCGTACATTCGGCACCTTCCAGATATTGTTCAAATCCGGGATAACAAGTAGCCTTCTTGCCTTTCAGCAATCCCAGCTTACCCAATACCATTGGAGCTGCACAAATAGCAGCAATCGGTTTCTGCTCTTGGGCAAAACGCAGTATCAGGTTACGCAGTTCTCCACATTTTTCCAAAGTGGACGCACCCGGCATACCTCCCGGCAACAATATAAGATCTGCATCGTAGAAGTCGCAGTTTACCACATTCTTATCACACAAGACCGGCACATTGTGCGCTCCCGTCACTATTTCATCAGGAGTTACCGTCACCATTTCTACGTTCAATCCGGCACGTCTCATCACATCTACAGAAGTAAAAGCTTCTATTTCTTCAAATCCGTCGGCAAAAAAGACATAAACTGTACCCATAATTGTTCCTCCTCTTATTTTAGATTAAAATAATACGTTATTGTTCCCGTCTGATTGTTCAGGCCGCTTACCGCATTGAAACGGGCTTTCCTGGCAGCATCTTCCGCCGCTTTCCGCAATGCCGGATTGACGGTATTGGTCTGACGGTTGATACTGGTCGCTATCACATGTCCGGCAGGGTTCACTGTGATGGTCACCACAACCCGGCCCTCATCCTGCACATTATATACCGGTCGGGGCAATCCGCCCTCACCGAGAGAACGCCCGCCCAAATTAAACGAACCGTAACCTCCCGTACCCGAAGTAGCTCCGGACGGAGCATTCCCCGTAGGACTTCCTTGAATACCTTCTCCTTCCGTGTCACCTTTACTACCCATTTGGGCACCTTTGCCAAAAGCGCCGGCCACTCGTCTGCGGGCAGCCTCTTCGGCTTCCTTACGCTCCCGCTCGGCTTTTGCCGCCGCCAGTTTACGGGCTTCTTCCGCTTTTTCGGCTTCCGTTTTTTCCGGCTTCTTCACTTCCTCTTTTTTCTTGGGTTGGGCTTTGGGTTTTATCGCAACTGACTCTTCAGTTTCCTGCGTAATGATATCCTGCTCCACCGTTTCCTGTACCCGGGGGGCAATTTCCTCCGGCATAACGTCCACCTTTACCAAAGAAGGATCGGCAGCACCGAGTGCATCGGGCACTTCTCCCAACATAACAGGCACACCCCCTTCTTCCGAAGGTTCCGGCCGGGTGAATCCTACCAGTATCAAAAGGGCAATAATGGCAATATGCACCACGAGTGCACCTGCCATACCTATATATTTTCCTTTCTTCTTCTGATTCACCATTGCATTTACAATTTAACCATGTACAATGTACGATTTAGTTTTCCGGCGGCCGTGTTGCCAGCACCATCTTGAACTTATTCTCATTCGCAATATTCAACACCTTCACGATTTCCCGATAGGGCACCGTTTCGTCAGCATACAAAGCTATATACATTTCAGGTTCCTTCTCCGCACATGATTGCAGGAAAGGAGTCAATTCTTCAAGCGTCAGAGACTGTTCCTTGTCATTGCCAAAAGCAGCATAATAATTCAGGTTCTTATCTATGATGACTCTTGTCAAAGGCTTCGCAGAGGTCTGTTGCTTTCCCTGCGGCAACAGCACCTTGATAGCATTGGGTGACACCATGGTAGACGTTATCATAAAGAAAATCAGCAGCAGGAAAATCAAGTCCGTCATGGACGCCATACTGAAATTGGGCGATATTTTAGCTCTACGTTTTAACACGCTTCTCCTCTTCTTTTAATTATTCATTTTTTAATAAATCATTTCGCCGGTTCATTCAACAAATCCATGAATGCCATTGTCTTGGCTTCCATCTTGTTGACCACGCCATCTATCAGTGTCACCAGATAATTATAGGCAAACATAGCTATGATGCCGACTATCAAACCGCCCACCGTAGTAATCATTGCCTCATAAATACCGCCGGAAAGCAAGCCGATATCAATGTTATTCCCGGCATTCGCCATTTGCCAAAACGCACGTACCATGCCTGTCACCGTGCCAAGAAAGCCAAGCATAGGAGCCCCACTGGAAATAGTGGCCATAATCGTCATTCCCTTCTCCAGTTTGGCAACCTCAATATTACCCACATTCTCGATGGCAGCCTGCACATCGTTCACCGGGCGTCCCAAACGGCTGATACCTTTTTCAATCATACGAGCCGAGGGAGTATCCACACTGCGACAATAAGCAATGGCAGCTTTCAATTCCCCACCCAAAATATAATCCTTTATTTTATCCATGAACTGAGGGTCTTCTTTCCCCGCCTTCCGGATAACATAATTACGTTCAAACAAGATGTAAAAACAAAGTACGGACATCAATCCCAAGACAACCATAATCCAGCCACCTTTGATGGCCATGCTCCATAAATTCATTTCGTCGGAAGCGTTTACTTGTGTCAGTACCGGATTGGCACCTGAAATAGAGTCAGTCAGTGCCGAAGCCACTTGGGCCAATAACAACATTACATTCATCAGCGAAGACAGTTTTTATATTCCTTGACCGTACGCTCCAATCCCAGATACAATGCGTCACTAATCAGCGCATGCCCGATGGACACCTCGTCCAGCCACGGAATGTTTTGATAAAAATAATTCAGATTCACCAGACTCAGGTCATGTCCGGCATTCAGCCCCAGACCTAAGCTTCGGGCCACCTTGGCAGCCTCGACAAAAGGAGCCACAGCCGCTTCCCGTCCTTTGGGATAAGCCGTAGCATAAGGTTCCGTATATAGCTCCACGCGGTCGGCACCGGCCTTGGCGGCATATTCTATCATTTCGGTATCGGTGGAAACAAATACGGAAGTACGGATACCGGCATTGTTGAACTCATCCAGCACTTCGTTCAAGAAGTCAAAATGGGTCTTGGTATCCCAACCTGCGTTTGAAGTCAGCTGTGTAGGACTGTCTGGAACCAAAGTAACCTGATGCGGTTTCACCTTCAAGACCAGATCTATAAAATCGGGTGCAGGATAACCTTCGATATTGAACTCCGTACGCAACAACGGCCGCAAATCATACACATCCTTACGGCGAATATGCCTTTCATCAGGACGGGGATGCACCGTAATACCATCAGCACCAAAGCTTTCACAATCCTGCGCAACCTTTATAACATTCGGGACATCACCTCCACGGGCATTGCGCAGCGTTGCAACCTTATTTATATTTACGCTTAATCTCGTCATAATTCGGTTTATAGTTTGGGACAAAAGTACAAATAATAGCAATATGTTGGCAGCATTCTGAGAAAAAAATAGCATCTTTGCGCAGCATAACAATAGATTGACTATGAAATTTGCCATAATTGGAAATACTTACCAAGCAAAAAAATCTTCCCATGCAGAGAATCTTTTCCGCATATTGGAACGGCATAATGCACAACTTTGTGTCTGCCGGGAATTCTATCATTTTCTGACTGCCGACTTACATCTTGACATACCGTCTGCCGAATTATTTGACGAAGATGACTTTCATGCCGACATGGTTATCAGCATCGGTGGTGACGGTACTTTTCTGAAGGCAGCCAGCCGTGTAGGAAAAAAGAATATTCCAATTTTAGGCATTAATACCGGCCGTCTGGGATTTTTAGCGGATATCTCTCCCGAAGAAATGGAGAACACTTTTGAAGAAATTTACAATAACCATTATAAAGTGGAAGAGCGTAGTGTGCTACAACTGAAATGTGATGACGAACTATTGATGAAGTTTCCTTATGCACTCAATGAAATTGCCGTACTAAAAAGGGACAGTTCTTCCATGATCAGTATCCACGCCGCCATCAATGGCGCTCCACTGACAACCTATCAAGCCGATGGACTGGTCATTTCCACCCCTACTGGCTCTACTGCCTATTCGCTCAGCGTAGGAGGTCCGGTCATCGTTCCTCACAGTAAGACGATTGCCATTACTCCTGTGGCTCCGCATAGTCTCAACGTCCGTCCCATCGTCATTTGTGACGACTGGGAAATTACACTTGATGTGGAAAGCCGCAGCCATAACTTCCTGGTTGCCATCGACGGGCGTAGCGAGTCCTGCAAAGAAACTACCCGGTTGCATATCTCACGGGCAGATTATTCCATCAAAGTAGTAAAACGCTACAACCACATCTTCTTTGACACATTACGAAATAAATTGATGTGGGGGGCGGATATCAGATAATATCCGTATATTTGCAAAGCATTCTAACTTTACCTTCAATATAAATGAAAACATTTTTCACCTTCCAAAGAACAGGAATATGCCTCCTGCTCGCAATGTTATTATCAGTATGCCATATTCAGGCACAAAACAACCTGGCAGCTTTGCTCCCCTTACCCAACCACATTCAACAAGGTGAAGGTTTATTCCGACTTTCGGAAAATGAAAAAATGGTTATCAGTTCCGGTACATTATCGTTCATTGCCAATGAACTACAAAACATTTGGCACCAACGATTCGATATGGAGCTCCCGATTGGTACAGAAGGAAGAATCAAGCTTCTACTTAACTCTGAAATTCCTGACTATGAACAATACAGGCTCTCCATAACTCCCAACGAAATAACCATTGAAGGTAAAACCGCCGCCGGCATACTCTATGGTATATACACCCTTGACCAAGTACTCTTAGGAGATGTCATAAACACCGGAAACAAAAAAATCCAGTCCCTCTTCATCGAAGACAGCCCGGCGTATGCACACCGTGCGTTAATGCTCGACCCTGCCCGTCATTTTCTACCCGTGGATGATGTGAAACACTACATCCGGCAGATGGCACGTTATAAATTCAATGTATTGCAGCTCCACCTCAGTGACGATCAAGGCTGGCGAATTGAAATCAAAAGTCATCCTAAACTAACCGAAGTGGGCGCTTTCCGTACTCCTCAAGGGGGTAATAACGGACCCGACAACGGTTTCTATACCCAAGAGCAAATTAAAGACCTGGTAGAATATGCCGCAAACCTGAACGTGGAAATCATTCCCGAAATAGATATACCCGGACATACGGCTGCCATTCTTACAGCTTATCCGGAACTGCGTTGTGACATCCATAAAGACTCCATCTTCAAATTGGGCAAAACGGACAATGTCATGCTTTCCGCAGCCAATCCGCAAGTATATAAGCTCCTTGATGATGTCATCCGCGAAATGTCACTTCTCTTCCCCTCCAAGAAGATTCATTTGGGAGGGGATGAATCCGCCATCAAGAAGAACTGGGCAAAAAGCCCCGAAAACCTTCAACTGATGAAGGAACACGGCTATACCAATCCTGACCAATTAATGAACATCTTCTTCGGAAAGGTGTTGACTTCTACCAAACGGTACGGACTCCACACCATCCTCTGGTGCGAGCTGGATAATATCTATTACCCTGCCAGCAAATATCTCTTTGACTATCCACAAGATGTCACCCTCGTGACTTGGCGAAACGCCCTCACTCCTAAATGTATCGAACTGACACGGAAATCCAACAACACTCTTATTCTTGCTCCCGGTGAGTACGCTTATCTAGACTACCCGCAATACAAGAACGATTTTCCGGAATTCCACAATTGGGGAATGCCCATCACTACCCTTCAGAAAACATTCAGCTTCGATCCCACTTACAAACTAGAGGCTGACAAGCGCAAACAAATCATAGGAATCATGGGAACCCTATGGGGAGAAGCCATCAAAGATATAAACCGTGCCACCTATATGACTTTCCCCCGAGGATTGGCTTTAGCCGAAGCCGGCTGGAACAAAAATCCCGGTACAGACTGGAAAGACTTTAAACGCCGGATGTTACCTAACCTATACAATCTGATTCAACGGGGGGTGTCTATCCGTGTGCCTTTTGAGGTGTTCGGGAAAAATGAGAATTAAACTGCTACCAAGCCTAAAAAATAGATAGCGAACTATCTGGTTAGGGAAAAAGAATATAATCATTTTGCATTAATAGAATGCACTCAAATAATTAAATAATTCATAACTTTACCACCGGATTTTCTAGGGACATTCAGTAAATAGTATAAAATTAGTCAACTAATTCATACACAAAATGTTGCGAATTAGTTGGCTTTTTTGTATCTTTAGGTATTCCCCCGAAAATAAGGTTT
>ERZ777306.1190-NODE-1190-length-43869-cov-4.693272_pt1 | contig 43869 bp, 34 predicted proteins | sample MGYA00374966_ERZ777306 | MGnify/ENA primary metagenome ERZ777306 (study PRJEB29329, sample SAMN06343882) | mouse gut metagenome | isolation source: Mouse cecum | place: Austria: Vienna | collected 2014-11-15 ... | reverse complement strand
CGCATGACCGTCTGCTTAGAAGGCAGATGCTCTATCCAGCTGAGCTACCGGACCATCATGGCGCCGCCATTGCGGCGTCTGATTTTTTTGTGATGCAAAGTTAACTAAACTGCGGCTATCGTGCAAGTGCCGGTGTGCGATTTATTCTTCCGCACCGATGCCGACAGTGAGGTCGGGGTCGATCATGATGCGGCCGCAGTATTCGCAGACGATTACTTTTTTGTGCATCTTGATTTCAATCTGGCGCTGTGGGGGGATGCGGTTGAAGCAGCCGCCGCAGGCGTTGCGGTCGACGGCTACTATGCCGAGTCCGTTGCGCGCATTTTTACGGATGCGTTTGAATGCCTGGAGTGTCCGTTCGTCGACAAATGCCTCGAGCGCTTTTGAGCGTGCTATGAGATTTTCTTCTTCCTGACGCGTTTCGCTGATGATGTTGTCGAGGTCGGCTTTCTTCTCGCCGAGGATATGGAGCTGGTCGGCTATTTTTTCTTCGGTTGCCTTGATTTCGTTCTCGCGGGCTTCAATGGTGCGGCCGAGGTCGCCTATGATTTTTTCGGCGAGGGTTATCTGAAGGCTTTCGTATTCGATTTCCTTGGTCAGGTTGTCGAATTCGTGGTTGTTGCGCACGTTGTCGAGCTGCTCTTTGTAGCGGGCGATAAGCATCTGTTTGTTCTCGATCTTGTTGCCTTGGGCTACGCGCTGGGCATTGAGATCCTCGATTTCGTGACGGTAGTTTTCGATGCGGGTATTGAGTCCGGCGAGGGTGTCCTCAAGATCTTTCACTTCGTTGGGAAGTTCGCCGCGGATGTTGCGGATACGGTCTATTTCGGACAGGATGGTCTGAAGTTCGTAGAGCTTTTTGAGGCGTTCCTCAACGGAGAGGGGAGCCTCTGTTTTCTTTTCTGTTGCCATTTTTTTACAGATATTTTACCGGATTTTTGTCTGTTTCGGAGTAATAGACTGCAAAGTTAGGAAATTTTTTTGTAAGAACGTGATAAAAAATGTCTTTTGCGCAGTTTTCGGTTTCATAATGACCGGCATCGACCACAACGATATCGTCGGCATAGGTGCCGAAGTCGTGGTATCGTATGTCGGCGCTGACATATACCTGTGCTCCGAATCCTATCGCTGCAGGAATGAATTCACCGCCGGAACCTCCGCAGCATGCTATGCGCCGCACGGTGGCGTCGGGATCGGGCAGGGCGGAATGGCGGATGCAGCCGCAGCCGAATGTAGCCTTGACGTGGTCCAGAAACGCACGCATTGTCATAGGCTCATTCATAAGGGCATAGACGCCAAGACCCTGTCGGGCGTGTGCGGCCGGTGCCAGTGCGGTGGATTCGATGCTGATCCTGTGGCCGTCGGGGCTGTCGGCGAGGATGTCGGTCAGCCTGCGTCGGTTTTGCCGTGACATGACAGCCTCGATGCGGGTCATCGGACGATTGATTGTTATGCTTTCCGGTATGTCGCCGAAACCGTCGCCCTCAGGGAGTGCTGAGTGAAGTGTGCTTGCGCTGATGTCGTAGCGGGAGAGGACGGCATCGCTTCCCGGTTCGGGTTGTGTGCCGAGGTCGAAGATCAGCATACGCACATGGTCCGCCATGTCGGGCGGAACAGTCACGCTCACCCGTTCCTGCTTTTCGTCGGCAGGGTCGAGAGCCTCGACAGGTGTGGCGCCGAGCATCGATGTCATTGTGTAGGAGATGCCTCCTTCGGCGCTGTCGAGGGAGGTGTGGCTTGAATATACGGCGATGTCCGCACGGATGGCGGCGGCAACCGCACGCTGTACGGGGCTGTCGCCGGTCAGCGATTTAAGCCCTTTGAATATCAGCGGGTGGTGCGATACAACCAGATTGCAACCTCGGCGTACTGCTTCGGCTATAACATCCGTATTGACATCGACTGCCAGAAGAACTCCCGTGCAGGTGGCGCTGCGGTCGCCCGTCTGCAGGCCGGTATTGTCCCATCCGGCCTGCAGGTGTGGCGGCGCTATGGATTCAATAGCCTTTATTACTTCGGCTATCAGCATATCGTTTTTATTTTTCAGGTTTCACAATCGCCAGATCGAGTTCATCGAGCTGTTTTTGGTCGAGTGCTGCGGGAGCGTCGAGCATTACGTCGCGGCCGGAGTTGTTCTTGGGGAATGCGATGCAGTCGCGTATGCTGTCGAGTCCGGCGAACAGCGATACCCAGCGGTCGAGTCCGTATGCGAGTCCGCCGTGAGGGGGAGCGCCGAACTTGAAGGCGTTCATCAGGAAGCCGAACTGCTCCTGTGCTTTTTCAGGCGTGAAGCCGAGAATTTCGAACATTTTTGCCTGAAGCTCGCTGTCGTGGATACGGATTGAGCCGCCACCTACTTCTACACCGTTGATAACCATGTCGTAGGCGTCGGCGCGTACGGCTGCCGGGTCGGTGTCGAGCAGATGTATGTCCTCGTCTTTGGGATGGGTGAACGGGTGGTGCATGGCCATAAGGCGCTGCTCTTCATCGCTCCATTCGAACATGGGGAAGTCTACCACCCAGAGGCATGCGAACTTGTTCTTGTCGCGCAGGCCGAGCTGGCGGCCCATTTCGAGGCGGAGTTCGCAGAGCTGCTTGCGTGTGCGCATGATGTCGTCGCCGCTGAGAATCAGGATAAGGTCGCCGGGTTCGGCTTCCATGGCCTTGCGGAGTTCCTGAAGGACTTCCTGGCTGTAGAATTTGTCGACCGACGATTTGATGTTGCCGTCGGCTTCTACGCGGGCATAGACCATGCCTTTTGCCCCGATCTGGGGGCGTTTGACATATTCGGTGAGGGCGTCAAGCTGTTTGCGGGTGTATGTTGCCGCACTCTTGGCGCAGATGCCTCCGATGTAGGCGGCATTGTCGAACACGCTGAAACCATGTCCTTTGAGTACGTCCATCAGTTCTACAAAACGCATGCCGAAACGTATATCGGGTTTGTCGCTGCCGTAGTATTTCATTGCGTCAGCCCAAGGCATGCGGATGAAAGGTTCTGTCAGTTCGATGCCGCGGATTTCCTTGAACAGGTGCTTTGCCATTCCTTCGAACAGTTCGATTACGTCGTTCTGCTCGATGAAGCTCATCTCGCAGTCGATCTGCGTGAATTCGGGTTGGCGGTCGGCGCGCAGGTCCTCGTCGCGGAAGCATTTCACAATCTGGAAATAGCGGTCCATACCCGACACCATCAGCAACTGTTTGAGAGTCTGCGGCGACTGGGGCAGGGCATAGAATTGTCCGGGATTCATGCGCGATGGAACCACGAAATCGCGTGCCCCTTCAGGGGTGGAGCCGACGAGCATGGGGGTTTCTATTTCGAGGAAACCTTTGCTGTCGAGGTAACGGCGCACTTCCATTGTCATGCGGTGGCGCAGTTCCAGATTGCGGCGCACGGGGGCGCGGCGCAGGTCGAGATAGCGGTAGCGCATGCGCAGGTCGTCGCCTCCGTCTGATTCTTCCTCGATAGTAAACGGCGGAACTTCGCTGGGATTCAGAATTGTCAGCCGGTCGGCGATTATCTCGATGTCGCCTGTGGGCAGATTCGGATTTTTGGCGGTGCGTTCGGCTACGGTACCGCTTACCTGCACTACAAATTCGCGTCCGAGGTGGTTTGCGGCCTCGTTGAGGTCTGCATCGTGTTCGATGTTGAATACGACTTGTGTCAGGCCATAGCGGTCGCGCAGGTCGACGAAAGTCATGCCGCCCATTCTGCGGGTGCGCTGCACCCATCCGGCGAGGGTCACGGTCTTGCCGGCATCGGCTATGCGGAGTTCTCCGCAAGTGTTGGTTCTGAACATTATGTGTATGTTGTTTGGTTTATTGTCGGTAAGTTTTTCTTCAACCGACAAAGGTACGAAACAATCGCAGAAAAGTCAAATTTATGTTTTTTGTCTTCTGAATTGGAGCGGACTACAACCTACGGCGTCGCGGAAGTATTTACAGAAGAAAGAAGGATTCGGAAAGTGCAGTTCATCGGCAATCCGGCGTACGGAGTACATGCCGGACAGAAGCATGGCTTTGGCATCAAGGATTATGTAGTCGCTGATTATGTCGGCAGGATAACGGCCGCTGATGTCTTTTACAACTTTCCCAAGATATTTGCTTGTGACGCAGCATCTGTCGGCATAGAACTTCAGGCCTCTATTTTGTTTGTAGTTGATGCTTACTTCATCCAGAAAGCGCCGGTATAGTTGTACCGCTCTGCTATCCTTTCCGTCAGGCTTTGATTTTGCGGATGGCAGGGAACTTGCAACAAGCGCAATCATTGTTTGTATGCTTGAATAGAAGGCTTCGGAGCGCATTTCAAAGTCGGGTTCTATCTGCCATTGTCGAAGCATACGGCATAAGCTTGCGAGAGGTTCTCTGAATGATTCGCGAAGCTTACGCTGTAAAGGATGAACTCCCATGGCGATCATGAACTTGCCTGTGTCTGACGATATGTATTTGTCGATGCCGCTGGAATCGCTGACGCAGAAAATCACTGTCCGGCAATCTTCGGAAAAAGAGAGCGCTGAGATAATTGTCCCGCTCAGACACAGGAATATATCCCCGGCGGAGAGTGTGTAATCCCTTAGGTTCGCAGATATTCCGATTTCTCCCTTGTGGCAATATATACCGACAGCGAAATGTAGTTTTGCCGGAAGGCGGCCGAACATGTCGGATGGGAACCGCTTTACGGAGTTGTCTGAGTCCAGGTTGTCGTATATGTTTATTGATTCGTTTATTGCCCGGAGGCCGCTTCCGGACGGCATCATGGAAAACAGGAAATCGGATATGATATTATCCATAGCTATCGTATTTGAGTACAAAAATACGTATAAAAAAGCATATTATTCTGTTTTAATCTCTCGCAATCGTGCTTTTGGCGAAAAATAGAACATAAGATGCGTAACATTGGTAATGTGTAGCTCTTGATGTTTTAAGAAATTTGCACCGGAAAAAGTTATCGAATTATGAATCGTTACATGTCAATACTGATTGTCGGTGCGGTGGCGTTTATAAGCTCTTGTGCCGACAGCGAATCAATGGAGCAGGGCTGTCGCAGCGTTGTTACCACTCGACCCTGCGTGGGTAATATGGATGAATTAAAGGTATTTTCGGGTGTGGTGCGAGAGAAAGCCGGTATAAACTTGGGCTTTAAGACACCGGGACAGCTGGAACACATATACGTAAAGGAGGGCGATTATGTCAGCCGCGGACAACTGTTGGCCCGCCTTGATGATAGCGACTACCGTCTTGGTGTCGAAGCGGCAGAAGCACAGTATGACCAATTGAATAATGAACTGCAGAGGATGAGGGTGCTTTTTGAGTCAAAAAATATTTCGGCAAACGATTATGAAAAAGCTGAGTACGGCTTGAAACAGCTCGCAGTTCAGTTGCAGAACAGCCGGAATAAGGTTGAATACACCGCATTGACCTCTCCTGCTGACGGCTATATAGAAAGTGTGAATTTCGAGGTGGCGGAAATGGTGGATGCCGGGACTCCGGTATTCAAGCTTATCACCTCCGGTCCGGTTAAAGTTGAACTCGGTGTTCCGCATTCACTTTATGAACGACGCACTCATATTAAAGACATAACAATACGCAGTGCAGGGCAAGAGATACATGCCGAAATGATGAGTATGCTTCCGAAACCTGACGCGACACATTTGCATAAGACGCTCCTGTCGGCAGATAGTCCTGTGTTAAGTCCGGGAAAAAATGTTGAGGTAGTATTTCGTATTGCCGGAGAGGAATCGGATGTCGTAATGGTTCCGGCGGGAGCTGTAGTGTACAAAGAGGGACGGACGTGGGTCTGGGTTCTTTCTTCGGACTCTACTGTATGCCGCAGGGAGGTGTCGTTAGGCGATAATCCTGTAGCAGGAAAAATTGTGGTGGAAAGCGGACTTGACGGTAGTGAAGAAATTGTGCGTGCCGGGGCCAATTCGTTGGACGACGGTGAGAAAGTAATAGTGGTTGAACCAGTAAGCAGTACTAATATAGGAGGGCTGATCTGATGTGGTTGCAGAAATTCACGGAATATTTTGTAAACAGGCCTACGATATTCTGGAGTTTGATGGCCGCTATAATCATAGCCGGCATCATATCATTCTCCATGATGCCGAAATTGGAGGACCCTGCTATATGTGCCAAACAGGCCAATGTGGTTGCCATCTATCCCGGTGCCTCAGCTCATGAAGTTGAACTGAAACTTGTAAAACCGGTCGAGGACAAGCTGCGGACCTTGCCGGATGTCAAGGAGATACGTTCCGAAGTGTCAGCCGGAATGGCTATAATCACAGTGGAGTTCGAGATGACCGTGCTCAACGAAGAACTCGAACAGCATTTCGATCTGCTTCGCCGCAAGACTACGGAGGCTAAGCTGACGCTTCCTGCCGGAGCTATGGATCTGATCGTTGTCGACGATATGATGGATACATACGGGATCTTTTATGCTTTAAAGTTCGATGGCTACAGTTATTCCGAGGCAGACAGATATGCGCAACATCTGCGTAATGCGCTGTTGGCTGTTCCGGGAGTTAAACGTGTAAACATTGCGGGTGGACGCACGGAGCAGATAGATGTGATTCTGTCGAAGGACAAGCTCGCCCGTAACGGTTTTATCCCGTCGCAGATAATGATTCAGATGCAGAACCAGGGAAAGGTTGCCGACGCGGGAAAGATCGATGTGGACGGCCGGCGCGTGAGTCTTCGCGTGAGTGATGGCCTGACCGATGAGTCGGATGTTGCCGATATGCTTATAAAAGATGCCTCAGGGCGTCCTGTGCGTCTGGGTGATATAGCGGAAGTCCGTCGTGCATACAAGGAACCGCAGACCGGAGCTTTCTTTGTCGATGGCGAAGCGGCCCTGGCAATATGCGTGGCGCTTGAAGATAACGTGGTTGTGCCGGACGTAGGTAAGATTGTGGATAAGAAGGTAAATGCAATGATTGCCGAAATGCCTGTCGGTTTCAGCATGGAGAAGATATTTTTCCAGCCCGATAAAGTGGATTCGGCGATCAGTACTTTCCTTGTCAATCTTCTGGAATCGGTACTGATTGTAATAATCGTTCTTGTTTTTGCGATGGGCTTTAGAGCCGGCGTTATTATCGGTCTGGGGCTTGTGCTGACCATTGCCGCCTCTTTCCCGATATTGTTGAGTCTTGGTTCGACACTCCAGCGCATATCGCTCGGAGCTTTTATAATAGCTATGGGCATGCTCGTGGATAATTCCATCGTTATTATGGATGGTATCCTTGTCGATAAGAAACAAGGCTTGCCAATGAAAGAATATCTCTATGGAATAGGCCGCAGGACCGCATGGCCGCTGCTTGGCGCCACTGTTATAGCAGTGGCAACATTCCTTAGCCCCTACCTGTCGCCTGACACGGCGGGAGAATACTGTCGTGATCTTTTTCTGGTATTGTGCGTCAGTCTGTTGATGAGTTGGCTGTTGGCCTTGGTGCAAGTGCCGATGTGTGCCGGATCATGGCTTCCGAAAAATAGTGCCGGGCCGGAAAAAGAAAGCCGGGTATACGGTTCGCGCATACACAGGGCCGTAGGCAAAGCTTTGTCTTTTATGATAGATTGGCGTAAAACGACTATAATAAGCAGCATCCTTGTCCTTGTGGCTGTTATATTTTCCGCTACAAAAGTGAAAAACCTCTTTTTCCCCGATTTTGATTATAACCAGTTTATAATTGAATATACAATGCCGCCCCAGACTTCGCCGGATTGTGTCCGTGCTGATCTGATGGAAATTATGGCAAGCCTTGATTCTATTCCCGAGGTCGAGCGCGTGGCCATGTCTATGGGTTCGGCTCCGGCTCATTATTGCCTTGTCAGGCCTATGACCAACGGTGGCGACAATTATGGTGAACTTATGGTGGATTGTGCGGATTTCAAGACCGTGAACGCTCTGATAAAGGATATCAAACCGAAACTCAGACAGCAATATCCTGATGCTTATATACGCTTCCGTAAGTATAACTTTTCGGTCGCTACGTCGCATCCTGTCGAGGTGCGTTTTTACGGTCCCGATCCGGCTGAACTGAAGCGGCTTGCCAAAGAAGCCGGGGAGATAATGAAACGTAGTCCATATATTGACCGTTACTCTGTGCGTGACAACTGGCAGTCTATGGGCAAGCGTTATGTGGCTGATTTTGAACAAGCCGATGCTTTGAAAGCCGGACTTAGCCGGGGGAATGTGGCCGATGCCATGCTCGCCGCTACCGACGGACTCCCTGTAGGAGTGGTGAATGATGATGACAATATGCTTGTGGTTAATCTGAAAGTGCGGAATGAAGATGGCTCAATGATTGATGATATAAACGATATTCCGGTCTGGTCGATGATGAATGTCAGCTTCGATCCCGAGAAAATTCCGGATATTATGAGCGGAGCCGCATCAGTGGATGACTTGCGTGACAATATGTTCGTAGCACTGCCGATGTCATGTGTTACAAAAAATGTGCGTGTCGACTGGGAAGAGCCTTTCGTTTTTCGCGTAAATGGAGTCCGCTCGATAGAGGTGGAAGCAGATCCGAACACAGACATATATGAGGGAACGGTTGCAAAAGCCGTATCCGATATCGAGGACGACATAAAATCCATCCGCCTCCCTGCGGGATATACTATGGAGCTGGCCGGAGAGTCCAAAGTACAGTTCGATGCAACAGGAAACATAATCAGATATCTGCCGATTACTATTTTTATAATATTGGGCATACTGTTGCTGTTGTTTGGCCGTTGGAAGCTGGTATTGCTTATTCTTACATGTTTGCCATTTGTGTTTTTGGGGATAATACCGGCGCTTCTTGTATTCCGGCAACCATTTACATTCATGGCCATAATAGGACTTATGGGGCTTATAGGCATGATGGTGAAAAACGGAATAGTGCTTGTCGATGAGATAAACCGCCTTCAGCGGGAAGAGAACAAGACGCCCTATGAGTCAGTCATAACAGCCACGGTTTCCCGTGTCCGGCCTGTAATAATGGCTTCTCTTACGACAATACTCGGTATGGCTCCCTTGATTGCCGATCCAATGTATGGCTCTATGGCGATCTGTATAATGGCAGGTCTGACTATGGGAACGGTGATAACGTTGCTATTGCTGCCGGTATTCTATTCAGCATTTTTTAATGTCAAAAAACAGTAAAACGATGAAAAGATTTGTCATTGTCTTGATCCTGCTGCTTTGTGCATCTGCTGTTTATGCCGGTGGAGCGCTGACTCTGGACTGTTGCCGTGATATGGCGCTTGAACATAGCAGGACATTGCGTCAGGAATATAACAAAGAGAAGAACGCCGTATATGACCTGCAGATCGCCCGTTTGCAGCGCCTCCCGATGTTTGATGGCTCGCTCATGGGCGTGTATATGAAAGATCAGGAGTTGATGGAGGGTACGACAATACAGATGCGAGGCATGTATACAGCCGGGATAAACGTAACTTTACCTGTTTATGCCGGCGGACGAATAAGTGCCGGCATAAAACTTGCAGGAATTGCGAAGGATGCGGCGGCACTTCAGATACGTAAGGCCAAGGACGCCGTAGTGGCAGAGGTCGACAATTGTTATTATACTCTGCTTGCGGTGCGTGAGAAGGTGAAAATGCTTGAAGCATATAGCAGACAGATGGAAGGACTCTATGATATGGTGGAGCTGAGCGTGCGTGCGGAACTGTCGACAGAAAACGATCTTTTACGCATCGATGCAAGACGTACCGAGATAGAGTATCAGAAACAAAAAGTACGCAATGGCGAGAATCTTTGCCGTATGGCATTGTGCAAGGCGGTAGGCCTGCCTCCGGACACAGACATTGAACTGGCCGACACACTTCTTGTTGTCGCTCCCCCGCAGGATTTGAGTGAAGATTTCTCTCAGCGCCCTGAGCTGGGTTTGCTATCGCAGCAGGTCGCAGCCTCGGAAGCGCAAGTGAAGATGGCGCGTTCGGCTTATCTTCCCACTATAGCGCTTGCAGGCGGATACAGCTACTACGGAAATATAAAGATGAAAGGGTCAACGATGCTCCCTGACGGTACGCCATATCAGTACACGAACAAATTCCGGGACGGGATTCCATTGGTGGCTCTTTCGGTGAATATCCCTATCTGGCATTGGGGTTCCGAAATAAAGAAAGTGAAAAAATCGAAGTTGGATCTGGAGAATTCACGCTTGGCACTTGAGGAAAATACGGAACTGATGAGCATGGAGGTATGTCAGGCTGTTCAGAATCTGACAGACGGCTACGCCATGATCCGGACGGCAGAACTCGGATTGCGGCAGGCTGAGGATTCACGGCGTATAATGCGCTGTAAGTTCGATGTCGGATTTGCCACTCTTACCGACATGCTTGATGCCGAGGCTCAATGGAGTCAGGCACGGGCCAATCTGATTGAAGCGCAGGCACAGCAACTTATCAATAATACGGAATACTTGCGCGTGACAGGACGTTTGCGTTATTCCGCACGATAAGTTCCGGTAAATATTTGCGCTTTGTGCCCAAAACGGTTAAATTTGCGCTGTTTTGTGAAATAAAACATACGATATGTCGAAAAAAGCGCAATTCGCCACTAAGATAGGACTTGTGGCCGCTACGGTCGGTTCGGCCGTCGGGTTGGGTAACGTATGGCGTTTTCCTGCCGAAACACAGAGTAATGGCGGAGCGGCGTTCCTGCTGCTGTATGTCGGCTGTGTCCTGCTGCTGGGAATCCCGGTGATGCTTGCCGAATTTTCGCTCGGACGTGCCGGGCGTTCGGATGCTATAGGAGTTTTCCGGCGTCTGTCGCCCGGAAAAGCCTGGTGGCTTGTCGGCGCATTGGCGATTCTTACGTCTTATCTGATTTTGAGCTACTATATGGTTGTGGCCGGATGGACGCTCGAATATCTTTTTGAAACCCTGTCGGGAGGATTGTATTCCGATGCTCGGGGAGCCGGAAGCGGAGCCGTGTTTGCCGGGAAGATGGCGGATTTCATATCGTCGGATACGGAGCCGCTGGTGTTTACGGTCCTTGTTATCGCTATAAACGTGGCCATACTTATAGCCGGGGTGCAGAAAGGAATAGAGAGGCTGTCGAATGTGCTGATGCCATTGTTGTTCCTGATACTGCTGGCCTTGTGTGCGGTGACCTTGCGTTTGCCCGGGGCGGCCGACGGCCTTGAGTTTTTCCTTGCTCCCGATTTTTCGAAAATAACGCCGGCCGTATTTATAAACGCTTTGGGACAGGCGTTTTTCTCGCTAAGCCTGGGCATGGGCATTCTTGTGACCTATGCCGCATATTATCCGTCGCATACGAAACTCGGTCGTACCGCCGGTATCGTTTCGCTGATGAGCCTTCTTGTTGCGGTTCTGATGGGGCTGGTGATTTTTCCGGCGGTCAAGACATTCGGACTCGACCGCGAGTCGCTCGAAGGAACAACACTTGTTTTCGTGACATTGCCCGAGGTGTTCTCGCGCTTGCCTTTGTCGGAACTTTGGTCCGCGCTTTTCTTTGTCCTGCTTTTCGTGGCGGCTGTCACATCGACTGTTTCCATCGCCGAGGTGTCGGTATCCTGCCTTCAGGACCGTTTCGGCATGAGCCGCCGTAAGGCTGTGCTTGTGTCCTTGACGCCTCTGTTGCTGTTCAGCGCTCTGAATTCGCTGTCGTTCGGCTCGTTGTCGGAGTTCAGGATAATGGGAATGACGATTTTCGAATTCCTCGATAATTTTACCACCAATGTGCTTTTGCCTGTCGTGGCTATAGGCGTCTGTGTCTACATGGGCTGGTTCTCGCCACGGGGCCTGCTCGCCCGCGAACTTGGCAACTACGGCAGTCATCGTTCGCGAGTCACCGGAGCGGTGCTGTTCATAATACGCTATGTGGCTCCCTTGCTGATCGCGCTTATTATGATTTCGAACTTTGTATGATCTGAGCCGGGATGATTGCAAAGAACAGAAAACGACTTGACAGTCGGCTTTTGAGCGGACTGCTGATTGTGATTGCCCTTGCAGTGCTGCTCCGCCTCGGCTGCTCGCTCAAAGAACAGAAAATTGCGCGAGAGTCCGACGCGGCTGCCGTGGAGCGAGCCGATTCTATTGAACAGGCGCTACGCGAGATAAATCGCGATTTTCCGGACAGGCAGCGTGACTCTGTCCGAAGCGTTCCAAAAACTAAAAAGAACAAACAGCGAAGGCAGCCGCAGCAGCGGTCTTTTCTCGACGAGGAATTACCGGCAAGCGGCAGCGGAGATTAATCGGCCGGAGCATCGTCGCCCCCGAACTGACGCAGGTATTCGTCGCAGGTAGCAACCAGTTCGTCGTACCATTCGCGCCCGAAACGCCTGACAAGCGGCCCTTCGAGGAAACGGTAGGCGCGCAATCCCAGCTTCCGGCCCAGTACTTCGGCGCAATGGCAGATTTTCCACCGGTGCAGGTTGACAGCCGTGAATTTTTCGTATTCTTTGATGCGGACAGGGTATAGGTGGCACGAAACAGGCTTGCAGAAATCAATGCGCCCTTCACGGTATGCTTTTTCGATGGCGCAATGGCACATGCCGCCTGCGCCGTAGGTCGTGAACACGCAGTTGCGTCCTTCGACAATGCCGGTGACAAGGTCGCCTTCGCTGTCGACATAGCTTATTCCGTTTTCCTCTATCTCGCGGCGGGCGGACGGCAGAAGGTCATCCCATATTTCCGGCAGTATCTCTTTGATTTTTTCAACTTCAGCCTCGGTGACCGGAGCGCCGGCATCGCCTTCTATGCAGCATTGTCCGAGGCATTTGTCGAGATCGCAGCAGAAAAAGCGCTCGACAAGGTCAAGGCTGACAAGGGTGTCTTGTATCTGTAGCACGTCTTGTAATAGTCTTTAATGGTCTGAAACTGTTGTGCCGACGCCTATAAGGCGATCGTAACGTTCGCCGCGGCGACGGTGGTACACTTTCACCAGATAGTCGTTTACAGTCTGATATTTGTCGCCCTCGATTACCGAGGTATAGCCGCGTCGGGCGTCGGGCGGTACGGCAAGGTACTGGTAGTTGTATGCTCCTTGCTTCAGGAGCAATGCCCGCTCGTATCGTCCGGTCGCATTGTTGAAGAACATCTGCGAAGCGGGGTCGAAACGCCGCTGAACCATGTCGCCGTCAAGAAAAATCATCAGTCCGGGCGTTTCGGGATAATCGAGAGAGAAATGTACGACGCCGTAGTCGGCTTCGGTGTCGCTGTCGGAGGAATTGTATTCGCGTATGACGAATCCGCCGTGCTGGGTGCTGTCGTACAAATACGGTTCGCCTGCGCGCGATTGGTCCTCGGCCAGGCGGAAATGGTAGTAAGGCGAGGCATATCCGATATCGTCCACGCCCATACCGGGGTATTCGGTGCTTACTATCTCGAAGCGCCGGTATTCGTTGCCGGCATCGAAGATCAGGGGGCGCAGATGCTCGAATATTGCTTTTGTTCCGGCTACGCGCAGCGGTTGGCGCACGGCTACTTCATTGTCGAGGCGGCCGTTCTGCTGTACGACCACAAGCAGGTCGTTGAAAGGATCGTCGACGGCTGCGCGTTCGGTGTCGACAATAACGCTTACCTGTTGGTGGGAATTGTTGAAATCCACATCTGTGCGCGGGCTTACGTCGGCAGCCACCGGCGCCGTCTGCTCGCTTACCATGAAGCGGCATTGCACCACCGTGGAATCGGGCGCGTCTTCGGGATATATTTTCAGCAGGTAATTGCCGGAGATCAGAGGCTTCGTCTGTTCGTTGGGGATAGTCAGCGAATAGTGGACATAATGGGTCGTAGTGGCCTGCGAGTAGTCGAAGTTGTCGATAGTGCCTTCATTGAAGCCGTCGATGAATTCCGAGTCCACAAGGCCTGAGGGCTGCCATGTCGCCGTGCAGTGCGTCAGGGAATAGCGGAAATATTCGCGGTCTTCGGCCAGATGGTCGAAGTCGATTCGTATGCGGTCGGGCGAGTCGAGCAGTATTATGGGAGGCCCGAACCGTGCGCCTTCCGGCCGTATCTGCAGGCTTCGTATGCGGTCGTTGAATATGCCTGTCATTGTGTCGGCGGGTCTTGAGGCCGATACGGCAGATGCCATGACCGCGATTACGGTAAACAATATATACCGCATCCTGCTCATTCTTCAATCCATTTTATGGGTTCCCGCCCGTTGGCCGCGAGATATTCGTTCGCTTTGATGAAATGGCCGTTACCGAAGAATCCGCGATAGGCCGACAGTGGTGACGGATGCGGCGATGTCAGCACCAGATGGCGGTTGCGGTCCACCAGAGCGCCTTTGCGTATGGCGTATGAACCCCACAGCATGAAAACAAGGTGCTCGTGGCCGTAATTCAGTGCTTCTATTGCCGCGTCGGTGAAGCGTTCCCAGCCATGTCCCTGATGTGAGCCTGCACGATGTGCTTCCACAGTCAGGGTGGCGTTTAGCAGCAGTACCCCCTGACGTGCCCAGCGGCTAAGGTCGCCGCTTTGCGGCATATAGTCTGGACGTCCGTATTCAGTTCCGATTTCCTTGTATATGTTTATCAGGGACGGGGGGAGTTCTATGCCCTGTCGTACCGAGAAGCAGAGTCCGTTGGCCTGTCCGTCGCCGTGGTAGGGATCCTGTCCGAGTATTACCACTTTCACGCGGTCGAAAGGGCAGGCGTCGAAAGCGGCGAATATTTCTCGTGCCGGAGGGAAAATACGGGTACGCGAATACTCGTTTTTTACAAAAGCCACAAGTTCGGCGAAATATTCCGACTCCCATTCCCGGGAGAGGGCGGCATTCCAGTTTTCTTCTATTTTTACCTTCATTATGACAGGGGCATGTAGTGTGCCGGAACCCGGCACATTTGATTTTTTGCACGTAAAGCTGTTGCAAAACTACAAAAAAAAGATTACTTTTGCAGTGAAATCCGGTATAAAAGGTGTTACCGGTTACATGCACCCGTATTTCAATGGATAGAATAAAGGATTCCGGTTCCTTAGATTAGGGTTCGATTCCCTACGGGTGTACTTGGCGCCGCCTCCGATAGTTTGTCGGGGGCGGTTCTGTTTTTTTGCTCCATCATTTTCTCCGCCCGGGCGGCCGCGCGTTCGGCGAGGCGGCGCTCTTTCGCGCTTTTGATGCGGTACTCTTCCGGAATAGGCTCGGTATTCTTGCGGCGCATATAGCCGAGCTGCAGCCTCCGTGTGCTCAGTATTTCGTGCGATTCGAACATTTCCATGTCGAACAAGCCGAACTGCACCAGATACCATATATCTTCATCCACATTGCTGCACGGGCGCCCGGTCATGCGTCCCACTTCTTTCAGCAGGCTGTCGTCGTAATGCACATAGCATCCGTTGCGGCGTATTATGGTCATAATGCTGATGTAAGTAAGAATTGCATTCTGTTGTCCGGTGATTATAAGGTTACGGACAGCTTCGGATTCGAGAAATTCGGTGGTGAGATTCAGTGAGATGGATTTCATAGAGATTAGAGATTTAAAGATGAGAGATTAGAGATGTGTTCCCGATGCAAAGTTAATGCGCCCGCGTCCGCATCCGACGCCAAAATAACACTCAGTGTGATTTAACATTTATGCAGTGTCCGGCGTAAGCTCCGGTAATTCTCTGCGTGACAGGGCGCTTGCCGAGAAAAAGACCGGTGCGGGCGCCTTATGCTTTTCTGCAAATCCGAAAATAATTCGTACCTTTGGCTTTGCAATAGCTATATGTATATTGAATTATGGCAGATAACTCCCTACTTGAGCGCCTTGACGGAATCGAGGCCCGTTTTGAAGAAATAAGCACTCTTATAACCGACCCGGCTGTCATTGCCGACATGAAGCGCTACGTGCGTCTGACCAAGGAGTATAAGGAGCTTGAAAAGCTTACGGCTACCACACGCCGCTACCGTTCGCTGATCGACAATGTCGCCGAAGCCCGCGAACTGCTTGCCTGCGAGAGCGACGCGGAGATGCGCGAGATGGCAAAAGAGCAGCTTGATGCCGCTACGGAGGAAATTCCGCGCCTCGAAGAGGAAATAAAACTGCTGCTCATACCCGCCGATCCTGAGGACGGTAAAAACGCAATTCTCGAAATCCGCGGAGGTACGGGGGGCGACGAAGCCGCCATATTTGCCGGTGACCTTTGCAAGATGTACATGAAGTATTGCGAGAGCCGCGGATGGAATGTGGCCGTGACCTCGGCCAGTGAAGGTGCTGCCGGCGGTTACAAAGAAATTGTGCTCTCTGTCACGGGTGAAGGCGTCTACGGCATATTGAAATATGAAAGCGGCGTCCATCGCGTGCAGCGTGTGCCTGCCACGGAAACACAAGGTCGTGTACATACTTCCGCCGCTACCGTGGCTGTGCTTCCCGAGGCCGAGGCTTTCGATGTCGAGATAAACGAAGGCGAAATCAAATGGGATACTTTCCGCTCCGGCGGTGCGGGAGGCCAAAATGTGAACAAGGTGGAATCCGGTGTCAGGCTCCGTTATCTCTGGCGCAATCCCAACACGGGCGAAAGCGAGGAGATTCTGATCGAGTGTACGGAAACCCGTGACCAGCCGAAAAACAAGGAACGCGCCCTGAGCCGTCTGCGCACATTCATCTACGACAAGGAGCATCAGAAGTATATCGACGACATAGCTTCCCGCCGCAAGACACTTGTCAGCACAGGCGACCGTTCGGCGAAAATCAGAACATACAACTATCCGCAGGGGCGTATAACCGACCATCGCATCAATTACACCATCTATAATCTTCAGGCTTTTGTCGACGGCGACATTCAGGATGTGATCGATCATCTTATCATAGCCGAGAACGCCGAAAAACTTAAAGCCGCCGAACTCTAAAACCATCAGCCAATGGAAACCTCATCTCTTCCTCCACTCCCTCCCGCAGCACCGGAACCGCATTCGTCGAATGGCGGAAAGTTAAGGGCGCTTTTTTCTCCTGCTGCGCTTAAAAAAGAAATACGTCAGGTCGCAGTCCGCTTTCCGGTGACGCTCGTGTTTGTAGCGTTGCTGTCGGTCTATGCCATAACATTCGTCTGGGATGTGAAATGGCCCGATGACCTGGCTGTTTCCGTAGGGATCAGCCTTTCGCTCGGGGCGCTGATGTCGCTGGCGGCTTATGTGTGGAATGAGTTTCTGTGCTTCGGCCGCAGGCAGACGCTTTGGCTTGGAGCGACGGTAGCATTTGTAACAGTAAACTTTTTCTATCTTTACAACTGTGCGGCTCACCTGAGTTTTGTCGACGGCATAGGCTATGCCGCGGCTTATACGGCTCTCGTTGTGGCGCTTTTGTTCCTGCCGGCTGTGCGGCGCTCGACGGTCAGACTCCAGTGGCTTTATTCTGTGGCTATTCTCGAAGCTATAGCAATGGCGCTTCTGCTGAGTTTTGTTCTCGGAACATTCTGCTCTCTTGTGTTCGGAACGCTGAATCTTCTTTTCGGCCTGTCCGACTTCAAAATCGTAGGTACGCTCGGAATTCTGCTGGCCGGGACTCTGCCTGTGGTCGCCGGACTGTGCTACATCCCGCGTTTCGACGCGCTTGCGGATGTAGCCGCCGATGAAAAAGCCGTTGCGGGACATGGCATATCGGTGTTTACCAAGAATGTATTGCTCCCGTTGGCTGTAGTCTATATCTTGATCCTGTATCTCTACGGGCTGAAGATACTCATTACGTTTAATCTTCCCGACGGCTATGTCAGCTGGATGGTCATAGGACTTGTATCGGTTACGCTGCTTATAGTCTACGGGCTTCAGGGTTTCGTATGCTCCACTTCGGCAAAGTCCGAAACACGCCGCCTGGCGCAACTTGCCCTTCGCTGTCTGCCGGCATTGCTGTTTCCTTTGCTTGTGTTGATGAGTGTGGCTATTTTTTATCGCATAAACCAGTATGGGGTGACTCCCAGCCGTCTTTATGTCGCCACTTTTAATGTGTGGGCTTATTTTGTAGTCGCATATCTGTTCTTTGCCGCCCGGCCCAGACTTAACCTTGTCGCAAGTTCTTTTGCGCTCATTTTCCTGCTTACGTCTGTCATACCTCATTTCAACTATTGCTCGTGGGGCTTGCGCGCAGTCCACGATAAAGTCGAAACCGAACTACGCCGTGCCGGTGCCGAAGATTTCCCGCTTAGCTACGGGCAGCTTACAGACCTTATCAACACACTGCCGCGCGATAGAGCCGAAAGCATTGCCACCGACCTCTCGTGGCTCGACGAGTGGGATAACCATTCGGCTGTTTCCGATCTTGTCGCTTCTGATGAAACACTTTATCGTTGGAAACTGTTGGACGGCTACTCCGGTGAGGACACGCGGATAATACGGGTTAATAAAAAGGTGGAGCCGGAGGTAAGTCCGGTGCCGCACGCTTATTCCTCGGTGCAGTACCACACCAGGTGGTACTACGACGATTTCGCACCGGACAGCAGCGGCAGATACAAAATGGAACTGATACCTGACGTATGGCTGGATCTTCCTGTCGACAGCCTTTCACAGCTCGGGGCGGAAGATGAATTCCGGTCTGTGCGTGTATCGGTTCTTGACAGTCCTGATGCTGTGTTCTACATGACCGAGTGCACTCTAAACGGCGACCGTACGAAGTCAAAGCCATATTCGAACATTACGGTGAGCGGCTATCTGTTCAGAAAATAATAACCAAGAAAAAATAAAAAATTTATGAAGCGTACAGAACTGGTCGAAAATATATTCCGCAAAGGCTCTTTCCTTTGCGTCGGACTCGACCCCGACATAAAAAAAATTCCTCAGCATCTGCTTGCCAACAACGGAAACGGAGAGCACCCGGTGCTTCGTTTCAACAAGGCTATAATCGATGCTACCGCACCCTATTGTGTTGCCTATAAGCCTAATCTTGCATTCTACGAAGCTCTCGGAGCCGATGGTTTCGGAGTGCTTGACGCTACCGTACGCTATATACGTGCCAATTATCCCGACCAGTTCATAATTGCCGACGCCAAGCGCGGCGACATAGGCAATACGGCCGCCATGTATGCCCGCTCCCTTTACGAGGCAATGGATTTCGATGCGGTGACTCTTGCTCCTTACATGGGCGAGGACTCTGTGCGTCCCTTCCTTGAGTATAAGGACAAATGGGCTGTCATTCTTGCCCTTACCTCGAATGAGAGCGCGTCGGATTTTGAACTTGTCAAGGATCTGCACGACGTGCCGATGTACGAGCGCGTGCTGCGCCGTTCGCGCCACTGGGGATCGGCTGTCGACACAATGTATGTTGTCGGTGCTACCCAGGCCGAGCATCTGGCGCATATACGTGAAATCGTGCCGCGCCATTTCCTGCTGGTGCCCGGTGTCGGCGCCCAGGGCGGTTCGCTTGCCGACGTCGCCCGCTACGGCATGATAGACGAATGCGGCCTTCTGGTCAACTCTTCCCGCGGTATAATCTATGCGTCTTCCGGAGAGGATTTTGCCGAGGCTGCCGCTAAAGCCGCCGCTGAGATGGCTGCTGAAATGAAAGCTCTTTTGCCTGTAGAATAAAGTTATGACGAAACATATCAATCCGTCCGTGCCTCTGCCTTCGGCAGGGCTGCGGGGACGGCATATACTTCTTGCGTCGAATTCTCCGCGCCGGCGCGAATTGCTCGGTATGATTCTTCCTGAATTCGGGATTGCCGAAGCGCGCGAGGTCGACGAGATTTATCCCGACGGATTGCCTGCCGACGAAGTGCCTGTCTATCTGTCGCGGCTGAAAGCGTCGGCTTATTCCGACTTGCTGGACGACGATTTGTCGCTCTTGCTTATAACGGCCGATACCGTGGTGATTCTCGACGGCCGTATACTCGGCAAGCCTCGTGACCGTTCCGATGCCGTAGCCATGCTTGAAAGCCTGTCGGGAAAGACGCATACGGTAGTGACGGGTGTTACACTTAGCTCAGCCGGCGGATGCGAATCGTTTTCGGAACGAACCGACGTGCATTTCGCTCCATTGACCCGCGGAGAGATAGAAGCCTATGTTGATTCGTTCCGTCCCTATGATAAGGCAGGAGCCTATGGGATTCAGGAGTGGATAGGTGCTGCCGCCATAAGCGGCATCGAAGGATGTTTCTATAATGTGATGGGTTTGCCGCTGCATGCGCTCTATTCGTTCCTGCGCAAAGTAGGAGGCAAGAATTCTATCTGAACAGACGTGGCAGGAAATCCATCAGGTACAGGCGCCAGTTGCGCCACTGATGGCCTCCGTCGCTTTCGTTGTAGATATATTTTATGCCGAGTGAATCGAGATTGTCGCGGAATTTCCGGTTGCCGTCGTAGAGAAAATCGTCGCGACCTATCGCGAGATAATACAATTCGGGAGCATCGGCGAACTGGCGGAGAGTGATTTTGTCGAGATTGTTGTGGTAGTCGTCGTAGAAATCAATTCCTGACGGAAGTGTCGGTGGCATGAAAGCGGGTGAGAAGAGGCCTATGTATCCGAACATGTCGGGATAGCAGGCCGAGATTATGCGCGAATGGTAGCCCCCGCGCGACAGTCCGGCGATGGCACGATGCCCTTTGTCCGCCAAGGTGCGATAGTTGGAGTCGATGTACTCTACCAGTTCCGGAAAATTTTTCTCGAATTCTCCGCTGTTCAGCCCGGGCTGGTCGAATGTCGGGCGTTCCCGCAGCGTTCCTTCTCCCGGTGCGCTGTCGACGTCACTGTCGCCGTTGGGCATGACAACTATCATTGGTTCTGTCAGCCCCGAATCGATCATATTGTCAAGGATCTGTGCGGCACGTCCGAGCGAAAGCCAGGACTCTTCATCGCCGCCGGTGCCGTGGAGCAGATAAAGAACGGGATAACGCCTGTCGCCTGAATTTTCATAGCCCGGAGGTGTGTAGATACTTATCCGTCGGTCGTATCCGGCGCTTTTCGACGGATACCACAGCCGGGTCACGCTCCCGTGGGGAATAGGGTTGTTTTTGTAATAGGAACCCGGGGTTCCGTCTATGATGAAATAGTCCGAAACGGAGCCTATGTCGCGCTGGCGATGTGTGTTAGACGGGTCGTTGACTTCAACGCCGTCGATACGGAAGCGGTATGTCCACAGTTCGGAGGAAAACGGTTCCGTGCGCAGCGTCCATATTCCGTCGTTTCCTTGTGTCATCATTAAGGGCGAGGGCGCCCAGTCGCCTGTTATTTCGACACGGCGTGCGTCGGGAGCCTTAAGCCTGAAAGTGACGGATTTGTCGTCGTTTATTTCCGGCGATATAAGTTCGTTTCCTCCCCAAAGGCTTTGTTGGGCTGCGGCTGCGTGTGCGGCCAAGGAGATAAGTACGGCGGCAGTAAGTTTTTTCATGGTTTTGCGGTGGTGGCGGATTAGCGTTTATCTTCGTTTTTTATGGCCGCGTATTATCGCATTGCGGTCTGTCACTACAAAGTCGAGCGGGATGTCGTGCTCCTCGGCGTCGATTTCGTCGACGAGTTGGAATTCATAGCCTACGCCTATTGTCAGCGCTCGGCAGTTTTCGAGCAGGCGGTCGTAATAGCCTTTCCCACGGCCGACGCGGTTCCCGTGGCGGTCGAATGCTACCGCGGGGACTATCACGAGGTCGATTTCCGAAATGTCCACTGTGTTGTCGCCGGTCGGCTCCTCGATACGGAAGGCACCGAGGTGCATCCGGCTGCGTTCGTAGGGCAGGATTTCGAGGTTGAGTCCGTTGACGCGAGGCAGGAAGAATTTTTTCTTACCCTGCATGCGTTCCATGAATTCTATAGTGGATAGTTCGTCGGGCAGGGAGTGATATAAAAGTACTCGTTCGGCCACTACGAATGCGGCCATGCGTCGCACCCGGTCGAACACCCGGCGTGCGGCTTCACGACGCTCGGTGTCGTCGACCAGTTGTTTGCGGGCGCGTATGCGCCGGCGTATATCGTCCTTGTTGTTCATTTCGTCGGATTTACCGCTTTGTCGATTTCAGCCGTCACCGGAGTGGCCGCTTCGCCGCGCTTTATGCGGCCTATGGCTTCGTTTACCACCGGGTCGCGGCGGTTCATCAGCTCGAAATAGGCGCTGAATCCCAGGATGTCGCGTGCGATGATGGCTTTAATCTGATTAACAATCAGATCCTGCGAAATGTTGATGTAATACCAGCGGGGTCTTATTCCGCCTTCAGTCGAGGCATAATTCACGAAGGACTGGAGAAGAACGGGGTCGGAAGGCAGCTTTGCCAAAAGAGCGTCGAGAGAGTTGGCTGCGTCGAGATTTTCCCGGTTGAGATCACAATATTCGTAGGCGAATTTTTGCAGCAGGCCGGCGTTGGCAACCGCCACATAGTAGTTTGTGACTCCTGACGTGTCGGACGGGACGAATATGTCGGGTATGATGCCGCCTCCGCCGAATACCTCCCGTCCGTGGCGGGTACGGTACACATCCGTGGAGTCGCGCCGCATGCTGTCGGCGCTGAATACTTCGCCGCGGTTGTAGCGTTCGAAGATTTCGCTTTCATAATCAACGTTTTTTCCCGGCGTATAGCCTTTCTGTATGCAGCGTCCCGAGGGCGTGTAGTAACGTTGTACAGTCAGGCGTATCTGGCTTGAATCGGGCATGTCGAAAGAGCGCTGTACAAGCCCCTTGCCGAATGAGCGGCGGCCTATGATCAGTCCCCGGTCGTTGTCCTGTATGGCTCCGGCAAAAATCTCGCTGGCGCTGGCGGTGAATTCATCGATCAGCACAACGAGCTGTTCGGTGCCGAAAGAGCCGGTGAGGTCTGTGGCCAGTACGGAGTTGTCGGAAAAGTTGCGGCCGCGGGTCATCACTATTATTGCCGGAGAATCGAAGAACTCGTTGGCCATAAGTACCGCCGGGTTCATGTATCCTCCGCCGTTGCCGCGCAGGTCTATGACAAAAGCTTTTGCCCCGCGATGGCGCAGGCGGCCCAGAGCCTGCAGGAACTCCGAATATGTGTTGTCGGAGAATTTGCCAATCTTGACATATCCGATCGAGTCGTTGGCCATGTATTCGGCATCGACAGGCGACACCGGAATCTCGCCGCGCACAAGTTCGAAACTCAGCGGCTTTGCGGAATTCTTTCGTTTTACCTTTACGTCGACCGTGCTGTCTTTTTCGCCGCGAAGCATGGTGAAAACACTTTCATTTGTCAGGTCGCTGCCTGAAATCTCGCGTCCGTCGACTTCGATGATGCGGTCGCCGGCCAGTATGCCTGCGCTTTCCGCGGCGCCTCCTGAGATTACTTCCACAATGTAGAGGCTGTCGTTAAGCAGTTGGAACTGTATTCCGATTCCGTAGAACGAGCTTTCGAGGTCGCGGTCGGCGATTTTACGGTCAGAGGCGGCTATGTATGCCGAATGAGGATCCAGATTGTGTATAAGCTGGGGGAGTGTAAGCTCGACGAGGCTGTCGGTGTCGACATCATCGACATAGCAGTCGGTCACCATGTCGAATACTTCGGTGAGTTTGTCAAGTGCCCGGTCCTCGCGGTCGCGCAGTGTCAGGTATCGTCCGGCCCAGAGTCCTGCCGCCAGCATGGCAGCAGCCACGACCGGTAGCATAAGAAGGTATTTTTTATTCTTGTTGTCGTTATCCATAGTCTATATTTTGTGAAATTCGGCGGAATCATTTCAGATCCGCCACGTGCAGGCATTCCACTCCGGCTCTGCGCAGGAGATCTATTCCGTCGGCGATGCGGTAAAGTTCGTTGAAAACAACACGCTTTATTCCCGCCTGTATAATCAGTTTGGCGCATTCCATACATGGCGATGCTGTGACATAGAGGGTGGCGCCGTCGCTCGAATTATTGCTGCGGGCCACTTTCGTTATGGCATTGGCCTCGGCGTGAAGTACATAAGGTTTTGTAATTCCGCTGTCGTCCTCGCATACGTTTTCAAAACCTGCGGGGGTTCCGTTGTAGCCGTCGGAAATAATCATCTGATCCTTGACTATGATGGCTCCGACTTTGCGCCGCAGGCAGTAGGAGTTTTCGGCCCATATTGTTGCCATGCGCAGGTAGCGCTTGTCAAGTATTTCCTGTTTTTCGGATTGCATGTCTGATTGTTTAGTGTTGATGATAGGCACAAAGATAGCGAAAATTATGCTCAGACATTCCGTACAATCGCAAAAAATCAGTAAATTTGCACTTGGAAAGTAACAATTACCCATGGGATTTTTTAATTTTTTCAGCAAAGAGAAAAAGCAGACCCTCGACCGCGGACTGCAGAAAACGAAAGAAGGCGTATTCGGCAAGCTCCGCCGGGCACTGACCGGCAGGCGTACCGTCGACGATGATTTCCTTGACGAACTCGAGGAAATCTTCATAACATCGGATGTGGGAGCGGAAACGACTCTCAAGATCATCGACCGCATACAGAGCCGTGTGGCCCGCGACAAATATGTCGATATGGATGAATTGCGCGAAATGCTCTGCGAGGAGATCACAGAGCTGCTTGCCGAGAATCCCCGCGACGAGGCGCTTGCCGATTTTTCTGTTCCCGAGGGTAAAAAGCCATACGTGATAATGGTTGTAGGTGTCAACGGCGTTGGCAAGACAACCACTATAGGCAAACTTGCTTATCTTTATAAACAGGCCGGCAATAAAGTCATGCTTGGCGCCGCCGACACATTCCGTGCTGCTGCCGTCGAGCAGCTTGACGAGTGGGGACGGCGTGCCGGTGTTCCTGTCGTCAAGCAACAGCTTGGTTCCGATGCCGCCGCTGTCGCATACGATACGCTTCAGTCGGCGGTGGCGAACGATGTCGATGTGGTTATTATCGATACCGCCGGACGCCTGCATAATAAGAAAGGTCTTATGGACGAGCTGACAAAGATAAAGCGGGTAATGGAAAAAGTCGTTCCAGACGCTCCCCATGAAGTATTGCTTGTGTTGGACGGCTCGACCGGGCAGAACGCATTCGAGCAGGCTCGTCAGTTCTCGGCTGCCACGCAGGTGACACATCTTGCTGTCACCAAGCTCGACGGGACAGCCCGCGGGGGTGTCGTCATTGGCATAAGCGACCAGTTCCGCATTCCTGTGAAATACATAGGCCTGGGTGAAGGCATATCCGATCTGCAGATATTCAACCGCGGAGAATTTGTCAAATCGCTTTTCGGAAACGAATTGGAATAAAGCCGCGCTTTTCATGACGGAAAAGAAAAGACTGAATGTCATAACCATGGGATGCTCCAAGAATCTTGTCGATTCGGAGCGTCTTGCCCGCATTATGGCTGACGCCGGTTATGATGTGTGTTTCGATGCCGACGGTTTCAGCGGCGGTGATGTGGTTGTCAACACCTGTGGCTTCATAGGTGACGCCAAAGAGGAATCCATTGAAATGATTCTTGAGTGTGTCAAGGCAAAAGCCGATGGCGTGATAGGCTCTGTCTATGTCATGGGATGCCTCTCCGAACGTTATCGTCGCGAACTCCCGGAGTCCTTGCCCGAGGTGGACGGCTGGTACGGCAAGTTCGACTGGACGGCGATTGCTTCCGATCTCGCGGGTAAAGAACATAGTCCGAAGTCAAAAACTTATGAACGCATATTGTCGGATCTGCCCCATCGCGCCTATCTGAAAATTGCCGAAGGATGCAACCGTTTCTGTGCATTCTGTGCCATCCCCCTGGTAACCGGACGCTATAAATCGCGCCCGAAAGACGAAATTGTCGAGGAGGTACGCTCGCTTGTCGCCCGTGGTGTCAAGGAATTCAACGTCATAGCCCAGGACCTGTCGTACTACGGACGTGATATCGATCCGGAGGGAAGACCCTTGATAGCCTCGCTTGTCGCAGCCATATCCGATGTGCCCGGGGTGGAATGGATACGCTTGCATTATGCCTATCCAGCCGATTTTCCCTACGATCTGCTGCCGGTAATGGCCTCGCGTCCGAATGTTTGCAAATATCTCGACATAGCTTTGCAGCATGCCTCCGACAAGGTGCTTTCGAATATGCGGCGTCATATAGACGGAGCCGCTACCGCCGTACTGCTCGACCGCATACGTCGGGAGGTTCCCGGCATACACATACGCACTACACTTATGACCGGATTTCCCGGCGAGGGCGATGCCGAGTTCGAGGAGCTGATGGCTTTTGTGGAGCGGCAGCGTTTCGAACGCATGGGTGCTTTCGCCTACTGTGAGGAAGAAGATACTTTTGCCGCAAAGAATTTTGCCGATGATATTCCTGACGATGTCAAGCAGTCCCGCCTTGACCGGCTGATGGCTCTTCAGGCAGAGATAGCGGCGGAAATCAATGCGGAGAAAGTCGGACGTCGGATGCGGGTGCTTGTCGACCGCCGCGACGATGAATTCTTCTATGCCAGAACAGAATTCGATTCGCCGGAAGTCGACGGGGAGGTTCTTATTCCCGCTACGGCTTCGGGGGTAAAGGTCGGTGAATTCTGCGAAGTGGAGATAACGGGAGCCGCTGTCTACGATCTTGAGGCACTTCCTGTCGGAAACTCCTGACGGCTTGTCATAACAATCCACGCCTATGTGCGCTTCGTTTTCTCCGGAAATATCGTCGGCTGTCGGTCTGGCACTGCGTAGCCGCTGTCCGTTTATCGTCTATCGCCTGCCCGACGACGATACCGTTGTTTTCCATGCCAATCCCGGAGGAGATAATGCAGTAGCCGATTTCGGGGCGGATGTAATTGTGCAGCCTTTCGACGCCTCTCTGCCGGCGACGCATATAATAGCTGAATGCGATGCCGCGGCTTTGCTCGCACTGAATGCCCGCGGACTGCTTCCGGCGGCTCCGGCTCAGGAAGAAGCCTGTCCCAAGTCTACTTCCCGCGACGAATATCTGCGCTCGCTCTCCGCAGTAATAGATTCTTTGAGAAGGGGAGATGGGCGTAAAGTGGTGATTTCCCGTATAAAGGTGGTGGAAACACGTGACCTTGACAAGGTGGCTTTGGCTGACGCTGTATTTTCGGAGTTCAGACGTGCTTTCTGTTTTTTCTATTATCATCCGTCTTTGGGTCTTTGGCTCGGGGCGTCGCCTGAACTGCTGCTCGGACGCGACGGATGCGGCATACTGCATACAATGGCTCTTGCAGGAACAAGACCGGCCGGAACGTGCGCTCCGTGGGACAGAAAAAATATTGAAGAACATCGCGCTGTAACAGACTTTATTGTTGAGAAGCTGCGTTCTTGCGAATTGAAGCCGGAAGTGGGGGAATGCGCTACATTGCCTTATGGGAAAGCTATAGAACACCTCTGCACAAAGGTTTCAGCCCGGGCTTCGGATTCTTCGTCGTTCAAGCGTGTGCTTGAGGCTCTTCATCCGACGCCGGCGCTATGCGGCTACCCGGTCGGGTTCGCATTGGAGGCTATTGGTCGCGCAGAGGCTCATTGCCGGTCGTGTTATGGCGGTTATATATCGGTAGGCGATGCCGCGTATGTCAATCTGCGTTGCGCCCGTATCTATTCCGACGGATCCTGCTGCCTTTTCGCCGGAGGCGGAATAATGCCTGATTCCGATCCTGACGACGAATGGGCCGAAACCGAACGAAAAGCTTCATCTCTTCTCTCAATCATACGAAAATGCCAATATTAGATTCACAGGAACCGTCGCAGTCGTCGGCACGCCATGCAATGGCGGTAGCTGTACTCTCTGTCGTTATCCTTCTGTTGCTTCAGGCGGTTCCGTGGGGAAGCCTGACCGGCAACAGGCTTAAAGATTTCAATCTTTTCGCTGATATATTTCCCCATGAAACAAGCTATGAACCCATCGCAGCCGCTACCGATATCGATCCGGAACTGCAAAGCTATATGGAAGAGAGCACGCTTGAAAGCGAGGCGGCAGAGCCGGAAGCTTATGCTGAATCCGTTGTCGTGCCGCAATTTACCGAGGTGCCGAGAGTCGACGGACGTGTCGTGATAGAAGATTACAGTTCCGGCGGTGACGGTATGGCTGATTTCCGTGCGGCTTTGGCTTCGGCAACAGAACGTCTTGTCAGAGTGGCTGTACTTGGCGATTCGTATATCGAAGGCGATATTCTTGTTCAGGATCTGCGACGCCTGTTCCGGCTGCGTTTCGGCGGAAATGGGGTGGGGTATATGGCCATGCACTCCGAATTTCCCGGTTTCCGTCGGTCGGTAAGACAGTCGGACAGCGGTTGGAAAGCAATAGATGTGCGCACGATGCGCAATTCGGATACTTTGCGCACGATAGCGGGTGAGTATGCGCGTGTCGATGGCGTCAAAGCTAAAAGCCGTTTTGAAGGAAGCGGCCGGCCGGACGTGTCGAACTCGTCATGGAGCCGTTCGCGTTTCGCTTTTATTTCTACAGACTCAGGCAGTGTCACACTGACAATAGACGGACTTCCTCCGCAGACGTATCCGTGCGGCAATGCGGGGAAATTGCAGGTTCTGTCGCTCGACGGCCCAACGTCATCATTTACCGTCGAGTCCGATGCTCCGGGCTTGAAGGCGCTTGGTGTCTGGCTGGACGCTGCGACAGGGGTGGCGGTCGACTGCATGTCGCAGCGTGGAAATTCCGGTGTGGGACTCAGGCGTACGGACAAAAGGCTGACGGATGCCATGTCGCACCATGTTTCTTATGACCTTATTATAATGGAATACGGCATGAACGCTCTTTCCGCCGAGCAGAAAGAATACGGAGGCTATTCGGCCGGAATAGCCGAGTCGATAAGCCGTCTGCAAGAGCTTTATCCGGATGCTTCCCTGTTGCTGATGGGTGTCGGCGACCGTGGTTTTAAGGATGGGGCGGCAGTGAAGTCCTTGCCGACATGTTCTGCTCTGGTCGAGGCTCAGCGGAATGCGGCACGACGTTGCGGAGTCATGTTCTATGATACGCGCGCGGCTCAGGGGGGCGAAGGAGGCGTGGTGGAATGGCGTAAGCGCGGTCTTGTCAATGCCGACTATATACACCTTAACCATGACGGCGGAGCCGCGCTTGCAGAAGAACTGTTTTTCGCCATAATGAATTCGGTCGATGAATAGGTGTGTTTTATTTATTGTTTTTTTCTTGTCGGTCCTGTATTCTTCGGCCGACGATGCGCAGAATGAAGTGAGGGAGAATCCGCGCATAGAAAACAACGGCGCGGACAATCCTGTCGACCTGTCCTTGTATCCGTTCATTGATAAAAAGGCAAATGAGATCAGTCTGAACGGTGCGGATTGGAGCGCATTGCGACGCAGCTATTCCGGAGCATTTGGAGAGGGGCGTGATCTTTTCACCGTCTTGCATCTGGGCGATTCGCATATCCAGGCTGATTTCTCGACATCCGTTCTTCGCGCGCGGCTTTCATCTTTGTGCGGATCGGCGGGGCGTGGGTTGCTTGTCCCGTTTCGTGCCGCCGGTACCAATGAGCCGCTTGACTACAGCATAAGCATAAGTCCGGCGGATTATGTGGCATCGCGCCTGCTGCGCCAGCCTTGGGAAAGCGACATGCCCTTTACCGGCATAGGTATCGCTCCGATGTCGGAGGAATTTACCGTTACGATAAGCTGCCGCAGCGCTTTTGACCGTATGCGTTTCTTTTTTCTCGGTTCTGTTCCGGCGGTGCGTTCGGTTATTTCCAAGGAAAAAGGGCCTTTGGTATTCGCATATTCGGAAACGGAGTCGCCGGCTTTGTTGCTGCCGGAAGCGGTTTCGTCGGTAGAAGTGACATTTTCCGGCCGTGGGTGCACCTTTGGAGCTGTCGAAGTAGCCAATGGCTCGGCCGGGGTGCTTGTCCACGGACTCGGCAACAATGGCGCGACATTCAGCAGCTATAATACAATAGGCGGATTCGCGGAAGCAGTGTCCACCCTTACCCCCGACCTGTATATAATCAGTCTTGGGACGAACGAGGCTTTCAGTACTGTCAGCGAAGAAGGGATGAAAGCCTCGATGGATGTCCTTCTGTCGTCCATACGCCGTGCTGATCCGGAAGCCCGGGTTTTGCTTACCACTCCGGCCGAATGTTTCCGTAGAGTCCGTCGCCGCGGACGTCGTCGCGGCCCTATGGTTGTCAACCATAAAGTGGCGCAGATGCGTCGTGTCATGCTCGATTACGCTGTTGCCCATTCCATCCCTCTCTACGACTGGTACGCCGTGTCAGGAGGGAGCGGGTCGGCGGCAAAGCGCAAGTCGGCAGGCCTTCTTGGTGCTGATGGAATACATGATACAGCCATAGGCTATAGGCTTGCCGGCAGTCTGCTTGCCGAAGCGCTCGAATCGGCTTTGAGTGAAAAATGCCGGTGAACTTTTTTTGCTTTTTTTAATAAATAAAGTGCGGGCATCCGTCCTGTGTTTGTCGAAGAAAGGCTAAATTTGCAAAGAGATTATAACATGCGTAGATACGCCTGCCTTTGGGCACAGGCTGTATTTGTCAAGCCAAAAAAAATTACACTTTAACATCGTACCGCTAAATGGAAAAACGCGATTTAAGCTTCTGGAAATTATGGAATCTCAGTTTCGGATTCTTCGGGGTTCAGATAGCTTTCGCCCTTCAAAGCTCGCAGGTTAGCCGAATATTCGCCACAATCGGAGCTGATCCCCATGACCTCAGTTACTTCTGGATATTACCGCCTCTTATGGGCATGATCGTCCAGCCTATAGTCGGAAGTGCTTCTGACCGCACTTGGAACCGTCTTGGCCGTCGTCTGCCTTATCTGGTGCTTGGCGCTTTGGTCGCCATAGTTGTCATGTGCTTTCTGCCCAATGCCGGTTCTCTTGGTTTAGGTATCTCGCAGGCCATAATTTTCGGTCTTGTGATGCTTATGCTCCTCGACACCTCCATCAATATGGCCATGCAGCCCTTCAAGATGCTTGTAGGCGATTCCGTCAACGAAAAACAGAAAGGACTGGCATATTCGATACAGAGTTTCCTGTGCAATGCCGGATCGGTTGTCGGTTATCTTGCTCCTTTCTGCCTTGCATATTTTCTGAGCAATACAGCTCCGTCGGGCGAAGTGCCACAGACGGTTACGTGGGCTTTCTATATAGGGGCCGCCATCCTTTTGCTATGCGTTGTCTATACACTTGTCTTTGTCCGGGAGATGCCGCCTGCCGAATATGCCGCATTCCATGGAATAAAGCCGGATAAAAAAGACGACAGGAAAAAGAACGGAAACGTGTTCGCGCTTTTACGCCGTGCGCCCAAGGTGTTCTGGACAGTCGGGCTTGTGCAGTTCTTCTGCTGGGCGGCATTCATGTATATGTGGACCTACACTACAGAGGTGATAGCCAATCAGGCCTACGATACACCCGTATCAGAGAAAATCGACGGACTGCGTATCGACGGAAAGGACTATACTTTCAAGAATCTTTTTGCAGGCAATACACCGCTGGTTCTTGACGGACGCCAGGTAGTGGCCGACGGTTACGATTTCTCCGCAGCCGGAACTCTTACCGCCGCCAATATCGCAATCCTTCCCGAAGACGGCGGCGAATATTATCTTGACGAAACCGAAACACTGCCTGCTCTTTCTTCCGCTTCCAAAGTGGAATTTATTGAACACCGCATACTCAATCCGGCCAGCGAGGAATATCAGAAAGCCGGTAACAACAACGGCACATTGCTTGCCATCCAAGGTATAGTCGCGGTGCTGTGGGCTATAGCCCTTTCGCGCTTCCGCAATCGCCGCCTGGCTTATTCGCTCAGTCTGTTGATCGGTGCCGCCGGTTTTGTTTCCGTGTTCTTCAGCCATAACATGGTGCTGCTCAGTATAGGTTACGGTCTTGCCGGATGCGCCTGGGCATCGATGCTGGCCATGCCGTTCACAATTCTGACAAATGCTCTCTCGGGTGACAATATAGGTACTTATCTCGGACTGTTCAACTGTACCATCTGCCTGCCGCAGATCATAGCGTCGGTCTTTGGCGGTATCATACTCAAGGCCATGCCGCTCACGGCGTCCGGAGTGCCTAATTCACCGGCTATGATACTTGTTTCCGGCATTCTCCTTTTCTGCGGTGCTATTGCAGTATGGAATATAAAGGAAACATTCGGCAGCCGGAAAGAGTCGGCATCCGAAGTTGAGACCGATATGCTTAAAACCCGGATTGGAACAGATGCCGATATATAAAAATGGAATCATTACGTCAGTTATATAAGATAGGAAACGGACCGTCGAGTTCCCATACGATGGGACCGCGCAAAGCCGCGCAACACTTCGCGGAGCATTACGGTTCGGGTGCCGTCCGTTTTGAAGTCACTCTTTACGGCGCCCTTGCGGCGACCGGCAAGGGGCACCTTACGGATCAGGCCATACTCGGAATTCTTTCACCGATCGCGCCTACGGAGATTCTGTGGAAACCGGAAACCGTACTTGATTTTCACACAAACGGTATGACATTCCGCTCGTTCGGAGCCTCCGGACAGGAGCTTGCGTCGTGGACGGTCTATTCAATAGGCGGAGGTGATATTGTGGAAGAGGGGCAGGACCGTACGCCGACACAGTCTATCTATCCGCTGACAAAAATAAAGGACATACAGAAGTTCTGCGAAGAAAGCGGAACAAGCTACTGGGAATATGTCGACAAGATTGAAGGTGCCGGAATATGGGATTATCTGGCCGAGGTCTGGACGGTAATGAAAGAAGCCGTCGAACGTGGCATAGAGGCTGAGGGCGTGCTTCCCGGAGGACTCGGTGTGCGCCGTAAGGCTGTCAGCTATTACGTTCATGCGGCCGGTTATAACAGTTCGCTGAAAAGCAGGGGGCTGGTCTATGCCTATGCGTTGGCCGTGTCGGAAGAGAATGCCTCAGGAGGTCGTATCGTGACAGCTCCTACATGCGGTTCGTGCGGCATTGTTCCCGCGGTTCTGTATCATCTGCATAATTCCAAGGGCTTCAGTGAAAAGCGCATCCTTCGCGCTCTGGCTACTGCCGGCCTGTTCGGTAATGTGGTAAAATACAACGCTTCCGTTTCAGGTGCGGAGGTCGGATGCCAGGGAGAAGTTGGGGTGGCCTGTGCCATGGCTGCTGCGGCGGCTTCACAACTTTTCGGTGGTACGCCGGCCCAAATAGAATATTCGGCGGAAATGGGACTTGAGCATCATCTCGGACTTACTTGCGACCCTGTGTGCGGACTTGTCCAGATTCCATGTATAGAGCGCAACGCTTATGCTGCTGCCCGTGCGTTGGATGCAAATCTGTATGCAGCTTTTTCAGACGGACGGCATCGGGTCGATTTCGACCGCATTGTGGAAGTGATGAAACAGACAGGCCACGACATTCCTTCCCTGTATAAGGAAACAGCGTTGGGCGGTCTGGCCGCAATAAAATGATATTTTTGCCGAGTCCGGCAAAACTCCTTTGTAATTGAGCTTGTTTCTATTTTGAAATAAATGGAAACAAGCTCAAAAATTATGAAAAAAGCAGGCATATTTTACGGCTCTACAACAGGAACTACAGCCGAGGTGGCAAAAAAACTCGCATCATTGCTTGGTATCGATGCGGTCGATGTACACGACGTGGCATCTTCTTCACCTTCGGAACTCGGCGATTATGAAACACTCTATCTCGGATCCTCGACATGGGGGTCGGGTGAAGTTCAGGATGACTGGTATGATTTTCTCGACGGTGCGTCGGCGCTGAATCTGAACGGACACCGTATCGCTCTCTTCGGATGTGGCGATGAAACGATGTCCGATACGTTCTGCGCTGCCCTCGGGGTGATGTACCATCGTCTGAAGCCGACAGGAGCCGGTTTTATAGGTGAATATCCGGCCGATTGTTATGATTTCACGGATTCTGAAGCGCGTCTGCCGGATGGCCGCATGGCGGGGCTTGCGCTCGATGAAGTGAATCATCCCGAACTTACCGACAAGCGTCTGCGCGAGTGGATAGCATCGTTACCCTCAGTCTGAACAAAAACGGAATAAAAAGCCCTGCAAAGGTCGGCTGACGGCTTGTGCCGTAAATCGCGGTCGCCTTTGCAGGGCTTTTGTTTTATTGTCCGTCGCTTTGTGACGGGGGTGTCGGTCAGTGTACCACTACTTTCGTGACGGTGTTTTCACCGGATATTTTTATGATGTATATACCGGCGGGAAGTGTCATTTTTTCATAGCCGGACAGGCAGTCGACAGCGGCGGAGATTTTGCCGTCGGGACTGTAGATGACAGCGCTCTGACCGTTGTAACCTTTGATGACAACATGACCCGCTTCACCGTTCACACTGCCTGAGGCGGAGAGCGTACTGCCGGCACCGCTTGTCAGGCTGACGACGGTGTTGGACAATGGATGTTCGGTGCTTTCAGAGCCGGTTGTCGTCACGACGGCCACATTGAACCTGTCGCCTGATTTTACTGCGGCATATTTGTAAGCGGTATCCTTGGTGTCGGCAATCTTTTCGCCGTTGCAGTATATATTATATCCTGTAATTTCGGCGTCGGTCAGCGGCGAGTAGAAAATGTCGTCGAGGCAGATTCCGAAAATGTCTTCACAACGGTAGTGGAATGCGAAGTAACGGGCGTCGGCAGGCAGTGTCACTTCAAGCGGATTCCATGCTATGCGAGCCTGCGAGAAAGTCTTCAACAAGATGAAATCCTCGGGAGAGCGGCCGGTGGATGAGTAGAGTACATCTATTGACTCTGCCCCGTATTCCTCGGAAAGGATGTTCAGTCGGAAGCTGACTTTAGAGCCGCCTGTGACTTCAGGTGAAATCAGCCAGTCGTCGGCAGGACCGTTTTCGGGGGTGACGGCCATAAAATATTTGCTACCGCTGTAGGCCGGTATTACCGAAGCGGCAGGAAGAGCTTCGGTATCAATTACCTGGAATGCTTTCGGCTCGTATTCGCCGGGGATAGAAACTCCTATACCGTATACATCGTTTCCGTCGCGATCGATGTTGAGCCACGGGCCGATTTCAGTGGCGTAGGTGAACGCTTCATAGTCTTCGATGTCGTCATTGCCTGTCAGTTTTATTTCAGGCGTGCTCCAGCTCAGAACTATTCCTCCGTCAGGCGTGCTTTCGCCTTTGAGGTCGAGCACAACCGGTCGGTTTCCCGGTGTGATTGTCACTTCGGTTTCGGCAACGTTATCGTCGGGTATCTGGTCGGTGTAATCGACAAGTTCGAAACGGAGCGTGTGCGTGCCTGCGTGGTCGGCGGTAGGCTTGAATGTATAGGAGAAGTGCGACGTAACTCCTGGAGCAATCGTCGGGTTTGCTATTGTCGCGTCTGCGTCAAGTTCGGTTGAACCGAGTGTACATCTCATCTGCGGCAGAGTCTGTGCTGTTTCGCTCTGGTTGGTGATGCTGCCGAAGATGGTGTACGATTCTCCTACAATCATTTCGTCGCTGCACCGCAGAGTAGTCTGAAGCTGTTTTTCGAATATGTTCTTCACCGAGTACGACTTCAGGATGAATGCTTCCGAGCTACCTCCGAATTCTATTTCGATGAAGAAATTAACCCAGGCTTTGCCAAGTAGCGATGCGGGCAGGTCGAATGTGATGTCTTTCCATTCATTGCCGCTCTGTGCTTCGATTTCGCCTACCGGAATGTCGTCGGAATCGTATGTGCGTGCATATATTCTGGCTGCGGGAGTACTTGCGGCGGAGAATACCGACAAGCTGAGGCTTGCCGCGGGTGATGATGCTGTGGAGAATTTCGGAAGAGCCAGACGGGCATATTTATAAGTTTCGTCGGGAGTGTTGACACAGAAGAGTGCCTTCATGTTTTTGCCCGATAGTGCCGGCAATAGCAGACCCGGATCATCGAGGAACCAGTTGCCGGAATATTCTTCGGTCGGAGTCGGCGTGATGACGGGTGTGTACATATACCGTCCGGTGGAGAAGTCATCGGCCATAGGCAGTGGATATGGTACGCCCAACACGTCGTAGGTCAGTCCGGTGAGCGACATGCCTTTGTCGTTCACCGCGGCCACGGCAATGAAAGTCACATCCTGCAGGGCTTTGTCGCTTGTATAGGTGTACGAGTTTACTCCGGCCGGGAGTTCGTCGAGCAGATTCCAGTATTCTCCGCTGTCGTCGAGGGCAACGTAGACATTGTGCCTGAGTGAAGCGACATCGACAGCTCCGCCGTTCTCGCCTGTTGCCGCATCAGTCCAGTTTATCGTCATCGACATGTTGTCGTCGCTGACTGAAGACGAAACTGTCGGGATGCCGGGTTTGTCGAAGCCGCAGTATGCGTTTATTCTGGCGCTTTCGCCTTCTCCGTAGTTCTCAGAGGCGACTCGCACTTCAAATTCGGTAAATCCGTCTTTGGCGGCTATTGTAACGCTTACTCTTTCACCCGGTTTGCCGCTTGCGGTCTGCACTGCGCCTGTCGAGGATGTGACAGTTGCTGTCAGTGGCGATTCGGGGTCAAGAGCCGCTCCGCTTATGCCCTTGAGCGGCATAGTGAAGCTTAGGGTAGCTGTCAGTTCTCCTGACGCGGCGGCTTTTGCCGACAGGTCGGTCACGGCAGTCGGAGCGTTCGCTGATTTGCCAGAGTCGGCGATGCCTACACCATATACCGACAAGGTGTGGGCGTCGGCGTTCGATTTACGGTGTATGCCTATGATGTAACTGCCTGCTTCGGGTGCTATGTATTCGGCGGAAAATTCTTCATAGAGGAAAGAATTCATTCCCGTCTTTTCCACAAGAACGGTCATGGCTTCGGGGGTAGCCTCGTTGCCTATGCAGATTTCGAAATCTTCGGGGAATCGTTCGAGGTAGGCGCGAACGGAAGCTTTCACCTTATATATGCGTGTGGCGTCGGCTATGGCTACTTTGGGGAAGAATATCCAGGCGTCGGAGCTTTTGCCGTCGGCAGTGCGGCACACCATGGCGCCTTTGCCGTTGTCGGCTCCGGTGTTATATTCCCAGTTGATTCCGCTTGAATTTGCGTCGAGGGTCGTGAGAGTTTCGAATTCGCCAAGCGACGGACGCATCTCGAAAGGAAGCGGGTAGACATATCCTTCAGGATTGCCGGCTATGACGGTGCTTACTGCCGGGGAGCCGACAAGTATTGTTTCTCCGTTTTCCACAAATGCCGCGGCTGTTATTGTGTGTTGGCCTATGGCGAGGGTCATCGGTACGGTGACCTCTGTGCCGCCCCGGACAGGCTCTATTCTTGGCAGTTCGACTCCGTCGACGCTTACGATAAGTCCAACGGGTGCTTCGAGCGGCTTTTCTTCGGCTGTAAGAGTGGGCAGGATATATGTCACTGAGCCTTCTGTGCCGTTGAAATCCACGCTTTTCACGGTGGGAATGCCGGGGGTAATATCAGGTGCCGCTGTGATGGCGATGTTCGCCACATTGAGATTCCATTGGTCGGCTTCGCTTATGCAATGTATGCCGATATACCATCTTCCGCCTTCAGGCACGGTTATGGTTCCGGTGAATGTGTCCCAGATTGTGTTTTTGATGTTGCTGCATGTGAGCATGGTGCTCATGTCGGCCGGATTAGTTGTGCGGCCTACGCATATCTCGAATGATTCGGGACTTTGGTTTGATGCGCATTTTGCGTCGACCGACAGATCGAAAGCGCCGCCTTTCGTTCCGAAATCAAGGACAGGAAGGAATACCCAGTCGTCGGCTTTGTCAGAGCCGTAGGAATACTGCAGCGAGTTGTCATTGTATGTCCATGTGTTACCGTCGTTGTTGCTGTCGACCACAAAGCAGTCCTGTTCGAATTCAGTCCGAGTCGGAGCCATGAAGAATGGCAGGGAGCGGGCTTCGTCGCTTGTGGCACGCACGGTGTCGCCGATGGCTGAGCTGAAAGATTTCCGGCCGTCGGCCATTATATATGCAGTGTATGTTATAGTGTGAACTCCTTTTGAAAGTGTCAAGGAGATTTCCTTGTTTTCGCCGGGATTGCACCCGGGATAGTCGGCGTATTCGGTGCCGTCGACCGCTATGCTAAGTCCTACATTACCTTCTATGGCTTTGCCTTGTATTGTCTGCGATGGCAGCACCACGGTGGCTGTGTATTCAAGATTGTCTATGGCCCCGGAAGCCAGAATCGGAGCCAGGGGTACGGGGGTGTTCTGCAATTCGAGGCTTATCTCCCGCAACCAAAGACCGTACTGGCCTTTTATGGAGTTGGCGTGAAGTCCGAGATAGTTTATTCCGGAACCTGACATTGCGAATGAAACATCATGGGTTTCCCACTGTGTGTTGGTTATGTTGTCGACATCCATTACGACGGTCATGGCAGCAGGTTCGGCTGAGGCGCCCCATGCGATTTCAAAACTTTCCTTGTAAGATGAATTTTGTACGCGGCTTTGTACAGTCAGTTTCAGAAAGTTTTCGTCGGAAACCGTTGTGAACGGAATGAAAAGCCACTCGTCGGCGTCGAGGTCGTCGTTGTAGTCGTATTTAAGATATTCCGCCGACATGAATTTCCAGGTCTTGCCATCGCCGTTGGCGTCGAGCGGGATGAAGCGGTTGAATTCTTCCATAGTCGGAGTGATTGCCATCGGCAGAGAGAAAGGCGCGGTTTCAGCAGCGCGTCTGACTGTTTTTGCCGGCATGACTACAGTCGAGGCATTGCTGCGCGACGTCTTTGTCGGTCCTTTTGCCGGCGGGGTAGCCCATGCGGTCGAAGCCAGCGCGAGCATTGCAACTAAAATTAAATTTTTCATGTGGGGATTATATTGTTTTTGCATAATGTTCTTGATTGGCAAAAGATACTTCGATAGATTCGCAAATATAACAATAATTCACATTGTGGCAATAAAAACTTTCGTCGTGAACAATAATTTGTTGTTTTGTGTTGAAAAAGCATAAATATTTTGTCTGTCCCTGATGGAAGATTTGATAATAATAATCGGACTTATACTTCTTAACGGTGTATTCTCTATGTCGGAAGTCGCATTGATTTCTGCAAGAAAAACACGTCTGGCTTCTGATGCGAAAAAAGGAAGCCGCGGAGCGATGGCGGCACTGAAGCTTGCCGAGGATCCTGACAGATTCCTGTCTACAGTACAGATAGGAATCACCTTGATAGGCATTCTTACGGGTCTGTTTTCAGGTGCGGCCTTGTCGGGAGAATTCGCTTCGTGGCTGGTGGCTTCGGGAATGCGGGCTGCGACAGCCTCGGCTGTCGCCAGAACGGTAATTGTAATTGTCGTGACCTATCTTTCGATAGTTCTGGGTGAACTGTTGCCGAAAAGAATAGGCTTGAATTCGTCGGACAGGGTGGCACGCCTTGTTGCACGTCCTATGAAAATACTGTCGCTTATTACAATGCCGGCTGTCTGGCTTTTGTCGAAATCCACGGCAGTGCTTGTCCGCGTATTTAATGTCGGACAGAATGGCGATAAGGTGACGGAAGAAGAAATTAAATCTGTAATACGTGAAGGCGCCAGTTCCGGAGAAGTCAAGGGTATGGAGCAGGATATAATGTTCCGTGCGCTTGTGATGGGTGACGAAAAGGTCTGTTCGATAATGACTCCGAGAACTGAACTTATATCGCTGGATCTCGGAATGGCTCCGTCGGAGGTAAAAGAAACTATCCGTCGGTCCACTCATAGCTGTTATCCTGTCTACAACGCTTCGCGCGATGATATAGCCGGTATAGTGCATCTTAAAGATCTTGTATTTGAAATTTGCGGAAGTGATTTCAGTCTGGAAAAAGTCATAAGCAAGGCTTGTTATATGCCGGAATCGATGCAGGTATATGACGCTCTTTCTTTCCTGCGGAAAAAGAATGTGCATTGCGGTCTGATATGTGACGAGTTCGGCGCTTTACAAGGCATGATTACACTTTGCGACATACTTGGCGGCCTTGTCGGTTCAGTGGAAGTCGGTACCGACGATCCTTTTATTCTGGAACGTCAGCAAGGCGACGGATGGACTGTCGACGGGCAGTGCCCCATCTATGATTTTATGACCTTTTTCGATCCGGACAGCCATTATCAGCCCGGCTCGTATTCCACTGTAGCCGGCCTTGTGCTCGAAACACTTAAATTTATTCCTCAGCCCGGTGATTTCATTCTTTATGGTGATCTGAGGATAGAAGTCGTGGAAATGGACGGTGCGAGAATCGACCGTTTGCTTGTGACACGGATTAACTAAAAATAAGGCGGACTGCTTTTGACCTTCGCCCCGAATTCACTATCTTTGCACTGCGAATGAAAAATCGCTGTGTTAAAGAATGATAACTCGCATAATCGACGAGAAATCCGTCAGACGGCTTAAAGAACTGATCGATGACTCTGAAAAAATACTTATAATAAGCCATACTGCGCCCGACGGCGATGCCATAGGATCGTCGTTGGCGGCCATGCATGTCCTTATGTCGATAGGCAAGGATGCGCGTGTGCTTGTGCCTGACCAGCCTCTTGCCAATCTACGCAATCTTCCGGGAGCGAAGGAGATAACCGATGCTTGCCGCTATCCGGATTTTGCCGCCAAGCTGTTCGACGAATCGGACCTGGTGCTGTGCCTCGATTTCAACGAGCCTAAGCGCGTCGACCGCGTCGCTCCGCTGCTGGAGAGCTGTAAGGCTCCCAAGGTGCTGATCGACCATCATCTGCATCCGTCGGATTTTGCCGAGGTGTCGATTTCGCATCCCGAGATGTCCTCGACATGCTATCTGCTTTTCCGGGTGCTCTGTCGATTGGAACTTTTCAATTTCATTGACAAGAATGCTGCCGAATGCCTTCTTGCCGGCATAATGACCGACACGGGCAACTTTTCCTATAATTGTTCGGATCCTGAACTTTATATAGTCGTGTCTGAACTGTTGAAAAAAGGTGCCGACCGCGACCGCCTCTATAGCCGTCTGTTCAACACATTCTCGGCAAATTGCCTGCGTTTGAATTCTTACGCCCTGCTTAATAAAATGGAGCTTTTTGAATCCAAGGGTGCGGCATTGATAACACTCTCCCGCGAGGAGCTTAACCGTTTCCACTATTCCAAGGGCGACACCGAAGGACTTGTGAACCGTCCGCTGTCGATTCCCGGCATACGTTACAGCGCTTTTCTGCGCGAGGAAAGCGATTTTGTGAAAGTGTCGATGCGCAGCGTCGGGGATTTTCCTGTCAATCTTCTTTGTTCGGAGCATTTCGGTGGCGGCGGACATCTTAACGCTGCCGGCGGCGAATTTGCCGGCACGCTCGATGAAGCAGCGGAGTTGTTCCGCAGTCTTGTCGACGAAAATTATTCAAAATATATTGCCAACAGCAACAATACAAAAGGAAAAAAATGAGCGTCAAATCAATCTTCATAACACTTGCGGTGCTGTCGGCTGCTGCTATTATGTCTGCCGGCCTTTCGTCGTGTAACGACGGAAAGACATACGCACAGCTCCTCAACGAGGAGAACCATTATGTCAATAATTTTCTCGCCGACCAACGGGTAATCGGGGAAGTGCCTGCCGACACTGTCTTTGAAACAGGACCGGATGCTCCTTACTATCGTCTTAACGAGGACGGTTCGCTGTATATGCAGGTTCTCAATCCCGGAACCAAAGGAAACAAAGTCAAGCCCGGCGAGCTTATTTATTTCCGCTATACCCGCTGGAACCTTTCGGAGTATGCCGACGGAAAATTGCCGTTAGGTGAGGGTAACAATACCGCGCTCGGAGCGACATGGTTCCGTTACGGCAATTATCAACTTGCCAACACCTACAAGTGGGGCACAGGCATACAATACCCGCTTTCGCTTCTTCCTGTCGACTGCGAGGTGAACATAATCATAAAATCCACCGACGGGCCTACGGATGAAACTGCCGATGTGATACCGTACCTTTATAATATAACCTATCGTCGTCCCGAGCTTTGAATCCGTAGCAGGCAAGGGATATGCTTATTCATTTACTGACATGACACTTATCAAATCTATCTCAGGTATCCGCGGAACAATAGGCGGACAGCCCGGCGATGCGCTGTCGCCTCTCGACATTGTGAAGTTCACCGCCGCGTTCGCAACTTTCATCGACAATACCACCACTCTTACAGGCCGCACTATTGTCGTAGGCCGCGACGCACGCATATCCGGTAAAATGGTGCGCGACCTGGTAGTAGGCACGCTTGTGGGAATGGGCTTTGATGTGGTCGACATAGATCTTGCTTCCACTCCGACAACAGAGCTTGCCGTGACAGGCGAAAAAGCATGTGGAGGTCTTATTCTGACCGCATCGCACAACCCGCGCCAGTGGAATGCCCTCAAGCTTCTGAACGAACGTGGCGAATTTCTCAATGATGCCGAGGGAAAGGAAGTGCTGCGTATAGCGGCTGAAGGCAGTTACAGCTTCGCACCTGTCGAGCGCCTCGGAAAGGTGTATACCAACACGACATATAACCGGCGTCATATCGATGCAGTGCTCGCGTTGCCGCTTGTCGATACGGATGCGATCCGCCGTGCCGACTTCAAAGTGGCTGTCGATGCCGTGAATTCCGTCGGCGGTGTCGTGATTCCCGAGCTTCTGCGTGCGCTTGGCGTGAAGGATGAAAATATCATAGAACTCAATTGCGAGCCGACAGGACGCTTTGCCCATAATCCCGAACCTATACCCGAAAACCTTACTCAGATTTCTGATGTGGTGCGCCGTAGCGGTGCCGATCTGGGCATAGTCGTCGATCCCGATGTCGACCGTCTTGCACTGGTCAAGGAGAACGGGGAGATGTTCGGAGAGGAATATACTCTTGTTGCCGTATCAGACTATGTTCTTAGCCATACTCCCGGTGCTACGGTCAGCAACCTAAGCTCGTCGCGCGCCTTGCGCGATGTCACCCGCGCACATGGCTGCACCTATACCGCGGCAGCTGTCGGGGAAGTGAATGTGACTACCGAGATGAAGCGTACTTCCGCTGTCATAGGCGGCGAAGGCAACGGCGGAGTCATATATCCCGAATTGCATTACGGCCGTGATGCCCTTGTCGGTGTCGCTCTCTTCCTGACATTGCTGGCCAAACATGGCGGCAAGGTTTCGGAGTTGCGTGAAACATATCCTCCTTATTCAATATATAAGACTAAAATCGAACTTTCTCCGGCTCTTGACGTCGATGCGCTTCTCAAGGCCGTCAAGGAGCGTTTTGCAGGAGAGGAAGTGACAGATATCGACGGTGTTAAGATCGATTTCGCCGATTCATGGGTGCATCTGCGCAAGTCAAACACCGAACCTATCGTGCGCATCTATGCCGAGGCGCACAGCATGGAAGAGGCCGAGGCAAAAGCCGGAGAGATAAAGGCTATAATATCAGAGATGTTAGCTTGAGCTTTTTGAATGAAGCTTATAGCTGAAAGCAGTACTACGCGTACGGAGTGGGCATTGGTCGACGGTTGCGATATCGTCGAACATGCCTTCACTTCGGGGCTGAATCCTTTTTTTCAGACGCGCCGCGAGATATCCCACAGCATACGGCTTGAATTGCCGGAAGCCTTTTTCCGCCGTCGTTGGGAGCATCTGTACTTTTATGGAGCCGGATGCGCGACCAAAGAGAAGAACAAAATAATGGAATCGTCGCTGGTGGCACAGTTCCGTACACCGGTGACGGTGCAAAGCGACCTTCTCGGTGCGGCACGAGGTTTGCTTGTGCGCCGTTCCGGGCTGGCATGTATACTTGGCACAGGCTCGAATTCCTGTTATTATGACGGATTCGGAATCGTTAAGACCGTGAAACCGCTCGGATTCCTGCTCGGCGACGAAGGTTCCGGAGCTTACATAGGCAAGCATTTTGTGGCCGACATGCTCAAGGGGCTTGCTCCGGAGGATCTTACCAAGGCTTTTTTCGAGCGTTTCATGACCACGCCGGACGAACTTCAGGCAGATATATATTCCGACAGTATGCCGAGCCGCGCATTGTCGCGATATTCGGCTTTTCTGGTCGATTATGTCGATAATGCGTATGTCTACAGGCTTGTGTACGACGCTTTCATGCGCTTTTTCGAACGTAATATCATAGCTTATGATTATGAGGAGAATCCGTTGAGTTTTGTGGGTTCTACCGGTATGCTTTTCAAAAAGATACTATTGCGTGCAGCCTCCGATTTCGGGGTGGATGTGGCGAAAGTGGTTCGTTTTTCTATGCCCGGGCTTATCGAGTATCATGC
>ERZ777306.1189-NODE-1189-length-43877-cov-5.139633_pt1 | contig 43877 bp, 33 predicted proteins | sample MGYA00374966_ERZ777306 | MGnify/ENA primary metagenome ERZ777306 (study PRJEB29329, sample SAMN06343882) | mouse gut metagenome | isolation source: Mouse cecum | place: Austria: Vienna | collected 2014-11-15 ... | reverse complement strand
ATCATCGGCATATAGCAAAAATAAATCAGCAGCGCCAGCCCCGGGATCAGCAGCAGATGCAGCGGCCATTCCCTTTTCAGGCGCGCGCGCAGCGGCAGACGGCGGGGCTTGATTACGTTTTTTTCTGTCTGCACCATCAAGAACGCTCCTTTTGAAACAATTGCCTGGGCAACCGGCCTCTGGCGCCGCCAGAGGCCCGCGCCCGGATGGGGATTGCCCAGGCAGTTACCTTACCGGGTCAGGGCATCCGCCCTCAGTGCAGGGCCACCCAGTCGTTGACTTCCTTGGTGATCTGGTCGCCGCCCATGCGGTACCATTCCTCCACCGCCGCGTCAAAGGCATCCACAGGCTCCTCGCCCATGATGATCTGCGTGAAGGTATCGGTCAGGAAGTTGCTCAGCACACCCATCTTGGCGGACATGGTCTCCGTGGTGCCGCCAAAGGCGGTGCGCACCAGGCGATCCACGCCATACTCGTTCACCAGCACCTGGAAGGCCTTCACCTGGTGATACTGCATATAGAAGTCGGTATTGCCGTTGTCCATGTATTCCACGCAGGGCTGATACTTGTCAGTCTCGGTCACGCAGTCCTTGAGCAGGTCAGGGTTGCGGGTTTCCACGGCCTCCACCAGCTGGCGCAGGGCGTACTCGGTGAGGGTATCGGGGGTAGAGGTGGTCACAACGGCCAGATGGTTCTGCTGAATGGTAGCACCGTTCTCCCACACGGCAATGAAGTCCGGCTCGTCCCGGCGGTCGCCGTAGACGATCTCGGTAAACACATTCAGCATCTGCACCACGGCTTCCGGATGCGCGCAGTCGGCGCTGACGACGTAATAGGAATTGGTGGAGAAGCCGGTGGAGGCCATGCTCCGCCTGTCATCGGCGCTGGGAGCGGCCACAGGCGTCCACATCATGTCAGGGTCGGCGGACAGGCCCACGCCGTACTGGTACACGTTCCAGTTCTGGCCGTAGGAAATGCCGTATTTGCCGCCGATGACCTCCTCGGAAACCTTGGCGGAATCCTTCACGGCGAACTCGGTGTCGATGAGGCCGTCCTGATAGGCCTGGGCCAGGGTGGCCAGGGCGGTCTTCATCTCCGGCAGGGTGCTGCCGAACTTGACGGATCCATCCTCCTGGGTCACCCAGGTGTTGGGATAGGCATGGAAGCCGTTGAAAAAGCCAGTCAGGGAGGTGATGCCATCAAACAGGTAGTTGCTGAAGGCCAGTCCGCCGGTATCGTCCAGACCGTTCTGATCGGGATCCTGCTCCTTGAACGCCTTGGCAACGGCAAGCACTTCGTCGATGGTCGTGGGAACCGCCAGCCCCAGGTTATCCAGCCAGTCCTGGCGCACCCAGAGCAGGCTGGGCTCGTAGAAGTTGGCGCTGACATAGGGCAGGCCGTAGAGCTTGCCGTCAAAGGTGGCGGAGCCCAGGGCCAGGCCGCCGTCGCCGCTCAGGAGCGACTTGGTCAGAGGCGAGGCGTACTGCTCATAGACCTCCGTCATGTCGCAGAGCATCTCGGCCTCCACCAGGGTGGACAATTGGGACGCGGACACCTGGAACAGGTCGGGAATGTCGCCGGAGACAATGGTCACGTTGCATTTCTGGCTGTAATCGGCGGAAAGGGCCGTCCATTCATGCTCAATGCTGATGCCCATGGCGTCGCGGTATTCGCGGTACCAGATGTTGTTGCTCAGATCGTCGCCCTCGGGATACGTCCAGGTGGACTGGACGCTGCGGCCAACGGAGATGGCGATGGGCGGGTCGTACTTGGCGGGCGCTTCCGCCAGCGCCGGGAGGCTCAGGGCAAGAAGCATACAGAGTGCCAAAGCGAACGAAACAAGCTTCTTCATGGTCAAAACTCCTCCTTATGATCTGTACATGCCGTGCGTATCAGAGCATCAGCAAGCCGATGGGTGGCGCCGTAGGGGCCGCTGCCCCTTCAACTGTCGTTCAAAAACCGGCGGCATGGGCGTCGGTTTTTGCACTTTTCGGAAGGAAAAGCTTCCTTAACAGAGCTTCCCGGCGTGGAGCCAACGGCGGCCCTGGAAGTCCCGCGGTGAGATCGAGCGGAGCCACCTCGCTCAAGTGGCATAACCTCTTGGGCGACACCCTGACATGCCGCGCATGTCTGTGCCTTTATGATAAGGCCAACGCTGCCGCGCTGTCTATGAACCGTTTTACACTATCAATCATCTGTTTTGGATTTGTTCTTGTATTCCTGAGGCGTCATCCCGGTCATTTTTTTGAAGAAGCGGTGGAAGGCCTGAGCTGAGCCGTAGCCGATGGCGCGGCCTATGTCCCGGCTGGTCAGCACATCCTTGTCCAGCATTTCCTTCGCCCGGTCAATCCGCAACAGCGCGATGTAATTCATCAGCCTTTCCCCGGTGTGAGCCTGATAGAGGCGCGCCATGTAATAAGGATTCATGCCGAGCATGTCCCCCAGGCGCGGAAGGGACAGATCGCCCCCCAGGTTCTGCTGCGCCAGCCAATGCAGCCGCGCCACCAGGTCATCCTCCTGGGTTGCCGCCTGCTGGTTCTTTGTGTTGAAGAACGCCTCCGCCAGAGAGCGCAGGTAATGAATCCCCTCCGTCCAGGACATGGTGAACAGGCTTTGCCGGAGAGGCTGCAAATCCTGATGCCGCGCCAATTGCTCCGCCAGGGACCAGCGGTTAAGCTGCGTAAGAAGCATGGAGCCGACACGGCCGAGCAATTCCAGCTGCAGATCCCGCCGCAGCGGGCTCTGAACCTCGTTGACCGCCTTGACCAGCGTATCGAACAGAGCCATGAAATCCGCGCGATTGCCCGTATCCATGTAGGCGTAGAGCAGCTTTGCCCTGTCCAATTCCTCGCAGGCCCTGGCATTCGCCGTGGCCGTGGGCGGCATTTCCGGCTCTGAATCCAGCAATAGCGCCCCATCCAGCAGGGACATGTGCAGGCGCGCCTCCAGGCGCTTGCGCTGCGCGTGAAGCCCCTCCCAGGCCACCGGCTGAGCCCCCAGGGCAAAGGAAACGCTCATGGACAAATGCTGCCGGCACATGGCCTGGATATTTTGCAGGCTTTCGGAAATCTGCAGCCGCGCCCTGCGCCACTGCTCGTCCAGCGCCCTTCCCTGGGGCTGAAAAAGCCAGGCGGCCATATCGCCGTAGGCCAGGCCGTCGCAGCGCAGTGTGGCCGGCATATGCTGGATGAGCATGTTCTTCACCTGGGTCATGGCCAGCTCGTGCTGCCACTGATCCCGCGTGCCCGCCTGGTCGTCATGGGCCAGCAGCAGATAGACCATCTGCCGGGGATCGAAACAAAGGTTCATTTTCCCGAAGGCCTCCGCCCGCTGTTCCTTTTGCGGCGCGGAGGAGCTCATCAGCGACCGGTACAGCTGCTGCCGGAGCACCGGAAGGGCCGTTGCCCAGCGCTCCTGAGCCTGGGACAGCAGCACCTCCTGGGCGAGTTGTTCGTCCAGTTCCCGGCAGGCCTTGCCCACCGCCGCGATAACCGCCTCCTTGCCCTCCGACTTCAGCAGATAATTGCATCCGCCCGTGCGGAAGGCGCGCTGGATATAATCAAAATCGTCATAGCCCGAGAGGAAAATGGTTTTGCACCGGGGCCAGCGCGCCATGACCTCCTCCTGCAGCCGCAGCCCGTCCATACCGGGCATCCGAATGTCCGTCAGCAGGATGTCCACCCGCATCCGCTCCATCATTTCCAGGGCCTTTTGCGCGCTGTAACAGCCATAGACCTCCAGTTCCAGCCCGCTTTGCTCCTCCATGTAAAACATGACGCTTTCCACCACATAGGCTTCGTTGTCAACAACCAGCAAACGGTACATGTCCTCTTTCCTCCTGTATGGCTTCGCCAGGGGCTTTCTTGTTTTGAATCCGCAGGGTCACATGGGCGCCCGACGGCGTCCAGGGCTCGATGGTCAGGCCATAGCCGGGTCCGTAGTACAGCCTGAGGCGGCGGTGGATGTTCACCATCCCGGTGATCTCCATATCGCCCTCGTCAGTCCGCGCCAGTCTGTCCCGCAGGGCAGTCAGTTCCTCGGGCGTCATGCCGTGGCCGTTGTTGCACACATGGATCAGCAGATCCTCTCCCGCTTCCTCAAAGGACACGGTCAGCACCCCGCCCTCCGGCATATCCTCCAGGCCGTGGGCGTAGGCGTTCTCGATCAGGGGCTGCAGAATCAGCCGGGGCACGAACACCTCCTGCCAGGCCTTAGGCAGCGGGGCGATACGCACGTCGATGTCCGCGAAACGAATCTGCTGTACCTCGCAGTAGGTCTGGGCATGGGCCAGCTCCCGGTACAGGGGAATAAACGCCCGTCCGCTGCGGGTGATAAACTGGAAGTAGCGCCCCAGCGCCCCCAGCATCTCCGAGGCCGCCTCGTATTCTCCCATGTCCAGCATTCCCTGGGCGGTAAAGAAGCTGTTATAGAAAAAATGAGGGTTGATCTGCGTTTGCAGCTGCTTGAGCTGGGCCTGCTGGGACAGCATCCGCTGCTTGTACACCTGGTTAATCAGATCGTCTATGGTGGCAATCATGTGGTTGAAGCTGCTGTACAGATCGCCAAACTCATCCGTCCGATCCGTCTGAAGGCGGATGTTCCTATCGCCCCGCTCCACCGCCCGAAAGGCCTGCACCATCCGCTGAATGGGCAGATGCACGGAGGTGAACTCCAGCATCGCCGCGCCCATCACCAGGATGGCCGCCGCCACCGCCATCAGCGAAATCCAGTTCTTTCCCGTCTGCAGCTGGGAAAGCATCTGCGCCTGGGGTATGTAGGAAACCAGGTAGGCGTTCAGCTCGGGGCAGTGGTGCCAGGCAAAAAGGTAATCCTCCCCCTGCCAGCGAAGGGTCTGCGTGGTACCTGTCCGCTGCTCAGAGGCGTACACCATGGCGCGCACGGGAACCAGCAGCGACGGGGACAGCGCCGCCGGGGACAGACACCAATCCTCCCGAAGCAGCAGCGCGCCCCCCTGGCCAGACAGCTCCATGGACGCCAGCATGTCAAGAATCTCCGTCTGGGACACCTCAATGGCCATCAGCAGCTTCGGTTCCGCCACGCCTATGGGATAAACGGCGCTGACCAGGATTTTCCCCTGGTGCCAGGTGACCATACCGCCGCTTTGCTGAGGCTGGCGAAGCACGTCCATTTCCTCCTGGGAAAGCTCGCCGTCATAATTCATGGTATTCATTCCCCGGCCCAGGGCAGGCATGTAGATGCTGATGCTGTCCATGTAGGGACTCATCTCCCGCAGCAGGAGCATCTTTTTGCGCAGGTTGTTGATGGTCTCGCTGCGCTTGTAATCGCTGAACACGTCAGAAAAGACGGCCAGCTTGATGAAGTCCTCATCGTTGACGCAGGCATTGGCGCTGTTTTGCAGCCGGTTCACCTCTGTCGCCAGGGTACTTTGATAAAACCGCACCTTGGACAGCTGCGTTTCGGTCAAGCGTTCCAGCATAATTTGCTGCTGGCCGTTCATGCCGTACAGGCTGACGGCAAAGATCGCCCCGAAGGTTACAACCAGAATCAGAATCAGCTTGGCATACAAGTGGATTTTTCTGCGCTTCATCCGCATCCCTCACGCTTCTCATGGTGATAGGTTCAGCATTGGTTTTTTCGACTTCCTGTGGGTTATCATACCGCGTTTATGCCGTTTTGTAAAGTTTCGCGGATCGCTGGCATGTTTCATTTGGTCTTCTTTGCGAACCAAATCGAACCTCATGCAAAAGTGTCAAAGCTTTCTATAAAACGGTTCATTGTGACATCCGGCGCGATGCTCCTATAATGATGTCACATAAGCGCGGCACAGGAGGTATCATCATGTTCATTCCCTGGCACGACCCCGCCATGCGCCTGACAGGACGCTGGACCCATCAGGGTTATCCGCCGGTTCCCGGTGAAGCACGCCGGTACGGCGTAACCGTGACCACCGCGCCGGGCTCTTCCCTGGAGCTGGCCTTTTCGGGCCGCGACGTTCGCCTGGTGTTTGATCTGGGGTATGCCGCCCAGCCCCTACCCCATCTGTGGCTGTGCCTGGACGGCCAGGCGCAGGTGGAGGTTCCTCTGGATCGTCATCTGCGGGTCACCGCCCCCGATGAGGGCTCCCATATTCTTCGTCTTGTCTACAAGGGCGGCCCGGAGGTATGGCCCCGCTGGCATCCGCCGCTAATGGGGGCCGTGGCCTTCGCGGGGGCCTTCGCGGAAGCCGCCGCGACCCTGCCGCCGGACGACAGGCTCCTTGTGGAATTTGTGGGCGACTCCATCACCGAGGGCGTGCTGGTGGACGCTGACTTCGCCCCGCAGCCCTGCAACCTGCTGGAGCAGTTCGACCGGCCCTATCAGGATGACAGCAGCGCGACCTACGCCTCCCTGACCGCCCGAAGGCTGAATTTGCGGCCCATGTTCCAGGCCTATGGCGCGGTGGGCGCCGTCCAGCACGGCTGCGGCGGCGTGCCGGATGCTCCCAGCATCTACCCCTATGTGGTGGACGGCCTCCCCTACACAGGCCCGTCGCCCCGTATCGTGGTGGTGAACCACGGCACCAATGATGCCCGCCATCCGCCGGCAGTTTTTGCGGCGGGCTATGACCGCCTGCTTGACGCCATCCGGCAGAAGCATCCTGGGACGGTAATCGTCTGCTTATCGCCCTTCTGCGGGGTGTTCGAGGCGGAAATCGCCGCCTGCGTGGCCCGGCGCAGGCAAGACGGCGACCCACTCATTCATTTTATCTCCACCCAGGGCTGGCTGCCCCGGGAACCCATTCATCCCCTGCGGGAGGGGCATCGGGCCGCCGCCGACCGCCTGACGCCCCTGCTGGAAAGCATCATCCATCATATGAAGGAGGACGAACCATGAGGAACAAACGCGGTATCCCTTCGATCATCCTTGCGCTGGCGCTGCTGATAGCCGCCATCTGCCCATGCCAGGCCCTTGCCACCGGCGCTCTGGGCCTGAACCGCTCAAACCGCAAGGTGGGCACAGCCGGCGACGTGACCCTGGCCGAGGCCAACGGCACCCTGACCTTCGGCTATGGCAAAATACGGGTGGATCTGGCGGGCTCGGCCGTGAACCTGGCCGACGGACGGAGCGCCGGCGATGCCCTGACGCTGGACAAGGACTTCGGCGACACCGCCCGGATCACCCAGACCTTTGAGGACGCCACCCTGGAAACGACCTGCGTCCCCCAGGCGGACGGCGCCATGCGCCTGACCCAGTCCGTCCAGACAAAGGACGGCGTGTCCTCCACCCGGTTCCGCCTGGTGGCACCTCTGCACTATGACATCATCATCCCCGCGTGGAACGGCATTCGCCTGACGGCGGAAAACGCCGCCCCCTACATGAGCCGGATGCCCTACCCCAACGTGTGGCAGGCGCAGATGCTGCTCATCCAGGCCGAAAACGGCGGCCTGCTGGTGCACGCCATGGATGACGGCACCCAGTTCAAGGCGCTGAGCATCTCCAGCGACGATCAATATTTCTATATTGATATTGAAACCATTCCCCAGGCGCCCTTCACGCAGTATGAATCCTTCCAGACCGTGGAATGGGCCATGGTGCCCTATGAGGGCGACTGGCTTCGGGGTGCGCTGACCTACAAGGCCTATGCCGAGGCGCTGTTCCACACCCCGGAAATCCAGGCGGCCAAGCCCGACTGGGCGGACGACATCCAGCTGGTGCTGCTGATGGACGTGGTGGACAAGCCCCTGGCCGACGCCCTGGCCCAGCTGGTGGATCCCGCCAAGACGGTTTTGCACCTGGTCAACTGGCGTACCTCCAACTATGACATGAACTATCCCGACTACGGCGTGCGTCCCGGCCTGAAGGAGGGCATCGACTACGCCCATGAGCTGGGCTTCAAGGTCAGCGTACACGCGAACATGCTGGGCGCTCACCTGGACAACGCCGACTTCATCAGCGAGCATCTGGAGGACTCCGCCGTGCTGGACGCCTCCACCGGCGACATGGTCATCGAGGGCTACACCGCCTTCGGCACCACCTACGCCTTCAGCCAGCAGAACCAGGCCAGCACCGTCTGGCAGGATGTGCTCATCCGCCAGCTGACCCGGGTGGTGGAGGAGACCGGCGTGGACATCATCCACCTGGACCAGTCCCTGCTGTGCTTCAACGACGGGCGGGGCCTGGTCAACGGCATGACCACCATGCAGGGCAACGTGGAACTGCAGCGCCGCCTGACGGAGGCGCTCCCCGGCGTGGTGTTCAGCGGCGAGGGCGTCAATGAGTTCAACGCCCGCTACGCCAGCTTGCTCCAGCAGCACGTTTACGGCCTGGACAATGCCGCCCAGACCTGGAGCGAAACCTGGTTTGACCAGATCTGCCCCCTGACCACCGTGCTCTTTGGCGACAACATCACCTTCTACCATTATCCTGCCCTGCCCACCACCCGGGAGGGCCAGGAGGAATACTTCCAGGCCTGGTTCCGGGCGGGCAATCAGCGTGCCTTCGAGATTCCCTGCCTGTACCGCATCGAGGCCGACGACCTTCTGCATCCCACCAAAACCACCGAGCTGGCCCTGTGGGACGCCAATTTCCGCATGACCTATGAGCCCAAACTGGACACTGAGTCCGTCTGGGGCGAGGACGTACTGCTGTCCCTCAAGCGCAACGACGGCAAGACCGCCCAATGGCGGCGCAGCGAGAACGGCTCCTATTTCCTGGAGGACATCGACCGGCCTGACGAGGTGGCCGTCCGCTTTCTCACCGGCGTGGAAAGCACGGCGGTGGCTGGCAGCGTGGATGGCTGGCGCTTCTATGACGGCGAAACCATCTTCGGCCTGAACCCGGAAAAGAGCTATCTGGTCTCCCCCGACGCCCCCGACCCGGACGCCACCCACATTGCCGCGGCAGAAAAAAACCTCACCCTCCGCGCCTTCGAGGAAAGCGAGGACTACGCTCTGGTGGCCGTTCAGGAGATCGTCTCCACCAGCGAACGGGTCATCAATCTGCTCAAGTACAGCGGCCCAATGCGCGCGGGCGAAGACCTGGCGGAGGGCGTCACCAACCAGACGGCAGCCTTCAACTCCATGACCAACTTCGGCTTCCTCATGCCCGGCCAGGGCCAAATCCGCCACTACAACGACAGGCTGTTCATGCATCCGCCGTGGATCAACGAAACCGACAACATCGGCTATGCCTGGATGGAAGCCGACATCGATCTGGAAGTCTACGGCAGTACGGTCTTTACCGCCTCGCCCCAGATGGGCTCCGCCGTCAACGCCGCCATGAGCGACGGCGTACTGTACCGCTTCATGGTCTGGGCCAAGGACGACGCCGAAAAGGCCAACATGCTGGTAAAGGAAATTCATGTGACCAGCGAGATGGGCACACCCGTCTCCATGGATCTGACCCAGTTCGAGGGCCAGACCATTACCCTGCGCATTGAGTGCGATCCCTACAAGACCACCGGCAACGATTCCTCCGCGGTGGTCGCGCCTCAGGTGGTGCAGTCCCGCGGGAACATTGAGAAGATCGCCAACTATACCCTGCGCACCGCCCGGGAAGTGGAGACCTTCCTGTCCCTGTCCGGCAAGGCGGACATCAATCCCGCGGGCGACAAGACCTATACCGTCGCCGCCCCCGTCAGCGACACCATCTACGCCATCTACCGCAACCAGCCTCTCACAGACTTTGCCGACCTGACCTGTCTGCCCTACGTTTCCACCTGGCTGATGAACGACGGTGTCAGCAAGATCGTCCAGGACGGCCTTGCCCCCGTACAGAGCGTGGCGGAGATCGGGGACGAGATGCGCAACGGCCTGATGGCCCAGCCTCCGGAGGACGGCGCGGTGACCCTGAACTACCTGGCGGCCCTGCCCGAGCAGCCCATGCGTTTCTACGCGGCGCTGGGGGTGAAAAACGGTGCGGTCAGCGGAGACGGCGCGACCTTCGTGGTCAAGGTGAACAATCAGCCCCTGCTGGAAAAGAAGGTGCTCCCCGGTCAGCCCTTTGAGGAGGTCATGGTATCCCTGGCCAACTTCGTCCAGCAGACCGTGCTGCTGACCCTGGAGGTTCACGCCGACGAAAACAGCACGGAGGACTACATCTTCATTGGTGATCCTTGCCTGGAATGGCAGTGAGAACAACACGATCAAAGGAGGCTGAACCATGAAAACTCATCTCATGACGCTGCTTGCCCTGTTGACTGCGCTGGTGATCGCCTGCGGCTGCGCCGGGGCCGAGGCCATCGGCGAGGGCTATGTAGCCGCGCCCGATCTGGAAGCCTGGGGCACCCAGAACAACAACGGCTGGTCCTGGCTCTACCGCACGGCGGACGGCGAATACCTTCCCATGAGCTTTTATCCCGAATCCGACATCGGCTGGCAGCAGAACGCCTTCGCCTCTGACCCCGCCGCCATGGGCGAAATGTTCTTCATCAGCCGCGCCAGTTTCTTCACCGGCGAATTGGGTACCTTGCCCGTTTACGCCTACACCGTCCCCGCTGACGGCCGCATTGAGATTCGCTTCGCCACCCACGGTCAGTCTGACATGAACCTGACCGTGCTGCTGGGCGAGACCGTCCTGGCGGAGGGCATCGCCTTCAGCACCACCGGCCCCGACGCCGGCTTCACCGCCCATGCCGTGCGTGTGGACGCCAAGGCAGGCGATATGGTCTACCTGGTGGGCAGCACCACCGGCGCCAACCGCGAGGGCTGGGTGAGGGATTACGCCGTGGCCTATCTGGCCCCCGACGCGCCTCTGGAAGTGAGCCAGGAGGAAGTACAGCAGGCCGCCGCTGAGGAAAAGGCCGCCAACACCCCCGTGGACATGGGCGCCATCTGGGCCCCTGACTTTGAACAGTTCGGCACCCAGAACAACAACGGCTGGTCCTTCCTGTACAAGGCCACGGACGGCGCCTACCATGAAATGGGCTACTACGCCGAGTCGAACATCGGCTGGCAGCAGAACGCCTTCGCCTCCGATCCCGGCGCCATGGGTGAGATGTTCTTCATCAATCAGAACTCTTGCTTCGTGGGTGAGCTGGGTTCCCTGCCGGTATACGCCTTCACCGCGCCCATCGGCGGCGAGGCGACCTTCTCCGCCCTGACCCATGGCGCCGGCGGCGCAAGCGTCCGGGTGCTGCTCAACGGCGAGGCGCTGCCCATGGGCGACGCTGACAGCCTGCTCCTGACCACCGACGGCCCCGAGGGCGGCTTTACCCCCGTAACCATGAATCTGACCCTGAAAAAGGGCGACGTGCTGACGATGGAGATCAGCACCACCGACGCCCGTGAAGCCTGGATCAAGGATTATCAGGTGAAGTACAACAGCTACAACACCCTGATCCGGGAGGGCTGCGAAGAGGGCGTGTACCTCCCCGACCATGAGAACAGCTTCGGCAAACAGAACAATTGCGGCTGGTCATACATGTTCCTGGACAAAGAGACCAACGCGCTGAAGAAGCTGGCCTTCGTGCGCTCCGCCGGCACCTTCAAGGCCACGGACGAGGAGAAGTACCTGTATCTGGCCATCGGTCAGCGCAGCGCCCATCCCTCCACGGGCGCGTCCCCGGTCATGCTGTTTGAGGCCCCGGCGGACGGCGACATCCTGCTGACGGTCATCGCCAAGATCGGCGCCCCCGATATGAGCCCCACCAGCACCGGCATCGCGGTGATGGCCAACGACGCCAAGGTCTGGCCCGCGGAAGGCGATTTCCGCAAGCTGGACATCAACACCCTTCGTCTGCGACTGCCCATGACGGTGAAAGCCGGCGATCAGGTCGCCGTGGTGCTGGACGCCCTGGAAGGCAACATCAACTATGATGAAACCGTGCTGTCGGTGATGGCGGAATACAACTAACCTGCGGTATCAACAAAGTGGCGTAAGCCGCTTTTCGAGGAACTTCACCCCGTTTTACGCCCTGAAGGGACTCGACGATTTTTGATAGACAGTCAGAGAGCCTGCCGCAGCATTGCGGCAGGCCCTTTTTCATTTTTGCTGCACCGCTGTCATTTCTCCCTGCGCCTTCCGGAAGGCGTTGGGCGGCTGCCCCGCTTCCTTGGAGAAAACCGCGATGAAGTAATTGTAATCCGCAAAGCCGCAGGCCGCCGCGACCTCCGCGATGGATAGCTCAGGCCGTTCTGTCAGCAGCTTCCGGGCGTGGGCCATCCGCAGCCTGCGCACATGCTGTCCGGGACCGCAGCCGTACAGCTGTCCGCACAGCCGATACAGCCTGGAACGGCTCAGTCCCAGGGCCGCGCTGATTTCCTCCGCCGACGCCTCCTGGGCAAAGTGCGTGGACAGATAAGCGTCCACTTCCGCCGCGACGCTGTTTTCCCGCAGGGTCGCCATGCGCTCCAGGATCAGATAGGAGGCCGTGGCGTGGAGAATCCTCGCGGCGGAACGAACATAGCTCTCGGTCATCAGGGGCTGGTCAGCACAAGCGGCCCGCAGCGTTTCCATGGGCACCGGCAGCGCGGCGCAGTACGCCTTGATGGCCGCCATGGCCGCCTCCATGGACGGGTAGGCCAGCACATGCCCGCACCACAGATACCCCACCAGCACCTCCCCCACATAGAGCGGCGCCACAGCCTCCGTCAATCCGGCGTGGCAGCGGTAAATAGAAACGCCCTGGCGCTTGGTCGCCTCGGCGCAGGCCGCCCGGTCGCAGGCCTGGCAGGCATCGCGCCCCGCCTCCGTGGCGCGGATGGCGGCACAGAAGGGAATGCGCTGCTCCGGGTAGGAAACCATCTCGTGCATCTCGGCGTCAAAGACGGTGATGCGGATGCGCGTAATTTCATAGAAGTCCCGGAGCAGGCTGCGCAGAGCGTCCACATCAAATACGGAGATCATCGCCGCTTCACCTCCCGCCAACTGTGTCACACGCTCTCTCAAAGCGCCGCGCGGCATCAATATTATATCATAGCATGGAACAAATTCAAAGTTTCTGCGACAAAATCATCTATACCATTTTCGGCCGATTTTTTATAATAGCAGCAGAGAAGCATCGCCGCACTCGTTCGTAAGGAGGTCATATGGATACGCAGCATTTATCCGGCTATCTTTGTCACCCCGCCCAGCGGTACACCCTGCGCCGCCTCACCCTGGCGGAAGGCCGGGCGCGGGGCGTCCAGGTCATCGAGGTGATGACCGAAGGCGGGTTGCAGCTGGACATCCTGCCCGACGCCGGGCTGGACATCGGCCAGGCCCGATACCGCGGCGTCAACGTAACATTCATCAGCAAAAACGGCTATGACAGCCCCGCTGCCATCAGCTCCCATGAAACGGAATTTCTGCGCACCTTCCCCGGCGGTATGCTCTATACCTGCGGCCTGCGCTCCACCGGCGGCGCGCATCGGGACGGCGACGAGTGGCACCCTCTCCACGGGCGCTACCACAGTCTGCAGGCCGATGAGGTCGCCGCCTATGTGGAGGACGGCGTTATCATCATTCGCGGGGTCATCCGTGAAACAGCCCTGTTTGGCCACTGCCTGGAAGTCAGGCGAACCATCCGCATCCCGGTGGAAGGCGCCGACGTCACCGTGGAGGACACCCTCACCAACCTGGCCTTCGCGCCGGAGGAATACGCGCTGCTGTACCACTGCAATTTCGGCTGGCCTCTGCTGTGCCGGGACGCGGAGCTGCTTCTGCCGGAAGGCCGCCGCACCACGCCCCGTACGCCCTTCGCGGCCACAGGGCTTGGGCGGGAATGCACCTTCTCATGCCCTGTGCCGGGAGAGGAGGAGCGCGTCTTCTTCCATGAGGACATGCCCCGCACCGCAACGCTGCGCAACCGCGTCCTGGACATCGGCATGACCATGAACTGGTCCGACAACCTGCCCATCCTCGCCCAATGGCGCAGCATGGCCTCCGGCGATTATGTGCTGGGGCTGGAGCCCACCAACTGCTATATCATGGGCCGCAAACAGGAGCGGGAGAACGGCACGCTCCCCGTGCTTCAGCCCGGAAAGAGCGTGCGCACCCACATTGAGTTCCATTTTGACCACGCATAAAAAGGAGGATAACCCCATGAAAAAGATGACCTTTGCCCTGTGCTTCGGCAACCGCGGCTTCATGCCCGGCGAACTGATCCTTGGCGCCCGTGAGGACATGGTGAAAGCCGTGACCGACGCGGGCTACGACTACATCATCATGGACGCCGAGGCCACCCGCTACGGCGCCGTGGAGACCCGGGACGAGGGCCGCCTGTACGCCCGCTGGCTCAAGCAGCACGAGGGGCAGTATGACGGCGTGATCTTCTCCATGCCCATCTTTGTGGATGAAAACGGCGCGGCGGAAGCTCTGCGCGACGCGGGCGTACCCATCCTGATGCAGGCTTACCCGGACGAAATCGGCAAGATGGACTTCGCTCACCGCCGCGACGCCTACTGCGGCAAATTCTCCGTCACCGATGTCTTTACCCAGTACGGCATTCCCTTCACGGTGATGAAGCCCCATGTGGTGCATCCCCTGACCTCCGCCTTCCGCCGGAACCTCATCGACTTCGCCGCCGTCTGCCGGGTGGTAAACGGCATGAAGCGGTTCACCGTGGGCTGCATCGGCGCCCGCACCACCGCCTTCAAGACCACCCGCTTTGACGAGATCACCCTTCAAAAATACGGCATCACCGTGGAGAGCTTCGATCTGTCCGAGCTGGCCTTCCAGGTACAGCAGCTTTCTGACGGCGATGACGCCGTGCTTGCCAAGATCGCCCGGCTCAAGGACTACACCGACTTCTCCCGGGTACCCGACGGCCCCATGACCACCCTGGCCAAAATCAGCGTCGTTATCGACCGCTATATTGAGGAATACCATCTGGACGCCGTCACCCTGCGGTGCTGGAACGAGATGGAGACCATCTTCCGCGTATGCCCCTGCGTGCTCCTGAGCGAGCTGAACGACCGGGGCATCGTCGCCAGCTGCGAAATCGACCTGTGCAGCGCCATCTGCATGCGCGCCATGAGCCTGGCCAGCGAGACCCCCACCACCGTGCTGGACTGGAACAACAACTATGGAGACGACGAAAACAAGGTCATCCTTTTCCACTGCGGCCCCGTGGCCCAGACGCTGATGACCTGCAAGGGCACCGTGACCTCCCACAAGATGTTCGACAAGCAGGATCCCGGCAGCGGCTGGGGCTGCAACGAGGGACGCATCAGGGAAATGCCCATGACCTTCTCCAACTGCCAGACCAAGGATGGAAAGCTCCTCATCTATACCTCCGAGGGCCGCTTTACCGACGATGTTATTGAGGACAGCTTCTTTGGCTGCGGCGGCGTGGCGGAGATCCCGCATCTTCAAGATAAGCTGCTGAAGCTGGCCCGGGGCGGCTTCAAGCATCACACCGCCGTAGGCTATGGTCACATGAAGTCCGTGCTGGACGAGGCCTTCAACGTCTATCTCCGTTATGACATGACGGACATCGACTGACACCAACCGCAGTGAAGGAGGAAGCCCCATGCGCTTATCCGGCCTGGATATCGGCACCACCGGGTGCAAGCTGTCCGTCTTTGATCCGGACGGCGCGATGCTTGGCAGCGTATACCGGGATTACCCGGCCCGCCGCACCCATCAGGCCCATGAAATGGATGTCGGCGCCATCTGGGACGCGGTGCGGGAGGTACTGACACAAGCCGCACGGACGTATCCCGACATCGGCGGCCTGGGCGTCGCCAGCTTTGGCGAGACCTTCGTGCTTCTGGACGAGAACGACGCGCCCCTGGCTCCCGCCATGCTTTACACTGATTCCCGTGGGGAGAGCCAGTGCGCCGCCCTGTCGGAGGCTCTGGGCGAAACGTGCATCGCGGCCATTACCGGCTTGAAGCCCCACCCCATGTACTCCCTGCCCAAGATCATGTGGATGAAGGAGCGCCGCCCGGAGCTTTTCGCCCGCGCCCGGCGGGTGATGCTGATGGAGGATTACATCGTCTACAAGCTCACCGGCGTGGCGCAGATCGACTACTCCCTGGCCACGCGCACCATGGCCTTCGACATCCGCCGTCTGTGCTGGAGCGAAGACCTGCTGAACGCGGCGGGCCTTGATCCGGCGCTGTTCTCCCGGCCGGTGCCCACTGGGACGCCCGCGGGCTGTCTCCGTTCGGAGCTTGCACACTCCCTGGGCCTTGGCGGCGATACGCTGATCGTCTCCGTCAGCCACGACCAAGTGGCGGCAGCCATCGGCAGCGGCGTGTTCGACCCTTCGGCCACCGTGGACGGCGCGGGAACCGTGGAGTGCATAACCCCCGTCTTCACCGACTTTGACCCTGCGGAGATGGCTCGGAACGGCTACTGCATCGTTCCCTTCATCCAGCCCGGCAGCTATGTCACCTATGCCTTTTGCTACACGGGCGGCGCGCTGGTGAAATGGTTCATCGACCAGTTAGGCGGCCACGCCCTGGAGGAAAGCCGCGACACAGGCGCTTCCGTTTACAGCCTGCTGGAGGGCGAAAGCGACGGTATGCCTACCGGGCTGTTGGTGCTGCCCCACTTTTCCGGCGCAGCCACACCCAACATGGACGCCGGAAGCAGGGGCGCAATCCTTGGCCTGACACTCAGTCACACCCGGCAGGATATCTACCGCGCCATCATGGAGGGTGTATGCTATGAGATGCGCCTGAACCAGGAGCGCCTGGCCCTGGCCGGCATCGGCATCGCGCCTCTGCGCGCTACCGGCGGCGGCGCGCGCTCCGACGTGTGGCTGCAAATGAAGGCGGACATCCTGAACGTGCCAGTTACGGCCCTTGCAACCGCCGAGGCTGGCGCTGCCGGCAGCGCCATGCTGGTGGGCGTGGCCGCCGGTATCTTCCGCGATCTGCCTGCCGCCGCCAGCGCCATGATCCATGAACAGCGAACTTATCTTCCCCGTCCCGAGGCTCACGCCCGCTATATGGCGGTCTATGAGCGCTATAAAAAGGTCTACGACGCCATACGCCCGCTGATGGAGGAATCAACATGCTTGTAACCCTGAATGAAATTCTGGCTGCCGCGAAAGAAAAGAACTGCGCCGTGGGCGCCTTCAACACCCCGAACCTGGAATGTATCACCGCCGTCATCAGCGCTGCGGAGAAGCTGAACGTCCCGGTCATCCTGTCCCACGCGGAAATTCACGAGCCTGCCGCGCCTCTGTCCGTTATCGGCCCGGTGATGGTGCTCTTCGCCCAAAAAGCCAAGACGCCCGTCTGCGTCCATCTGGACCACTGCGAGCGCCTGGACTATATGGAAACCGCCCTGAAGCTGGGCTTCACCGGCGTGATGTACGACGGCAGCGCCCTGTCCTATGACGAAAACGCGGCCACTGCCAAGGCCGCCGTCACCCTTGCTCATGCCTATGGCGCCAGCGTAGAGGCTGAGCTTGGCACGCTTCCCTCCCGTGAGGGCGGCGCGGAAACCGTGGCGGCGGGCCCCGTCTATACAGATCCCGACCTGGCCGTAGCCTTCTGCCGCGAAACGGGCATCGACGCCCTGGCCCCCTCCTTCGGCACGGCCCACGGCATCTACAAGGCTAAGCCCGTGCTGGATCTGGAGCGGGTGAAGACCATCGCGGAGAAGACCGGCCTCCCCCTGGTGATGCACGGCGGCAGCGGCGTCAGCGCCGACGACTACCGCATTGCCATCCGCAACGGTATCCGCAAAATCAACTATTACAGCTACATGTCCAAAGCCGGGGTCAGCGCCGTGGCCGCCCAGCTGTCCAGCCAGGACGTGACCTTTTTCCACGACCTGGCCCTGACCGCGCAGCAAGCCATGGAGGAGGACGCCGCCCGCGCCATGCGGGTCTTCGCGGGGCTTTGACAGCCCCCTGCAAATGGCCGCCACAGGTTCGCGGCGCAGGAAGCCCGCATCGTTAAGCGCCTCGCCGCAGCACACGCTTGGCAAGCCTCTTTACACGCAGATACAGCCCATTGACGGCCTTGCCAAGCCAACTCCTATCCACAAAGCGCCTGTATATCTGAACTGCCCTCCACCCGATGCTGGACTGAAGCTGCGCCAGCTGCCGCTGGTATTCGTCAGCCTGCCGCTGAAACCAGCATCGGGCGTTCCAAACCTCCTCGCATTCGATGGCTTGCCGATTCCACATGTGAAACATGGTATAGTAATCACTGACCAGCCCCGAAAAACCCCCGAGCTTTTCAGCCAACGCATGCCGCCGCGCAATCGCGTGGCTGTCGGTGCGCAATTCGGTCAGCTGCTGATTCAGCTTTTCGATCATGACCGTGATTGAAAAGCCTTTTTCTATTTTCTGACGGGCCGCGCGTCCCAGCCTTTCCCGCAGGTCTGCGTCACCCAGCATCGTCAGCAGGCTGTCCACATAGCGCCGCACCTCTTCCCGGGGAAAGCAGCGGACATCCAAGTCAGCATCCTCCCGCTGCATCATCGGGACGAGCATACCCACATCATGGTCAATCAGATCGCGCTGTCCGCCTACGTCGCTGCTGACGACCGGCACGCCCATCGCGCAGGACTCATAGGCCGTCAGGGCCAGCCCCTCCTTCAGCGAGCAGATCAAAGTGACCTGGCTGTCCTGGTAGCATTCCCGCATGCAGTCGCACCGGCCGGTGAAATAGACGGTATCCTCCAAGTCCCTTGCCGCAACCGTCTGCCGCATTTCCTCCAACTGCGGGCCGTCCCCCACCACCACGAAAGCCGCCTTTGGACATTGCTGACGAAGGCCCTGGGCAATGTCGAGCAGCATGAAGGGACGCTTTTGCGGATGAAGCCTGCATGGAAACAGCACGATAGGGCGTTCTGACGGCAGATTGAGCAGTTTGTGCAGATACTGACTCGCCGCCCCGGGCCTGAAGTGCTTATCGTCCACACCGATGTGCAGGCATGCCACGCTGCCGGGCTCCCGGCCAAAATGGCGAACCAGCACATCCCGGGTGGCACTGTTGCTCACCCAGGTCTTCTCCGTGACGCCCTCCAGCCGTCCGGAAATCCGTGCATAGCCGCCCTCGCGCCAGTACCACTCCTCCATGTGAACATAATCCGTCAGCACCAAATCCGGGAAATGTATGCGCAGCCACGGCAGCATGTAGTACCCCTCATAGGAGTTGGCGCAAATCAGCGCATCCACTCGGCGGCTTTGAATCAGATAGGAAACAAAATCCAGATAACGATCCGGATGCAGGAAATCCGGCAGACAGTAAATTTCATCCGAATAGGCGCTGAAGCGCTGCCGCCATGTGTTTTCGCTTTTTTGCGTAGCAACAACGCAATGCCGATAGCCCTTCGCCGTCAGACCGGCCATGGCGTCCAGGTTGAATTTGTCCGCGCCGCCCAATTCCATCCACGGGATGAGCCACAGGATGGTCGGCTGATGCTCCTGCCCATGGCTGCTCCTGTGCCAGGGCTGGAATGCCGGGCATGGGAAGTTCCGCTGATCTGCTTGAACCGGGTACTCGATATACGCCACATCCGTCTTGATTTTGGCCGCAGCGTCAGCAATAATTTGGGTGGAAAACGCTTTTTTCTTGCCGTTTCCCTCTATTTGGTGCAGCATGCTGGTCTGAATCCTGCGGTACCAGAAGAGCCGGCCCTTGATATGCACAGGCACTTTGCCCGCCGCCAAAAGCTCCAGCCAAAGCCGCCAATCCTCATGATAATGCCACTTCTCCGTCTTGTAGCCGCCGATTTCCAGCAAATCCTTTTTGCGGATCATTGCCGTACAGGTCAGGAAGTTTTCTTTTTTGAGCGTCTCCAAATCAAAGGGCTTGCGCCACAGGTACTCCTGGGCCTGAAAACCATAGTTATCCGTATAGCACCAGGCCGCCTCGGGATGCTGCCGCAGCCCCCAATAGGTGTACTCAAGGTATTCGGGCTCCAGCAAGTCATCCGCGTCCAACGGAACCACCAGCTCGGTTTTTGCTTCCTGAACGCCCCGGTTTCTTGCGCCCGGCAGCCCGCGATGCTCCTGATGGATCACCCGAATCCGGCTGTCCATGGCGGCAAGCCTCATGAGCAAATCCACATCGGCCTGATTCGTGCTCCCATCGTTGATCACAACCCACTCGAACCACGGAAAGGTCTGATTCATCACGCTGTTGAAGGTCTGCTCAAAATACCGCCCCGCGTTATGGTAGGGTGTCATGATGGACACCAGCGCATCCCGGGGATCAGGGCTGTACGTCCTTACGCGCCTTCGGCCGGGCTGCTTCGTAAAATCGAAATCTAACTTATCCACGGGTATTGCCCCTTCTAAAAAGCTTGTTTGCATGCGCTCCTTCAGCATCATCCGGCCATCCGCCGCCGTTTGCGCCTCATGACCCTTTCCCTGACGGCCGGCCAAACGCGGAACCGCAGGGCGCGGACGAGGCGGTTGCCATAAACGCACGTCGCTAGCCAGTCCATCATTCGATAGCCTCTGCGCTGCTTGATGGCGTTGAGCTCCCTGCGCAGAGCCTCCGCCTCCGACAGCGCGCCATCCGCCCTGTAAGCGGTATTGCTGTGCAGCGGGTGACGCCATTGCAGGTTGGTTCCGTTCTCCATCAAAAGCAAATACAGCTCCTGTCCATACTGCCGGTACAATTCTGGATGAAGTTCCCGCAGACGGCTGCGCAGATAAATCATCGCACCCATCGACATGGACCGCGTCATGGACCCTGTCCGAACGCGGTAATTCACCAGCGGCTCCGGAATGCACACGCCCATTCGTCCGTTCTCCGCCAGCCCCAGCCAGCCGTCATAATCCTCCAAGCCGTACTCCATCGCCGGATGGTTGAGGCCAAAGGCCAGATAATCCTTGCGGCGCACAACGGCCATGCACGTCAGCTGGTTCTGCGCGCAGAAATATGGAAAAACCGTGTCAAAAGCGACCCAGATATCATGGCTGTTCTCAAAGTACTGCACCCAGCTGTAAACGTAGGATACGTTTTCATGCAGCCGCAGCACCTCCACACACCGGCGGAAATAAGCCGGCTCCACGGTGTCGTCAGCGTCCAGAAAGCACACATACTCGCCGCGCGTCAGCCTTATGCCTGTATTGCGGGCGTTTGCCAGCCCGCCGTTGCTGATGCGCTCCAACCGCAGCGGATATTGCTGCGCCAGCTCCTCCGCCTTCCGAATGCTGTCGGGGTTTGTACTGCCGTCATCCAACAGAATGATTTCCAGCTTCCCGGCATCATAATCACTGCGCAGGACGCTTTGAACCGTCTCCTCCACCGTTTTTCCAAGGTTGAAGTACGGTATGACCACCGATAGCACGCCGGGCAGTTCCGGACTGTTCGCCACAGCCTCAGGCCATGGCGTTTGCGTCAGCGGGGTTAAAAAGGGATAGGGCGTGATAACGTCCGGCTGCCGCAGTACGCTCTGATAGAACGCCTCCCGCCTTGGCAGATTGCTGTCCAGGCCGCACAAAGCCCGCATCCGCCTGTACCCCCGCTCGCCCACGGCCCGCAGCTCGCCATCCTCCAGCGCAAGCAGCCGCTGAAGGGCATGGTAACAGTCGTCCTCCTTTTCCCAGTCGAAGATGAATCCATTGACGCCATCCTCGCTCACCGCTTCCGCCTGTCCGCCCTGCCGCGATACCAAAACAGGCACGCCATTGGCCATCGCGGCGATATTGGTATAGGGATAATTTTCATAGATGGAGGGAACGAGCACAGCCTTCGCTTTGGTCATCAGCCGCTCCACCTCCTGGGGCGGCACCAGACCGTGCAGCTTCAGCAGCCCCTCGTCGATCCACCGGCCATACTGTTCGCGAATCATGCGCCCCAAGGTTTTGCCGCCCGGCTCAAAGTAGGTATCGCCGCCTACCAGCACCAGCGGTGTACGCTCCCCGCGCTCCCACAGACGGGCCATGGGCTTTAGCAGCTGCCAGATGCCCTTTCTGTACTCCAAGCGCCCGGCATAAAGCAGGTGCCGTCCGCCCTCATAGGGCAACTGACCCTGATGAAAACGATAAGGCAGCGGAATGACATCAAAACGATTTCCCCCGGCGTAGGGCGTCAGACGCTCGCGCATGAACCGGCTGGGCGCCACCAGCGCATCCGCCGCCGCGAGACAGTACCGCTCCATCTGACCGATCCAGTAGACCGGAAACGCATATTCTGGCGAACGGTTGACGCGCATAATTTCAAAGCTCGGCGTATGGCAATGCACCACCAGCTTGACCCTTTGAAGCCGCTTTTCCCCCAGGCGCTTGGCCTGGAGCAGGTAATACCCGATGGCGTTGTAGTCCGGCAGCTCGATCACATCAGGCGCGCCGATCGCATCTATCAGCGCCATGGTTTGCTGATAATACGCCCTGCACAGCGACAGCATATAGCCCATGCACGGGTCTTCATGACCTGTCGGGCGCGGAAAGCGTACATAAACAAGGCGGTCAGTCACCTTCTCGACCTTGGCCCGTGGACTGGCCGTAATCACCCGCACCTCATGTCCGGCATCAGCAAAGCCGCGGCTGACAATATCCGCATACATGCTGATCCCGCCGCCATAATCAGGTGGAAACTCATCCGTTATCAACCAGAGCTTCATCGCACACCCCTCGCTGTCGGCTGATTGATACGAAGCAGCCCTATTGCGGGCATCGCCGTCCGCATTCGCTTTTAACCCCGCAGTTCTCTTGTCCTGGCTCATGCCATAGATAGCATCGGATATTGTTCCTTCAGCGGAAAACATGCGTCAAGGGCGATCCCCCGGCACATTTCGCACTCCTTTTTTAGTATACCAGAAAAAGGGCCGCGTGTGTACCCTTTTCCCAATAATTATGCAATAATGTACACATCACCCTATTTTAATGGCAGGAATACGCGTCAAAAAATAGGTTAATAAGTTGACGCTGTCATTTTTCGTGTGATATAATGAATTGACTATTCAGGTAACTATTTGACATATTATATTTGAGTTCAAGTTACCAGGGGGGCCGGCTGACGCGGCGAGGCGGCCCTTCCGTGGACGGCCAATGCGGCAACGGAGCGATGAACCTGTGCGATATGCGTTAATCGGGTGCGGAAGGATCTCCGCCAATCACCTTGAAGCGGCGAAAAACAACCGCCTGGAAATCGCCGCGATCTGCGATCTTGTCCCGGAGCGAATGGATACCTTGGCGGCTCAATGCGCCCTTCCCCGAAGCGTCGCCAGGTACGTCGATTATGCCCGGCTGCTCGACAGGGAGCGGCCAGCGTTGGTGGCCATCGCGACGGAAAGCGGAAAGCATGCCGTTATTGCCGCTGACTGCATCAGGGCAGGCTGCCATGTCATCATCGAGAAGCCCATTGCTCTTTCGCTGCCGGATGCCGAGGGCCTCATCGCACTTGCCAGGGAGAAAGGCGTATGGATTGGCGTCTGCCACCAAAACAGGTTTAACAAATCCGTACAGTATGTGCGCCGCGCCCTTGAAGACGGCCGGTTCGGCAGGCTCCTGCATGGCTCCGCCAACGTGCTGTGGAACCGGGATCAAGCTTATTATGCCTCGGCGCCCTGGCGCGGAACCTGGGCGCAGGACGGCGGTGTGCTGATGAACCAGTGCATTCACAATCTCGATCTTCTGCGGTGGATGATGGGGAACGACATCCGGGAGGTCTTTGCCTACACCGACAGGCTGAAGCACCCGTATATGGAGGCGGAGGACTTCGGGGCGGCGCTGATCCAATTCCAGAACGGCGCGTATGGAATCGCCCAGGGAACGGCCAACGCATACCCGGCGAACCTTGAGGAAACGCTTTACTTATTTGGCGAGCGGGCAACCGTAAAGCTGGGCGGGAAATCTGTCAACATCATCGAGACCTGGCAGCTGGCCGACGGCCAGGACAACGCTGAGGCCGTGAAAGCCGCCTATGGTGAAAATCCGCCCAATGTGTACGGCTACGGGCATACGCCCCTTTACGCGGATATGCTTGACGCCATAGCGAACAACCGCCCGCCGTATGTTGCGGGAGAAGACGGTCTTCGGGCGCTGGAGCTGGTTCTGGCGATTTACCAGTCGGCCCATGAAGGCCGTCCCGTCAAGCTGCCGCTTTCCTGCTGCTCCACGCTTGATTTTCAGGGAAGATTCGGCAGCGCCCTCCCTCGCGAGTGACGCCGCTTTGGCAGGAGGAATCGGCTTTGGACAGCCCTTTCATACACCGCAGCAGCTACATCGACGACCGGGTCAGCATTGGCAGCGGCACAAAAATCTGGCACTTTTGCCACATCCAAACCGGCGCGGTCATCGGTGAGAACTGCACCCTGGGGCAAAATGTGAACATTTCCAACCGGGTCATCATCGGCAATGGCGTCAAAATTCAGAACAATGTTTCCGTGTACGAGGGCGTAGAGATCGAGGATGATGTATTTCTGGGACCCTCCTGCGTGTTTACCAATGATTTGACGCCAAGGGCAGGGTATCCCAAGGGGCCGGCGAACTATGTGCCGACGCTCGTCCGGGCTGGCGCAAGCATCGGAGCCAACGCCACCATCGTCTGCGGCCACACGATTGGCCGCTGCTCCCTCATCGGCGCGGGCGCGGTGATCACGTCCGACGTGCCCGACCACGCGCTCATGATCGGCGTACCGGCCAGACAGGCCGGATGGGTCTGCGCCTGCGGCAAGGTGCTGGATGACCATTGGCGCTGCGCATGTGGGCGAAGCTATCAGCCCGGCCCTGACGGATTGGAGGAAACGGCATGCAGTTCAAGGACTTGAAGGCACAGTATCTGGCCCTGAAGCCTGACATCGACCAAGCCATACAATCCGTTCTGAACAGCTCCGCCTTTATTCTTGGCAAGCCCGTTGCCGAATTGGAGGAGCAGCTGGCCTCCTATGCGCAGCGCAGACACTGCGTCACCTGCGCCAGCGGCTCGGACGCTTTGCTGCTTGCCCTCATGGCCCTGGACATAGGCCCCGGCGATGCTGTGTTCGTCCCGGATTTTACCTATGTCGCCACAGCCGGGGCAGCATCGCTCCTTGGCGCCGCCGTGATCCTTGTGGACATTGACCCCCGCACCTTCAACCTATCGCCAGAAGCGCTGGAATCCGCCATCCAGCGCGTTTTGCGCGAGGGCAGGCTCCAGCCCAAGGCTGTCATCCCGGTGGATCTGTTCGGCCTGCCGGCCGACTATCCCCGGCTGCTTCCCCTGGCCGAGAAGTATGGCCTTGCCATCATCGAGGACGGCGCCCAGGGCTTCGGTGGCCGCATCCGCCAAAGGCCAGCCTGCTCCTTTGGCGAACTATCCATCACGTCCTTTTTCCCCGCGAAGCCCCTGGGCTGCTATGGCGACGGCGGCGCAATCTTCGTGAACGACAGCGAGCTGGATCAGCGTCTTCGTTCCCTGCGGGCACACGGAAGGTCGCCCTTCGACAAGTATGACTGCCTTGAAACCGGCATCAATTCCCGCCTGGATACCTTGCAGGCGGCCGTGCTTGTGCCCAAGCTGCGCGCCTTCGTCAGCTCGGAGCTTGACGCCGTAGACGCCATCGCGCGGCAGTACAGCCAGCGGCTTGGCGAGGCCGTGGTCACTCCCCGCATCCCCGACGGCTATCGCTCCAGCTGGGCACAATACACCATCGCCCTGAGGAATCAGGCCGAAAGAGACCGAGTGCGCGCCGTGCTGGCAGACCATCAGATTCCCACCATGATTTACTATCCCAAGGGTCTTCATCAGCAAAAGGCCTTCCAGCACCCATCGGATTGGCCGGACGCGCTTTTCCCTCATACTGTCACAGCGTCCCAGACCGTCCTTAGCCTGCCGATTCATCCCTACATGCAGGAGAAAGACGCGGCGGAGGTGGCAGACATCATCGTTGAAAGCCTGTCAAGAGAGGACTAAAGCCTATGAATTTCAGCGATCTGTGCATCAGGCTGCTTGACGGTCGGGCGAAGCTCGCAGTCATCGGGCTGGGCTATGTGGGCCTGCCCATCGCTTATGAATTTGCCAAGCACGTTTCGGTGATCGGATACGACGTGGACAAGGAGAAGGTCGCGGCTTATCAAGATGGTATCGACGCCGAAGGCAAGTGCGCCGGTTCGCTCCGCAGCGTGTCCATTGACTATACGTCAGACCCCGCGAGGCTGAAAGAAGCCAGCCTGATGATCGTAACGGTACAAACTCCCGTTGGCGAGGATCAAAGACCAGACCTATCGCCTTTGCGGGAGGCATCCCGCACCGTGGGCGAAAACCTTGCTGCCGGCGCCATCGTCGTGTTTGAATCCACGGTTTATCCGGGCGTCACCCAGGATGTGTGTGTACCGATCATCGAAAAGGCCTCGGGCCTGACCTGCGGCGTTGACTGGAAGGTTGGCTACAGCCCCGAGCGCATCAATCCCGGCGATCATGTCCATACTCTGACGTCCATCCAAAAGGTCGTATCGGGGCAGGACGCGGAAACGGCAAGGGAAATCCAGAAAATTTATAACTTAATTATCGACGCGGGAACCTTTCTGGTTTCCGACATTCGCACCGCCGAGGCTGTCAAGGTAGTGGAAAACAGCCAGCGCGACATCAACATCGCCTTCATGAACGAGGTCGCTATCATCTGCGACAAGCTGAACATTGATACCGCTGAGGTGCTTGCGGGCATGAACACCAAGTGGAACGCCCTTGGCTTCAGGCCAGGACTGGTTGGCGGGCATTGCATCAGCGTGGATCCATATTATCTGACCTATGCGGCGGAAAAAGCAGGCTGCGACTGTCCTGTCATACACGCCGGACGCCTGATGAACGACCGCATGGGCGCGTATATCGCAGACGCGGCCATGCGGGAAATGTCAGCCGCGGGCATCCCGCCGCAAACCGCCACCGTAATCGTTATGGGTTTTACCTTCAAGGAAAATTGGCCCGACATCCGAAACAGCCGGGTCATGGACATCATCAAGCGTCTGCGAGAGCATTCCATAGCCCCCGTTGTTACGGACCCCATTGCACTCCCCCAAGCCGTTGAGGCGGAATACGGCGTCGTGCTGACAAGCCCCGACGCGCTGCCCAAGGCAGACTGCCTGATTGTCGCGGTGGGCCACCGGGCATACCGAGCGATGACCATGGCACAGCTCAAGAACATGTTCAAGCCCAACAGCCCCGACGCGCAAAAGATTCTGGTGGATGTGAAAAGCATCTACGGCACAGCCGAACTTCAAGCGTCTGGCATGAGGTTTTGGCGGCTGTAGCCTTATCCATCACCGCCGCCTACCGGCCGGCTTATCGTCAGCCGCTCTTACCCCGCCATCAATAACAACGCCTGGAAGGATCAAAAATGAAACACTGCCTCCTCTATCTGCCCTATGAGCTGCCGGAGCACGGCCTGGGGCCCATCCATATCCGCCCTAAGAAAATGGTGAAGGCGTTTCAGGAACTGGGATATGACGTGCTGCTCATCAGCGGCTCTTGTTCCGAGCGAAAAAGAATGATTCAGGATGTAAAGCAGCGTATAGCAAGCGGCTTGCGATATGAATTTTTGTATACCGAAAGCAGCATCAAACCGACGCTTCTGGCAGAGGAAAAGCACCTTTTCCCCACCCATCCGCTGATGGATTTTCATTTTTTCCGGTATATTAAACGGCACGGCGTCAAAATTGGCATTTTTTACCGGGACATTGTATGGAAGTTTGATTACTTTTGGGCGGATTATCCCTGGTGGAGAAAGCAGCTGTTCCTGGCCTGCTATCGCTACGACATCAGGCAGTATGAAAAGCTGATCGACCGCTTCTACCTCCCGAGCCTGAAAATGGCCGATATGATCGGTTCAAGGAAGCTGAAGAAGCTTTCGTCGCTCCTCATACCCGGCGCGGAAAACCTTCCCGTTCAGCCCAAAGACTGCATCCATCGCGACTTTGCACAGAAGCCCCTTCACATCTTCTACGCCGGCAGCATCCATCAGCACTATTGCCTGACGGAGCTGTTGAAGGCTGTAACCCGCACCGAGCACTGCGTAATGACCCTGTGCTGCCGGGAGGGTTCATGGCTGGAAGAAAAGGCAAAGCTTGAGCCTTACATGGATGACAGCATTCGCGTCATCCACAAGCACAACGACGAATTGGAGCCTTATTACCAGAAGGCCGACATCGGCGCGCTGCTTTACGAGAACAATGACTGCATGCGTTTTGCCATGCCCTTCAAATCCTTTGAATACCTTGCCCATGAGCTTCCCGCCATCGCGACGGAGCACACGGCCATCGGCGACTTTATCCAGGCCAATGGCAACGGCTGGGTGATTCCATACAGCGCAGAGGCCGCCTGCGAACTGTTGCGCGAGATCATACGGCGCCCGGAGCTTCTGAACGAAATGCGGCAGCGCTGCGTCCAGGTGAAGCGGGAGCATCTGTGGTCCTGCCGAGCCAAAATGATCGAGCAGGATCTAAGCCAAGGCACGGACGCAAAAAGCGGTTAAGATGCAAAAGGCCGCATAAACAAAGCGGGAATGAGCCATATTGGCCGCATTCCCGCTTTGTTTATGATGATTTCTGCTTATTCCACAGGCCGCCAGTGATCCAGCGGCAGCAGCACATGCCGCACATGACCCATAATCATGCTTCGGTCAATCGGGCCGACCAGGTGGCTGTCGTTGGAATTGGCCCGGTTGTCGCCCAGAACAAAGTACTGCCCCTCAGGAACCTGCATAGGCGCCATGGTATAATCCGGGCGATGGTCAACATACGGCTCTTCATAGCGTTCGCCGTTGACGTACAGGTAGCCGTCGCGGACTTCCACCGTATCGCCGGGAATCCCCACAATGCGCTTGACAAAGTTGGTGTTGCCCCGGCCGGGGTAGTGGCAGATGACCACATCAAATCGCTGCGGCTCCCCGAAGATGTATTCCGGCTTGGTAACCAGCATCACCTCGCCGTCAGACAGCGTGTTATCCATGGAATGGCCGTCCACCCGGATAGGCTCAAACAGCAGTCCGCGTACAGCAAAGGCGATGGCCACCGCCCCAAGGATGGTCAGAAGCCACTCCAGTGCCTCCCGGGCCTTGCTCTTTTTCACGGGCTTCATCCCGTCTGCCTGCGGCTGCTCGCCATTGTGCGTAGGGGCTGCCTGCGCGGAAGCCTCCTGATTCGTGGCCGCCTGCTCCTTCAACTCTTCCGTCTCGCTCATAACCGTACCTCGCTTTCCATTGTCTCCATAATCATTGATCACAGCAGCATCGCAGCCGCGCTGATGGAGGGCGCCATGGCTACCGCCGCCGCGACGGCCGCCGCGATGGCGCATCGCCAGCCACGCCGCGCTTCTGTCCGCAGTTCTGCCGCGGCCAGCGACAGGCGTTCCAGATGTCCGGCACGAACCAGCACCTCTCGGGTATAGGCGTCACGCATGGCTGTCCTCCCCCTTGTCCCGCAGTTTTTGGCGAATACGATGCAGACGAATCCGCACCTGGCTCACCGTCAGGCCCTCCCGCCGAGCCAGTGCCTGATAACTCAGGCCGTCCAGCGCAAAGCCTGTTAAGAGCGCCTGATCCTTCTCCGGCAGCTCCGCAAGGGCCTGCCACAGCTGAAGCCGCCCTTCCCGGCACAGGTATTCCGCCTCCGCCGAGGCCGCCGCGCTCTCCGGCAACTCTGCCAGGGGAACCGGCCCCCGTCGGCGTTTGCGCCACTGATCCAAGCAAAGGCGACGAACCAGCACCGCCAGATAAGTAGTGAAGGCAAAATCCGCGCTGTACCGATGGCGCAGCAGGTAGACGCGGGCGAAGGCCTCCATCACCGCATCCTCCGCCAGAGCGGCATCCTGAAGAATAGCCTCTGCCTGGCGCTGGGCGGCGTCCCGATGGCGGCGGATCAGCTCGGCCAGAGCTTCTTCCTCGCCCTGGGCCAGGCGCGCCATCAGCTCGTTGTCCCCCACGACGCATCACCGCCTTCTCCCTTCGTTCCCTTAATACACGCATAACGCCGGGAAAAGTTACACCTCTGGCCAAAATTCAGGGGCGGATATACCTTATGCCTCGCCCTTGAGCCGTGCCAATTCCTTGCTGATGCTGGCCTTGGTCGCATAGTTCAGCGGAGAGAAGCGCCCATCCAGGGCCGTTTCCAGCTTGTCGATGGCCGCGGCAGTATCCCCCTGCTCCAGGTCATAGCGGGAGAGGAACCACAGGGTATCAATCTGGTTGTCCTTGAGAGCCAGAGCCTTGTCGAACCACGTTTTCGCCTCCGCCTTGTCCCCCTGAACGCGATAATAGAACTGCGCCATGTTGTCCATGCAGATGGCGTCATCCTCGTCATAATCCACGGCTTCCTTCAGGAAGGCCAGAGCCTTATCAACGCCCTGGTTCCAAGCCTCCTCCGGGGACAGCTCGCTCTCCCGGGCAGCGGCGTCCTCGCCGTCAGCCGCCTGGGCTGCGTCCTCCGCTGCTTCCAGGGAAGGCTTGTTTTCCATGCAATATTTTTCCACATACAGGTAGCCCAGAGTTTCGTACAGCAAGCCCCGAGCCTGCCGGCGATGCTGCTCCTCAATCAGCCGGATACCCCGGTCGATGTCCCCCAGCTTGTAGCAGCACACGGCATAATCCATGAACAGCTGGGACTTCTGCTCCGGGTTCATCGGCAGCTTCTGCTTGGCCACCAGCAGCTCCTTGGCCTTCTGATACTCGTCATTGCGGATCAGCAGCACGGCATAGGCCAGGATGAAGCGCATATCATCCAGGCCCTTGTTCATGGCCTCCTCATAAGCGGCCATAGCCTCCTTTACATTCCCCTGACTTTGAAGCTTCGCCGCCTTGCGCGCCGCCAGCAATCCCTTCAAACCCATCTCAGTCACAACTCCTTTGCTTGCGTTTCAAGCGTTCATAACGGTATTGTAGCGCATTTCTACTATTTTGTACAGTGTCGCCGTCAAAAAGAGTGGGTTCCGCCAGCAGGATGATGGCCCGGCGGGTGCATTCGAGCGCGCTTGGGATGTCCCGACAGACGTGCTCGTAGTATTTGGCCAACTCGATGTAGGGGGTAACGCCGCCCTCCCGCCGTTCAATCATCCCCCGCCAGACGGCAGCCGCCTCGGCCCGTTCTCCACCACGGCGGTAGCTGACGGCCAGACGCAGCTGGCTCTCCGTCCGCATTTTTCCCTTGGCCGCCAGGCGATAGCACCGCCGGGCCTCCTCGGGATGCCGCATCCGATCCAGCGCCACGCCCATCGAAAAAACATCCTCCGCGTGGACGGCATCCTCGGGGTGCTCATACAGCCAGGCCATATGCCCCAGCAGCACGCAAAGGCTGGCGATGTCCTGGGCGTTGTGACGGATGACATCCCGCAGGAGGTCGAACTGTCCCGTCTTCAGGTAGCTGAAATAGCGCTCGGGCACCAGGCAGCCGGGCAGATCGTCCTCCCGGCCCATGCCCATAATGGCCTCCTCCAGGTTGCCCAGATTGCAGCGCTTCAGCCGCAGCTTCCATACCCGGCGGGCCATGTGCAACAGGTCGATGTGAGGCTTGTCCAGGCAGACGGTGTCCATGCGGTTCATCAGCAGCCTGTCCCGCAAAAGCGGCACGTCGAAGCTTTTACCGTTGAAGGTACATATGATGTCAAAGCGTTCGAGGGTATCCGCGACCTCCCGCAGAAGATACTTTTCCTCCGGGTAGTCCCGCATCAGCACCTGCCGAAGTTCAAAGCCCTCCGACGTTAGCCAGCCCATGCCCACCAGGAAGGCCACCGTCCCCGCGCCGCCGGAAAGCCCGGTGGTCTCCGTATCCAGGTAGAGAATCCGCTCCGGCGCAAAATCCCCAGGCATGTCCTCTCCCTGCATGAGCATTACCGTTTCCCGGCGCACGTCGAAAGCCCAGGGAAATTCCTCCGCAGGACGGGTCTCGCCGCCGTGCCAGCAGTCCAGGCGGACAGGGGGCGGCGGAGCCTTTTTCGGCGTGCCGTTCACAGACCGCAGCTTATCGCGCAGATTCACGGGGCGCCCCCACCCTTCGCCATGGCCGTCAGCAGTGCGATGGCTGTCGCCTTGCCGTCCTGCCCGATTTCCCCTATGGGGCCGGCGCAGGAGGGACAGCCCATCGGGCAGGAACAGCCTGTCGCAACGGAAAGGGCCTTGTCCAGCAGCAGCCGCTGCATACCATAGGCCTTGTGCGCAAGACCCACGCCGCCGGGACAGTTGTCGTACAGAATCACGGTGGGCTTGTTGGTAATCGGGCTTTTCACCTGATACAGCACGGCTACATCCTGGGGCGCGCACATGAGGTACAGGGGCGCGACGATGCGCATCAGATTGGTGATCGCCATCATGCCGTTTTTCAGGGCGTCGTTGTCGAAGCGGGCAGCCAGGGCGTCGGGCAGCGTCCACCACATGGCGGTGGTATGCATGTCCGTTTCCGGCAGGCGCACATGGCCAAAGCCCAGGGTTTCATGGGTATCGAAGCGAATCTTTTTGAACATGGTCACCAGGGTGGTCACCTTCACCTCGCCCAGTCCCATGCCCATGCCCGCCTCCTCCGCCTGACTTTCTACATCCAGCAGCGACAGGCTGACGTTCAGGTTCGCGTCGGTATAATAACCCACGTCCACCTGCCGGATGAAGGCCTTGCAGGCGTCGAAATCCAGCTTCTCTACCTGGTACTGCCTGGCCTCGTGCATGTAGATGGCGTTCTCATGCAGCAGCATGGGCACGGTGTAGCGATCCATTTCACCGATGACGCGGTGGTGCGTGGGATCGGTGATGTCCACGATCATGAAATTCTCCTCCGCCGAGGCCGACCGCAAGGAAATCTCCGACGCAGGAAAATCCTCCGCGCTCCAGTGATACCGGCCGTCCACATGGCGAACGATTCCCATCTCATCCAGATAGCCCAGAAGCTCTTCCGGCGCGGGGGCGTTGCCGAAGCTGTCGCCGTCCTCGAAAGGCAGCTCAAAGGCAGCGCACTTAAAATGGCTCAGGAGAATATAGAGGTTATCCGGGTTCAGCAGCGCGTTTTCCGGCGACTGATGGAGGAAGTAATCCGGATGACTGACGATGTACTGGTCAATGGCTGCCGAGGACGCCACGAAGAACACAATGCTGGCGCCCTTGCGCCGTCCGGCCCGGCCCGCCTGCTGCCACGCGCTGGCAATGGTACCCGGATAGCCGCACAGCACGCAGGCATCCAGGGCGCCGATGTCGATGCCCAGTTCCAGGGCGTTGGTAGAGATCACCGCGTCAATCTGCCCTGCCCGCAAGCCCCGCTCAATCTCCCGGCGCTGCGTGGGCAGATAGCCGCCGCGGTAGCCCCGCACCCGGCCTGCGTTGCCCAGCGGATCCCGCGCAATGTCCTTCAGATACTTGGTGAGCACCTCCACCGTCAGGCGGGAGCGGGCGAAGGTAATGGTCTGAATGCCGTTTTTCAAAAGCATTTCCGCGATGGCGCGGCTTTCGGGAATCACGCCCTTGCGGATGCCCAGCTGCCGGTTGACCACCGGCGGGTTGTAGAACACGAAGTGCCGCTTGCCCATGGGCGCGCCGTTGTTGTCGATGAGCGTCACCGGGCGGCCAATCAGCGTCCGCGCCAATTCCGCCGGATTGGCGATGGTGGCGCTGCATAGAATGAACTGCGGATGGCTGCCGTAAAACGCGCACAGCCGCTGAAGCCGCCGCAGCACATTCGCCAGGTTGGAGCCGAACACGCCCCGATAGGTGTGAATCTCATCAATGACGATATAACGCAGGTTCTCGAACAGCTTGACCCACTTGGTATGGTGGGGCAGGATGCCGGAGTGCAGCATGTCCGGGTTCGTCACCACGATATGTCCCGCCTGCCGAACCGCCCGTCGGGCCGCGCCGGGGGTATCCCCATCATAGGTGTAGGTCTTGATATCCACACCCATGTCCTCGATCAGCTCATACAATTCGCTCACCTGGTCGGCGGAAAGGGCCTTGGTGGGAAACAGATACAGTACCCGGGCATCCTGGTTTTGGAGGATCGCGGACAAAACAGGCAGGTTATAGCACATGGTTTTGCCTGAAGCCGTGGGCGTCACCACCACCACGTCCTCTCCGCGCAGCGTCGCCGCGACGCTGGAGGCCTGATGGCTGTACAGCTGATGGATGCCCCGCCGCTGCAGAACCGGGATCAGCCGCTCGTCCAGTCCCTGGGGATATGGCGCGTAGCTGGCCGACCGGGGGGACATTTCCTCCCAGCGAACCACGTTTTCCATAAAAAGCGGATCCCGCCGCAGCTTCTCCGCCAGCTGATCCACGTTCATGCCCGCACCTCCTCTTTGGTTGGGTTGCTTTTTATCTATTATAATGGGCGGACGCGACCTTGGCAAGGCGAACACCAAAATCAGCCTCAAGGGATTTCCAGGGAAAACTTTGACCGAAGGCGCATTTTCCTCTTGACATCCGCGCCTATCGGCGTATAATAACATATGAACAGTTGTTCATATGTTTGAAAAGGAGTGATTCCTCGTGAAGAAGAGCTGGGCGCTGGACATCGACTGTCCCAACTGCGCCGCCAAGCTGGAGGACGCCCTGTCCCGCCTGCCGGGCGTCGAGACTATCAACGTGGATTATGTGCGCAAAACCGTTACGCTCACGGCCCCGGACGCGGACTTCGATCAGGTGGCAGAGGCCATGCTCCGCAAGGCCGTCCAGGTGGAGCCGGACGCGCGCATCTTTGAGGCGGAGAGCACATCCGCCCATGGCGCGGCCTCAGCCGGACATAAGCCGCACAACCATGAACATGGGTGCGACTGCGGCCACGGCCACCATCATGAGCATGGCTGTGATTGCGGCAACGAGCATAACCATCATCACGGCCACACGGAGGACGGCAAAGACTCCTGGCTGCAGACCCACGCGCTCCTGCTTCGGGCCGGCGTCACGGCAGCGCTGCTGCTGATCGGCGCGCTGCTGCTTGACGGCGTTCCCGCCACGGCAGTACTGGTGCTGGGTTACCTGCTCATCAGCTATGACGTGCTGCTCAAGGCCGGGCGGAACATCGGACGGGGACAGATTTTTGACGAAAATTTTCTGATGACGGTGGCTTCTATCGGCGCCATGCTCATGGGCGACTGCGCCGAGGGCATCGCCGTCATGCTGCTGTACCAGGTTGGCGAATGGTTCCAGGACAAGGCCGTTGATAAGAGCCGCGCCTCCATCGCCGGACTGATGGACATTCGGCCCGATTACGCGAACCTCCTCACCGACGGCACGGTTACCCAGGTAAGCCCGGCCCAGGTGCGGGTGGGCGACAGCATCCTCATCAAGCCCGGTGAAAAGGTGCCCCTGGACGGCCTGGTGCTCACCGGCGTCTCCAGCCTGAACACCGTGGCGCTCACCGGCGAAGCTCTGCCCCGGGACGTGAGCGAGGGCGACAGCGTCATCAGCGGCTGCGTGAATCTTTCCGGCACGCTGACGGTCCGCGTTACCAGCGCCTACGGTGAATCCACCGTGGCGAAAATTCTTGACCTGGTGGAAAACTCCGGCGCTGCCAAGGCCCAAACAGAGCGGTTCATCACCCGCTTCTCCCGCGTCTACACCCCCCTGGTCTGCCTGGGCGCGGCGCTGCTGGCGGTGGTGCCTTCCCTCTTTGACGGCCAATGGCTGGAATGGACCCGCCGCGCCCTGACCTTCCTGGTTATCTCCTGCCCCTGCGCCCTGGTGATCTCCGTTCCGCTGACGTTCTTCAGCGGCATCGGCGCCGCCAGCCGAAAGGGCATTCTGGTCAAGGGCGCCAGCTACCTGGAGACCCTGGCACACCTGGATACCATGGTCTTCGACAAGACCGGCACGCTGACCCAGGGCTCCTTCACCGTCACGTCCATCCAGGCCGCTGACGGCGACCAGGATCGTCTGCTGGAGCTCGCCGCCCTGGCGGAAAGCTACTCCGATCATCCCATCAGCAAATCCCTGCAGGCCGCCTACGGCAAACCCCTCGACATCAGCCGGGTAGGGCAAGCGGAAGAGACCGCGGGCCGGGGCGTCAAAGCCATGGTGGACGGCGAAGCGATCTATGCCGGCAATGACCGCCTGATGGCCGATCTTGGCCTGGCCCCCGCGCCCTGTCAGGAGCCGGGCACTGTCGTCCATATTGCCAGGAAAGACCGGTACCTGGGCCATATCGTCATTTCGGATGTCATCAAGCCCAACGCGGCGGCGGCCATGGGCGACCTGAAGGCCGCCGGCATTCACCGGCTGGTGATGCTCACCGGGGACAGGCAGCCCGTAGCCGAGCACATCGCCGCCAAGCTGGCTCTCACCGAGTTCCATGCCGAGCTTCTCCCCGAGGACAAGGTAAGCCGGATGGAAGCCCTGCTCCATGAGGGCGGCAAGACCGCCTTCTGCGGCGACGGCATCAATGACGCGCCGGTGCTTCGCCGGGCGGATCTGGGCATCGCCATGGGGGCGCTGGGCTCCGACGCGGCCATTGAGGCGGCGGACGTGGTACTCATGGACGACGATCCCCTCAAGCTGCCTTTGGCCATCCGCATCGCCCGCCGCACACTGCGCATCGCCCGGCAAAACATCGTCTTTGCCCTGGGAATCAAGCTGCTGGTGCTGCTGCTGGGCGCGCTGGGCATCGCCAACATGTGGCTGGCCGTGGTAGCCGATGTGGGCGTAGCCATGCTGGCGATTCTCAATGCCATGCGGGCCATGCGTATACGCTGACACGTTTCGTCCAAGAGGCTTTGCCTCTTGGACGAATTTTGTACGCCCTCATCAGTCGCTCGTGCAAGATAGCTTTTTATGGAACAGCGTGCCGGCAGACATGACCATTGCCAATATAACAATATTATATGGCATGGGTGCCAAATAACAGATATTCAGGGTTGCGTGTAAAATAGCAGTAAGCAGAATATTTCTGCATTGATAATAGGTCATTCCCAAACCAACAGAAACAATTACTGTCCATATACAGAGCCAGACAATCGGTTCAAAACCCAATGAATTTCTGATGATCCACATTGGCATATGCCATACTGCCCAAACAGCGCCAACAAATAGAACACTGACGATTTTTTTCTTAAAAGGCGACCGTTCAAGCAGAAATCCCCGCCATGCTATTTCTTCAGCAAATGCTGTAATCAGCAGATAAATACAGCTTGCCAACAGCGATGCTGATGACGAATATATATTTACGTTCACTCCCGTTATAAGGGAATAGCTATAAGAACCGAGTATCCCCGCAGCCAGACATACAGCCCATATCAAAACATGTTTGGCCGTTATTTTTCCTGAAAACATCTGTGCAAAGTATAACTTGACATTCTGCTCGCAAATCAGCAGAAAGACAGCGGCGATCGATGGGATGCACACATATAAGTATTTCAAAGATAACAATATATTGGGAATAATCATTCCATTCTGGTTCAGCCATACAGGTACATAGCATATAAACGATAAAATATATACAGCAAAAACCCATACTGTGATTTTCAATTTATTGGTGTAGCCTGCCATCCTAATCGCCCCTTACAATACAAAATTTTACACAAATTGCTGTTTGTCGCTTTTTAATCACCCTATATCTTCGCTTTGATTCCTTTCATCACTGTTATCCGTAAATTCTTTGCGTTGATCAAACTTTCCTTCTTGCACTTTGGGCAACAGAGGGGATATTTACTAACCGTATCCTCTCTAATGCGATCACGAGCTTTGTTGCCGCCAATGGGACAAATTATCCAGTCTCTTTTTCCCGTTATCATCATATCACCTTTCGTCAATGGGTTTTCCTCTAAATGCAGAATGGAGTGTCACTTTTGGCAGAAAAATACAGAAGTCGTCCTGTTTTCAGCCCCCGAAGGGACTCATCGATTTCTGCTATCAGGTGGGAGGGGCTGCGGCCTTCCGACGCCGCCTTGGCGTTTTTTAGGTGCGTTTGCCTCTTTTTTCATGCCTTGCTGGACATTCCACGCGCGCTGTGCTATGATGTTGCGGACATTGAACGGGGAGGCGGCTTCACCATGACATGCCCCTACTGCGGCCAGGCAATGACCCCAGGCACACTGGTATTCGACGCGCGCTGTCCGGCCTTTTTCGTGGCGGACGGCGAGAAACTCTCCCTGGGCGACCGTATCAGCGGCAAAGGACGGGTGGACACCCGCACTTCCTTCTGGCAGGGAGCCACCATGTCCGGCGCTTACTGCGACGCCTGCCGCAAGCTGATTCTTGATACCCAGGTACACACCTGATGACGCACAAAGGAGTTTCCTCCCTATGACGGAACGCATTCGCGGCAGCTACAACGCTACCATCGCGGCCAGCTATCTGGGTTACATTACCCAGGCCATTGTCAACAACTTCGCGCCTCTGCTGTTCCTGATTCTCGCCCGGGACTTCTCGCTCTCCCTGGCTCAGATCACTGTCATCACCACGCTGAACTTTGCCGTACAGCTCCTTGTGGATCTGCTTTCCGCCCGGGTGGTTGATCGCATCGGCTACCGGCGCTGCATCGTGGCCGCCCACGTCCTGGCAGCGGCAGGCCTGATCGGCATGGCGGTGCTGCCCCGGATCATGCCGCCCTACGCCGGACTGCTGACATCGGTGGTGCTGTACGCCATCGGCGGCGGCATCACGGAGGTGCTCATCAGCCCCATTGTGGAAGCCTGCCCCACCCGGCGCAAGGAGGCCGCCATGAGCCTTCTGCACTCGTTTTACTGCTGGGGCCATGTGGGACTGGTGCTGCTGACCACCGCCTTCCTGGCGGCATTTGGCGAGCATACCTGGCCCATCCTAACCTGCCTGTGGGCGCTGATCCCCCTGGGCAACATGGTTTTGTTCACACAGGTACCCTTGGCGGACATCAACGAGGGGCGCGAACCCCTATCCCTGTGCCGTCTGCTGGGCCAGGGAACCTTCTGGCTCCTGCTGGGGCTGATGGTCTGCGCCGGCGCCTCCGAACAGGCCATGAGCCAATGGGCCTCTGCCTTTGCGGAATCCAGCCTGCACATCTCCAAGACCATGGGCGACCTGGCCGGCCCCTGCGTTTTTGCCGCCCTGATGGGGCTTTCCCGGGCGCTGTACGGCAAGTTTGCCCACAAAATCCCTCTGCGCGGCTTTATGCTGGGCAGCAGTGTATTGTGCATCCTGTGCTATCTGGCCGCCATGCAAACCGGCAGCCCCGTGCTGTCTATGGTCGGCTGCGCACTGTGCGGCTTCTCGGTGGGCATCTTCTGGCCGGGTACCTTCAGTATGGCTGCCCTGGCCCTTCCCGGCGGCGGTACCGCCATGTACGCCCTGATGGCCCTGGCCGGGGATCTGGGCTGCTCCGCCGGCCCCACGGTGGTGGGGCTGGTCGCGGACGCCTCGCAGGGCCGGTTGCAGGCCGGGCTTGGCGCATCCGTTCTTTTCCCCGCCATGATGCTGACGGGCATCCTGCTGATCTCCCGGCGGAAGACGAAGCAGTAAGTTTAGTTGATAACAGCATACAAAAAATGCGTTCTCCGATGATGACCGGGAACGCATTTTCCGCATGAGGGAATAAGTCTTTCCCTTGCTTTCGCCTCGGGAAGGCCTCGTCATGCCAGGGCTTCGAGCCAGTCTGGCCCGCTATCGTCTCGGCGCAGGCAAGCCTACGCTCATCCGCGTCCATACAAAAACGCGGCCCCTGAAGAGCCAGCCACCGCAGCCTTCAGCCCTATCATAAACGAAGCCTCGCCCAGCGGCTTAACCGCATCGGCGAGGCCCCGTCTTACAGCACACTGGCAGAGGTGCACTCCACATAGAAGCTGCCGTCCTTGCGGCGGGTAATCTTGGCCTTGTTGCCTTCCCCGTCGTCGATGGTCATCTTCTCGATGTCGTTGAGCTGCACGAAGTTCACCACGTCGCTCTCCACAAAGCCGACCCAGCTTTTGCGGTCGCGCTTTTCGGGCTTGCCGTTCTCCATCATTGCCTCAATGCTTTTCTTCTCTTCCATGGGGGTATACCTCCTTCAAAATGGGTAAGCCCGATAATGATACCCTATTCTGAAACAAAATGCAAGTAAAAAACGGAGGCCATCCCGTCGCCGGGACAGCCTCCGCCATTGAGCGAAGCGTTACACCTTGAAGTTCACGGATTTGTCGCCCTGCTCGTTTTTACCGAAATGATAGTCGTTGCCGGGAAGCACCGCGTTGAGCAGCACACCCACTAGAGACGCCACGGCTAGGCCGGACAGCTTGATTTCCACGCCGCCCAGGACAAAGGCGATGGAGCCCACCGTAGAGAAGTTGATGCCCAGCGCCAGGGACATAATCAGCGCGGCGATGATAACGTTGCGGGATTTGGTGAAGTCCACCTGATTCTCCACCACATTGCGTACGCCGACGGCGGAAATCATGCCGTAGAGGATCAGGCTGACGCCGCCGATGGTGGCAGCGGGCATGCAGGCCACTAGGGCCGCGAACTTGGGGGAGAAGGAGAAGATGACCGCGATGATGGCCGCCAGACGCACCACCTTGGGATCGTAGACCTTGGTCAGGGCCAGCACACCGGTATTCTCACCGTAAGTGGTGTTGGCAGGGGCACCGAAGGCCGCAGCCAGGCAGGTCGCCAGACCATCGCCCAGCAGGGAGCGATGCAGACCGGGCTCTTCAATGAAGTTCTGCTCCACCGTGGAGGAAATGGCGCACATATCGCCGATATGCTCCATCATGGTCGCCAGGGCGATGGGCATCATCATGGCGATGGCAGAGGCCATCAGGGAGCCGTTCACGCCCGTGGTAGCAAAGGAGAACACCGTGTCACTCAGCTGGAAGGGCAGACCGATCCAGGCGGCTTCCCGCACCTTGGTAAAGTCCACCTGGCCACACAGAGCAGCCACCACGTAGGAGCCGACCACGCCCATCAGGATGGGGATGATCTTCAGCATACCCTTGCCCCAGATGTTCAGGCACACCACGATCGCCACCGCCAGCAGAGCGATCCACCAGTTGGTGGCGCAGTTGTTCACGGCGCTGTTGGCCAGGGTGATGCCGATGCAGATGATGATGGGGCCGGTAACCACAGGCGGGAAGAACCGCATAACCCTGCTCGCGCCGAAAACGCGGAACAGCTGGCTCACCACCACATACACAAGGCCCGCGCAGATGACGCCTGCGGCAGCGTAAGGAATCCAGTTCAGGGCCGCGGCGCCTTCCGCCAGCCCGGCGTTGTAATCGGCAATCAGGTCAGCCACCGCGAAGTAGCCGCCCAAGAAGGCGAAGGACGAACCCAGGAACGCCGGAATCCGGCGCTTGGTCAGCAGGTGGAACAGCAGCGTGCCCAAGCCCGCGAACAGCAGCGTCGCGCTGATGCTCAGGCCGGTCAGCGTCGGCACCAGCACCGTCGCGCCGAACATCGCGAAGACATGCTGAAAGCCCAGGAGAAGCATTTTACCGCCGCCAATTTTCTGGTTGGTCATGATGGTCACTCCCTCTTTCCCTTTTGTTTGTCTCTATGACCTCCGGGAGAACTCCCGGGAATCAACCCCGTTTTTCGAGGGCCCCGCCCCGATTCATTGCACCCTCACGGTCCGAACGGCGCTGACAGTTACTTCCGCCGCCCGTCGTACAGGGCCACGCCGTCGCCGCCGTCAATTTCAGCCACCTGCACGCCTACACGTTCGCTCTGGGCCGTGGGCACGTTCTTGCCCACATAATCCGGGCGGATGGGCAACTCCCGGTGTCCCCTGTCGATCAGCACCGCCAGACGGATCTTCGCAGGACGGCCCTGATCCAGAATGGCGTCCATGGCGGCGCGGACGGTCCGGCCGGTATGCAGCACATCGTCCACCAGCACCACGATCTTGCCGGTGACATCCACGGGAAGGTTCTTCTCCTGCACGGAAATGCGCACCTCGCTGGGGTCGCGGTCATCGCGGTACATGGCGATGTCCACCTCGCCCACAGGCAGGGCCACATCCTCATAACGGGCAATGATGTCCGCCAGGCGCTGGGCCAGGGGCACACCCCGACGCCGGATGCCGACGAACACGACCTCCTGAATGGGATCCAACTGCTCCATCATTTCATGCGCCATCCGAATGAGGGCGCGGTTCATGGCGTCTCCCGCCATCAGCTGAGCCTTGGGCATTCCGCCTTGCATGATGCTTCCTCCTTCATGCCGTCCTCAGCCCGGGCGCGCCGTTCGACACGGCCGCCAAGGCCAAAAAGAAAACGCCTTCCCCGAGAAGCTCACGGAAAAGGCGCACATGACGATTGTATCGGAATCTCTCGCACGCCTTGGCAGCCTCTCGGTGCTGTCCTTAAAGGGTTGCTCGGATAACCGCAGTGTAGAATAGCACGTTTCCTAATCCTTGTCAAGCATTTTTTGACGAATCAGGTTGGAAGACCCGTGAGAAATAACGAAATCCGCTGCTTTTTGCGCAAATGCTTCCTTTCTACTTGACATGCGCGCCATCTTGGCTTATTCTTGTATACAAAGTGCAGACAATGGACAATGCGCTTTGGCCCATTCCCCCGTTGATGCCCGCAAAGGAGTTGTGCGCCATGAACAATTTGACCTTTCAGCCCATGATGGAGAGCCGACCCATCCGTGAAATTGCCTACGAGGTGCTCAAGCACGCCATCATTACCGGCGAGATTCCCGCGGGCGAGCGCATCGTGGAAACAGATTACGCCGACCGTCTGCACATCAGCCGCACCCCCCTTCGCGAGGCGCTGCGCAAGCTGGAGAGGGACGGCCTGGTGGAGTACGTCCTGCGCCGGGGCGTGGTGGTGCGCGCCTTCACCATCGCGGACGTGGAGGAAATCTATACCATCCGCAACGCGCTGGAAATGCTGACGCTGCCGGCCATCATCCGCAAGGCCACGGCGGAGGACGTCAACGACTTAAGAAATCGCCTGAACGAAATGGATACGCTGATGCGGGCCGGGGACTTCGACGCGCTGTCCCCCATCACCCGCGCCTTCCACCGTCGGCTGACCAGCCTGTGCGCTCAGAATCGGATTCTGCGGGTCATCGAGGGCCAGGACGAGTTCATCACCCGCTTCTCCTCCATGGCCATTCGCCAGGAGGATCGGCTATTGCAGGCCCACGAGGAACACTACCAATTGGTGGACTATGTCGAGCAGCGGAACCTGCCTCAGTTTGAGGCTCTGATGCGCAAGCACATTGAACGCAGCAAGGAATGCTGCCTCCAGGCATTGGCAGCGCAGCGGGCAATGCAAAATTTCTAAATAATTTTTGAGAAATTTGTCACGGTCGTCACGCGCAATTTGTTTTTATATATAGAGGGATACATCAATGAAAGCAAATTATCATACGCACACCGCGCGCTGCAATCACGCCTCCGGCACAGACGAGGCATTCGTCCAGGCAGCTCTGGATGCGGGGTTTGAAACGCTTGGCTTTTCCGACCACGCACCCTGGCCCTTTGCCAGCGGCTACATCAGCGGCATTCGCATGGGCATGGATGAACTGCCGGACTACATTCAATCTGTTCGCAGCCTTCAGCGGAAGTACGCAGATCAGCTGCCAATTCATCTGGGGCTTGAAGCTGAATATTATCCCCGCTATCACGATTACCTCCTGCGCCTGCGGGAGATGGGCGTCCGCTATCTTATCCTGGGCCAGCACCAGGTAGACAGCGAGGAGGACGCCCCTGCCACCTGCATCGAGCGCCGCACGGAGGACGGCATCCGCCGCTATGCCGAGGCCGTTGTCCGCGGCATCCGCACAGGGCTTTTTGTGTGCGTCGCCCACCCAGATCTTATCATGACGCAGCCTGATCTGCCCCTCACCTCCGCCGGCGAGGAAGCGGCGGATATGATTTGCCAGGCGGCACTGGAGGCCGGCATTCCCCTGGAATATAACCTGCTGGGCGTACGCAGCCAACTGGAGGGCGAGCGGCGCGGCTATCCCTCTCAAGCCTTCTGGGAACGGGTGAAGCGCCATGGCAACACGGTTATCCTGGGGGTGGACGCCCACAGCCCCGACCAGCTGCGCGATCCCCGTCCCTGGGCGCTGGCCCTTGAGCAGACACGGGCGCTGGGGCTTCCGCTGACGGAGCAATTGCATCTGCCATCATAAATAGCATGGAGGAATGAGACATGGATTGGACCTGGGATCTATCTTATCTTTATAAGGGGTTTGACGACGATGCCTTCGCTGCTGATCTGGCGCGAGTG
>ERZ777306.1188-NODE-1188-length-43900-cov-8.021029_pt1 | contig 43900 bp, 32 predicted proteins | sample MGYA00374966_ERZ777306 | MGnify/ENA primary metagenome ERZ777306 (study PRJEB29329, sample SAMN06343882) | mouse gut metagenome | isolation source: Mouse cecum | place: Austria: Vienna | collected 2014-11-15 ... | reverse complement strand
TCGAGCGCTGCGGTTTCTGCCGAATTTTGATCTCCATGCGGTCGAGGTTTTAGGTCCAATTTTTTGCAGGTTTTCTCGCCTCGGCATAGCACGAACTGCGTTCGGCTTATCGAAAACGTTCCGTGCAAAGATAGAAAAATTTCTTTACACTTTTTTACACCTCGATTGCTGTGTGTTGTAAATAAGCGGCAAATTTTACACCTCAAACGATAAAATGAAGTCGAAATAAAAGTCTGTTCTTTGTTTGTAAATAACTGAATATATGAATTTTATTTCGATATTTATTCGTCTTTGTTTTCTTAGGTTACTTTCCGATGCAGAACTTAGAGAAGATATTATGGAGGATGTTGTCGGGGATGATGGCGCCGATGCCGGTGATGGACGAGAGGGCGCGGATGACGGATCGGATTTCCTCGGCGAGGAGGTCGGAGGGGAGAGCGGATTGGAGCCCGAGGAGGGCGCGGTCGAGAGCGGCTGAAGCCTCGCCGAGAGCTTGGAAATGGCGGCTGTTGGAAACGACGGTGTCGCCGTGGAAAAGCCCCTCGGTGTCGACGGCGCTGCGGAGCGCGCGGCACAACATGTCGACCCCGGAGCCGCTGAGGGCGGAAATGCCGATGACGCCGTCAGGCAGAACGAGCGTCGGAGCGGCGTCGGTTTTGTTGATGACAGTGAGGAGGGTCTGGTCTTCGCGGAGCGGGAAATCGGGGGCGGGGATCGTTTCTTTAATGGTAGTTGCGTCGATCAGATGGATGACGATACGGGCTCGGGCGATGCTTGCGAGAGTGCGTTCGATGCCCATCCGTTCGAGCTGGTCGTCGGTGGTGCGGATGCCTGCCGTGTCGAGGAACCGGAACAGCACGCCGTCGATGTTGGCCTGCTCCTCGATGACGTCGCGCGTGGTGCCTGCGATGTCGGAGACCAGCGCCCGGTCGTCGCGCAGCAGGCGGTTCAGCAGGGTGGATTTGCCTGCGTTGGGCGCTCCGGCGATGGCCACGGCGACTCCCTCTTTGAGGGCGTTGCCGAGCGAGAACGAATTGCGCAGCGTGTCGGTTTCGCGGCGGATGCTTTCCATCGTTCGGCGCAGTTCTTCGCGGTCGGCGAATTCGACGTCTTCTTCCGAAAAATCCAGCTCCAGCTCCAACAGCGACGCGAGGTCGAGCAATTTTTGGCGCAGGCCTTCGAGGGCTGCGGAGTAGCCGCCGCGCATCTGTCCGGTGGCGAGTGCATGGGCTGCACGCGACGAGGAGGCGATGAGGTCGGCGACCGCTTCGGCCTGCGACAAATCGAGCTTTCCGGCCAGGTAGGCGCGGATGGTGAACTCGCCGGGCTCGGCCATGCGGGCTCCGGCAGCTTGTGCGAGCCGCAGGATTTCGGAGACGATGTAGGCGGAGCCGTGGCAGGAAATTTCGACCGAATCCTCCCCGGTGTAGGAATGCGGCGCGCGGAAGACGGTAGCGAGCACGTCGTCGATGGTCCGTTCGCCGTCCATGATGCGTCCGTAGTGGACGGTGTAGCCCTGGGCTTGGGAAAGGGGAGCAGCCCCCCGGAACAGCCGGTCGCAGAGCGCCGGCGCATCGGGGCCGCTGAACCGGACGACGGCGATGGCTCCGCCCGCCGCGGTGGCCGGAGCGACGATGGTGGGCTCCCCGCGGGTCATGGTCAGCGCCGCTCGATGATGAGTTTCTGGCCGATGCGCAGCCTATTGGCGTTCTTGAGCTTGTTGGAACGCATGATTTGGGCCGTGGAAATGTGGTATTTGTGGGCGATGCCGCTGAGGGTTTCGCCGCTACGGACCGTGTGGATGGTGTTGCCCATCTCCGCGCGCTTCTTGTCGATGTTGGCCGGGTTGATGTACTCCTTGAGGTAGGTGGAGTCCTTGGCCATGATTTCCTGCTCGTGGGCGATATACTGGGCCACCTTGCGCTGCGGCAGAACGAGCGTGTAGGTCTTGGTCGTGGCGGGGATGATGTCGAGCTTGTACTGCGGATTGAGCTGGCGCAGGGTTTCCATCGGGATGTCGATTGTCGACGCGATCTGTTCGAGGTGCATCAGGCGGTTGATGCGAATCGTGTCGACCGACAGCGGAATGGGGGCCGCTTCGGGCTCGATGCCGTGGTTGCGGTGGTAGGAATAGGCGTAGGAGGCGCCGATGAACGCCGGAACGTAGCCGCGGGTCTCGCGCGGCAGAAAGTCGTAGATGTCCCAGAACGAACGGCTCTCTCCGCCCGCACGGGCCAGCGCCTTGTTGACGTTGCCGGGACCGCAGTTGTAGGCCGCGATGGCCAGCGACCACTCCTTGTAGATGCGGTAGAGGTCTTTCAGATAGCGGCAGGCGGCCTTGGTCGAAAGGATGGGGTCGCAGCGCTCGTCGACCAGCGAATTGACTTCGAGCCCGTAGCTGCGTCCGGTGGAGGGCATGAACTGCCACAGCCCGGCGGCTCCGGCGTGGGAAATGGCCGTGGACGAAAGTCCCGATTCGATGATGGGCAGGGCGCGCAGTTCGACGGGCAGCCCTTCCTTGATGAGTTCGTCCTCGATGAGCGGGAAATAGTATTGCGACATGCCGAGGATGCGGCCGATGGTCGAACCTCCGGATGCGACGTAGCGGTTGATGTAGCTCCTCACGATGCTGTTGTAGGGGAGCTGGATGGGCGATGCGAGGGCCCGCAGGCGTCCGGTGTAGACCGAATCGGGGACGCTGCTTTCGGCGGGGAGCGAATCGACCAGCACATAGGTGTTGAAGAATTCGCGGAACGCCTCGCTGCGCTGCCGTTCGCGCCATTCGGCCACGAGCGAATCGACCTGCTCGGCGGAGAGCTCCGGAATCACGCAGGCGGGTTCGGGCTCCGGGGTGCTGTCGGCCGCGGTTTCGGCGGCCTGGGGAGTGCTTTGGGGCTGTACGGGTTCTTCGAGTTGCCATTCCTCGGCTCTGGTCTCGGTCTCGGCGGCCTGCGCGGCAGGGCGGAGGTTGCGCGGCTTGCGGTCGAGGGCGGAGGCCTGTGCGGCACACAGGCAGAACAGCAGCAGTACGGTCAGTCTTTTCATGATCAGAATTTAAGGCTCATGTTGAATCCGAAAACGGGGCGGTTGCCTCCGGCCCCGGGCACGTAGGCGTAGTCCACGAGCGGTTCGAGGTTCATGGAGAGGTCGTCCGAAATATCGTAGTCCTTCAGATGGGCGTCGACGTGGGCGTCGATGATCTGAAGCGCATAGAGCGCCCCCGTGATGATGATGCAGAGGTCGCGGTTGCGCCGGTAGTTGTTGCGCAGGTTGAGGATGAACGACGCCGAATAGCGGCCGTGGAACTCGTCGGTCGGGCCGTCGGGGTAGTTCTCGGGGTGGGCGTCGTAGTCGCTGATGAGGTTGTAGGCCTTCTTGAAACGCTGGTAGCCGCGGTTGTTCCAGTCGATGCAGTAAATCAGCGAGGCGAAGCCGCCCACGACGAAAGGCACCTTCCAGTAGCTTTTGTTGTAGATTTGTCCGGCGCCGGGGAAGATGCAGGCCAGCGTCGTGGCTTTCTTGACGTGCGAAACGTCGTTGGTGGAGTAGTTGACCGCCGCGTCGCCGATGAAATAGACGTAGGAGGCGATGGTAAGACCCAGGTACACCTGCCGTCGGGTGTTGCTGCGAATCATCTTCGATTGCAGGGCGTTGAGTTCGGGCGTGCGGCTCAGGCTCCGGTCGGTCAGCGCGTCGTACTGGCGTTTGAGCGGCCGGTAGGTGTTGTTTTCGTGGAAGAAAAGGGCCAGCCCCGTGCCGACGGTGCCGTAGAGAATGGGCAGTTTCCAATATTGTTTGTTGTAGACCTGGCCGTAGCCCGGCAGGACGGTCGAGAGCCAGCATACCTTGGAGAGCGACATGGAATCGCTCATGAACCACCCCTTGCGATAGGGCCGGGCCGGGAGCCCGGCGGTATCGGTCTTTTCGGCGCCGGCTTCCGCGAACGCACCGCCCGATGCGACCCGTGCGGCGGCGATGGAATCGAGCGTGAACAGGTCGTCGGTGCGCAGTTCGGTCAGCCGGATCGAATCGGCCCGGAACTCGGCGTCGAACAGCGAATCGAGTTCGGCGGCAAAGGCCGCGTCGGCGAGCGAATCGGCCCTGAGCTTCAGCGAATCGGTCCGGGGCATCGTTCCTCCGCGCACGACGGTGCGGGCACCGCGGCGCAGCTGGGCGTCGGCGGGCGTCCACAGGGCCAGTGCGGCCAGCAGGAGGAGCAGTCGGAACCGGATTCGGGCCATGGGCTCAGGAGCGGGCGGAAAAACGTTCGATGAAACGCTCGATGTCCTTGTCGTCGGCGAATCCGATGGTAATCTTGCCGCCGCCGTTTTTCGAGCGCTTGATGGAAATCTCCTGCGAGAAGAATTTTTCGAGTTGCTCGACGAGCCGCGAATAGGTTTCGGGGTACTCCTCGTCGTCGGCATTGGCCGCGGCCGGGGCGGGCTGCTCGGTGAGCGCGCGGACGAGTTCTTCGGCCTGCCGTACCGAAAGGGCTTTCTTGACGCACTTTTTCAGCATGCGCACCTGCTCCTCGGCGGGGGCTCCGGCGATGGCCTTGGCGTGGCCCATGGAAATCAGCCCTTCCTTGAGCGCCAGCTGCACCTCGTCGGGGAGCTTCAGCAGCCGCAGGTAGTTGGAGACCGACGAACGCTTCTTGCCGACCTTTTCCGAAAGGGCGTCCTGCGTGAGGTGGCATTCGTCGATGAGCCGCTGCATGCCGAGGGCGATTTCGATGGCGTTGAGGTCCTGCCGCTGGATGTTCTCGACGAGGGCCATGGCGTGGAGATTTTCGTCGTCGACCTCGCGGATGTAGGCGGGCAGGGTCCGGAGGTCGGCACGCTGGGCCGCGCGCCAGCGGCGTTCGCCGCTGATGATGATATATTTGCCGTTGTCGGACTTCTTGACCGTGACGGGCTGGATGACGCCCAACTGGCGGATCGAATCGGCCAGTTCGTCGAGCGCCTCCTCGTCGAACTGCGTGCGCGGCTGCGTGGGGTTGGGGATGATGTCGGCGATGTCGATTTCGGCCATCCGGCTCATGGGCTTGACGCGGGCGTCGAGGGCGTTGGCGCCGAAGATGGCGTCCAGGCCGCGGCCCAATCCTTTTTGCTGTTTCATGGGGTTGCTATAACGTTTTAGCCGTTGTTCTTGTTGCGTTTGAGGAACTCGCGGGCCAGGCTGAGGTAGTTTTCCGAGCCGATGGCCGTGGCGTCGTACAGCATGACGGGTTTGCCGTGCGAGGGCGCCTCGCCCAGCCGGATGTTGCGCTGGATGATGGTGTCGTAGGCCAGTTCGCCGAAGTGCTCGCGGACCTCGGTGACGACCTGGTTGTTGAGCCGGTTGCGCATGTACATGGTCAGCAGGAAGCCTTCGATGCGGAGCGCGGGGTTGAGCGACCCCTGTACCTTGCGGATGGTGGCCAGCAGCTTGGAAAGCCCTTCGAGCGCCAGGTACTCGCACTGCACGGGGATGAGCACCGTGTCGGCCGCGGTGAGGATGTTGACCGTCGTGTAGCCCAGCGAGGGCGAGCAGTCGATGAAGATGTAGTCGAAGCGGTCGCGGACCGAATCGACGATGCGCCTGAGCACGTGGTGGGCATCCTCCATCTTGGGCAGTTCGGCGTCGGCGGCCACCAGGTCGATGGACGAGGGCAGCAGCCAGAGGTTCTTCACGTCGGGGCTTTCGAGCAGCAGCTCGGAAGCCTGCCGGGCCCCCGAAATGCACTCGTAGATGCCTTCGAGGTTGATGTCGAAGCCCAGGCCCGAAGTGGCGTTGGCCTGCGGATCGGCGTCGAGCAGCAATACTTTCTGCCCCAGGAGGGCCAGCGAAGCCGCCAGATTGATGGCCGTGGTGGTCTTGCCCACACCGCCTTTCTGGTTGGCCAGTGCGATAACTTTTGCCATGTTGCAATGGGTTTATAAGCGGACAAATTTAATGAAATTAAATCGAAATCCGCAACCGTTGCCGAAAATTGATTACCTTTGTAGAAGATAAACTGCGCCGCGGCAAAAACCGAACAGGTTCGGGACTGCCCCCGGCCCGACTGTCTTTGTGGGAAATCAAGGAAGTCGCGAAATTTCGTAACGCATTGCTTATGACTGACCAAAACCGACAGCCGGAGGCCGGAGGAGCCTTTCCGGTACTCGCCCCCAAGAAACGGTTTCCCGGTGTGGGCGATTTGTTCGCCATGCTGGGCATCGTGCTGGGCATGCAGGTCGTTGCCGGGGTCGTGCTGACCGTCGGATTTACCTTGGCAGGCTGGGTTCCCGGCCGGCTGAATCCTGCACAGCAGGGTATTTTCACCGCACTCGCCTATGTGCTGTCGATGCTCCCGGCCTATCTGACCGTAATCTGGTATCGGCGCATGCGCGGGGGCGGCGGGCCGCTCGGGCGTTTTGCGGTCCGGGGGCTGAATCCCGTGTTGCTGCTGTGGGCGTTCGTCTTCATGATGGCGGCAGGCGTGGTCTGCGAACCGTTGCTTTCGTGGTTGCCGGCTCCGGGCGACCTCGATTACGGTACGGGTCTTTGGGCCGTGCTGACGCTGGTCGTGGCGGCTCCGGTGCTCGAAGAGCTGCTGTGCCGTGGGTTGGTGTTGGAGTCGCTGCGGACGCGTTTCGGCGTGGTGGCGGCGTGGTTGCTGTCGTCGCTCTTTTTCGGGGTGCTGCACCTCCAGCCCATGCTGGTGGTCAACGCCTTCATCATCGGACTGATTCTCGGCTATATTTATATGGTCACCGATTCGCTGTGGGCCTCGATGATTCTCCATGCGCTCAACAACGGCATCGCCTATCTGATGATGACGAGCGGGCGCGGCGACCTGCTGCTGACCGACATGATCGGCAACCGGACCCTCTACTGGAGTATCTATATAGGTGCGGCGGCCGTCACCCTCGTTTCGGGCTGGATGGTGTGGCGGACGCTGCGGCGGCTCAAGGACCGGGCGGAAAATCCGGTGTTGGAGTAATAAACGGGGCTTTCCGGCGTTAATGTTTGGGAAAAAGCCTATTTTTGCAACTTGAAACTATGATGAATTGGCGTAAGAAGATAGGGATTGCCGCCGGGCTGCTGGCGCTGGCGGCGTGTCAGGAACTGCCTGCCTACCTGAACAAGGACACCTTGCTCGCGCGTGCCGGGGGCAAGGAACTGCGGCAGAGCAACGTGCAGTCGGTGGTTCCCGCGGGGGTCACGGGCGACGACAGCGTGGCGTTTCTGGAGGTCTATGTGGATCGGTGGGTGCGCAAGCAGCTCAAAATCAAGGAGGCCGAAGTGCTCTTTTCCTCCTCGGTCGAGGACATCGACCGGATGGTCGAGGAATACCGGCAGGCACTGCTGATCCGCAAGCTGGAACAGCACTACGTCGACAACGGGGTCGATACGACTTTCACCGACGACGAAATCGCGGCCTATTACAATTCGCACAAGGGCGATTTCAAGCTGGAACACCCGGTGGTCAAGGGACGCATCGTCCGCTTCCCCGAGAACTTCCGGCAGGCCCGCCGCCTGCGCGAGGCGATGGCTTCGCCGTCCGATGCCGACCAGCGCGACTTCACGGCTTTCTGCCGTAAGAACGGGCTTATGGTCAACGACTTCCGCGACCACTGGACCGACTTTTCGGAGTTTCTGAGCTACCTGCCCACGCTCAAGTCGCAGAACTACAATTCGATGCTCTCCTCGTCGTCGGTGCAGGAGATGCGCGACAACAATTCGCACTATTATTTCCGCATCGTCGACGTCCGGCGCCCGGGCGACCCCATTCCGCTGGAGCGGCTGCGGCCCACGATTCGCCGCATTCTGTTCAACCAGCGGCAGGGCGAGACCATCCGCCGCCAGGAGGAGGACCTCTACAACCGTTCGCTTGAAAGCGGCGAGGTGGAGATTTACGGGCGTCAGAAACCCGAGGACGAAGCGGCAGAGAACGAATAGAGAATATGGCCTTTTCGATAAGCCGGGTGCGGAGCCGAGTTTGCTTGGGTTTTGCCGAGGCGGGAAAAGCTGCATGAATTAGGAACGGAAAAATATGTTGAGAAAAGGTATCTTGGTTGCGGCGCTGGCGTTGCTCGTCGCAGGGAGCGTCGCGGCGCAGAAACGGCAGGTGATGCTCGACAAGGTGGTGGCCGTGGTGGGCGGTTCGTCGGTGCTGGCTTCGGAGGTCGACGATTATGCCGCGCAGCTGGTCCGCCAGCGGCGGCAGGAGGGCTACACCTCCGACCGCGACCCGCGCAGCGAGGCGCTCGAAGCGCTCATGACCCGCAAGCTGCTCTACAACCAGGCGCTGATCGACTCGGTCAAGATCAACGACGCCGCCATCGTGTCGGCCGTCGAGGAGCAGGTGCAGCGCATGGTCGACGAGGAAGGGTCGATTGCACAGCTCGAAGCCAAGCACCACATGCCTGTCTTCACCATCCGCGAGATCATGCGGCAGCGCTACGAGGAGCAGGAGTACGCCAACGAAATGCAGCGCACCGTCGTGAGCAAGGTGACCATCGTGCCGGGCGAGGTGGAGCGCTACTACAAGTCGCTGTCGCGCGACAGCCTGCCGACCATCGCCGAGCAGTACGTCTACGCACAGATAACCAAGTTTCCCAAGTCGATGACCGAGGCCAAGCAGCGCACGCGCGAACGGCTTCTGGACATGCGCGGCCGCGTCATCACGGGCAACGCCAAGTTCGAGAACCTGGCCCGCATGTACTCGGTCGACCCCGGCACCATGATGCGGGGCGGCGAGATGCCCCCCTCGCGGCTGGCCGAGCTGGATTCGTCGTTCGCCGCCGCGCTGGAGAAGATGCGCCCCGGGCAGATTTCCGAGGTGGTCGAATCGCAGTTCGGGTTCCACATCATCCAGATGATCGACAGGCAGGGCGACTACTACCATTTCCGCCATATCCTGCTCAAACCCATCTACACGGTCGAGGAGCAGGCTGCGTCGCTCGACCAGCTCGACAGCCTGGCCCGGCAGATACGTTCGGATTCGGTTACCTTCGAGCGGGCCGCGCTGCTCCACTCCGACGACAAGGGCTCGAAGATGAACGGCGGCGTGGTGTCGAACAGCGACATCATGAGCTATTACAACGCGTCGAATCCCAAGCTCACGGTCACGAAGTTCCTGCGTGAGGATTTCGGCCATTTCCGAAGCCTGGACGACTACAACGCCCTGATGAAGCTCGAACCCGGCGGCGTCTCGCCCGCGTTCCTCACCGAGGACATGCTCGGCAACAAGATGGCCAAAATCGTCAAGCTGGTCGAAATCATCCCCACGCATCAGGCGTCGCTCGAGGAGGATTACCTGCGGCTCGAAGAGATGGCTATCGCGGCCAAGCAGGACCGGGTGTTCCGCGAGTGGCTCACCAAGAAGATCGACGCCATGTATGTCTTCATAGCTCCCGAATTCCGCGACGGCGAGTTCGAGAACAAACACTGGGTCAAGTAGGTGCGCCGCTGGTTTGCCATACTTGGGGGGGCGGCGTTCTGCGGGGCCGTTTTCGCCGGTGGCGGGATGCAGACTGCGCCGCAGCCGCAGGGGCCGGCCGCGGGGTCGGCTCCGAAAATCATCGACCTCAAGTCCGACCTTTCGGGTCCGGTGGCTCCGGGCGATTCGGTCATCTTCCTGGTCGGCAACTTCGCCGCGCAGCATAACGGGGCGGTCATTACGTGCGACAGCGCCGTGCGCTATTCGGACAAGCGCATCGAGTTCTTCGGCAACGTCCTAATCAACAAGAACACCACCTACATCTACGGCGACCGGGCCGACTACAACGGCGAGGTCAACGAGGCCCGTGTCTATTCGCCCATCATCAAGGTGGTCGACGGCGATGCCACGCTCTATACCTACGAGTTCCGGTTCAATACCAAGGACAATGTCGGGTTTTTCGCAGGCGGCGGAGTGCTGACCAACCGCGAGAACATCCTCGAATCGGTGCGCGGCTATTACTATGCCGACACCAAGGAGCTGGTGGCGGTCGACGAGGTCGAAATGCGCAGCGACGAGTACGAGCTCACGGGCGATTCGGTGGTTTACAACATGGCCACCGACAACGCCTATTTCTTCGACCGGACCCACATCTGGAGCAGCGGGGGCGACTACCTCTATGCCGACCGCGGCGAATACCGCAAGGCCGACACCCTCTACCTCGTGACGCGCAACGGTTATCTGCTCACCGCCGAGCAGGAGCTGTGGAGCGACAGCATCGACTTCTACCGGGCGCAGAACCACGCGATTCTGCGCCGCGACATCCAAATCGACGACACCACGCACAAGGTGCTGGCGTTCGGCGATTACGGCGAATATTGGAAGCAGCCCGGCAACGCCCTGCTGACCCGGCGTCCGGCGGTCGTCAGCTACGACCTTTCGCAGGGCGATTCGCTCTTCATGCGGGCCGATTCGATTTGCCTGTATACGTTGCCTTGGGTGGACGACGCGCCCAAGGAGGAAGCCGGCACGAAGGCCGAAGGGCGCGATTCGCTGCCCGCCCGTCCGGGTGCGGACGAAAGGAACGGCCGCCCGAGCGTGGAGCCGGCGCAGCCGGTTCCGACGACCGATTCCCTGCGGCAGGAGGTTCCGGCCGATTCGCTGGCGGCGGCCCCTGCGGTCGATTCGCTGGTGGCCGACAGCGTGGTGCTGACGCCTGCCGAGCGGAAAGCCCGGCTCAAGGAGGAAGCCCGCAAGGCCAAGGAGATGCGTAAGAAAGAGGCCGCGGCCCGCAAGAAAAAGTTGTTGCAGGAAATCGCGGCCAAACGGCAGGCCAAGGCTACGGCCAAACTGCTGGCGCAGAAAGAGCGCGAGGAGGCGCGGCTGGCGGCCCGCAGGCTCAAGGCCGAATCCAAGCTGCGCGCCCGGCAGGCCCGGGCCGCCCGCAGGGGAAAGCCCATTCCGGTGGATTCGGCGGCCCTGCGCGAACTCGAACGGCAGCTGGCCCGCAGCCAGGCCGAGCGCGATTCGCTTTTCAGACTGCTCTACAACGAATGGGTGATCGACAGCGCGGCCATGTTCGCTCCGGCTGACACGCTCGATTCGCTGCCCCCGGCGCACGACAGCATCTACCGCCTGCTCAAGGGCTACCGCAACGTCCGCATCTACCGTTCCGATTTCCAGAGCGTCTGCGATTCGATGACCGCCATAAGCACCGATTCGACGCTGCATTTCTACATCGACCCCGTGCTGTGGAACGAGACCAACCAGATTACCTCCGAGGTGATGGATGTGTTCACCCGCAGTCAGCAGCTCGAACGGGCCGAGTTCGTCGGCAGTCCGATGATGGTCAGCCGGCTCGACAGCGTCTATTACAACCAGATCGCCGGCAAGGAGATGACGGCCTATTTCCGCGACAACGCCATTTGGCTCAACAGCGTCAACGGCAATGCCCGGACCCTCTATTTCAACCAGGACGGTCAGCCGCCGCAGGTGACCGAGCTCTTTTTCGTCGAGAGCGGCAGCATCAATTTCTATATCGACCAAAATCAGGTGGTCCGCATGGCCTGGTACACCGAGCCCCATTATTCCATCACGCCCATCGGCAAGCTGCCGCCCGGGCAGGAGCTCTATCTGAAAGGTTTCAGGTGGGAGGGGGCGCGGCGTCCGTCGCAGACCGACGTCTTCGACCGCCGCATCCGTCCTTCCGAGCGGCAGGCGCGGCAGGCGCTGCGGCATCCGCAGTTCCCGTTGCAGCGGCGCATCGAGGAGCACCGCAGGGTGCTCGTCGCACAGCGGCGTTGGGCCGACCGCGTGGACCAGGTCGATCCGGCTACGGTCGAATGGATGCACGAGCTGGGCTTCGAGGTGGGACAGCCCCGCTCGGGCGGCCCGAAATTCTGAGACGGATTCCCGAACGGCCGGAATTCCGCCCGGCCGAACTCCCGGCGCCGCTGAGCCCTGCCGGGGGCTGAGCGCTTCTCCCGAAACACAGGCTTTTCCGGCTCTTTTCGTGCGGCCTTTGCGGCGCGGAAATTGCTCGACGGCGCTTTATGCGCCATCTTCTGAAAAAATGGACCGACGCCCTGCTCGACGGGCTGGGGGTCGAATCGGCGGCCCATGACAGCTGGGATGTCTGGGTGGCCTGCGGGCTGGTCCTTCTCATCGTCACGCTCGTCGATTACCTGTTGCAGTGGACCGTCGTGCCGGGTGTGCGCAAGGTGGTGGAGCGTACGCGGACCAAGTGGGACGATACGCTTTTCAGCACGCGGGTGCTCAAATGCGGCTGCCATGTCGTCAGCGCCGTGCTTTTAGATGTGGTGCTGCCGGTGGTCTTCGACGAGAAATCCCACGCGCAGACGGTCATGATGCGCCTGCTCAACGTCTATCTCCTCGTTTCGGTCTTCCGGTTTGCCAGCGCGCTGATCTATGCTTCGTTCCATATCGTCGCGACGCGTCCGGCGTGGCAGAACAAGCCCATCAAGGGGCTGCGGCAGACGGCGCAGGGCATCGCGCTGCTTATCTGCGCCATCCTGGTCATTTCGATTCTGATGGACAAGTCGCCGACGCTGCTGCTGACCAGCCTGGGCGCCTCGGCGGCGGTGCTGATGCTGATATTCCGCGACAGTATCCTGGGGTTCGTGTCGGGCATCCAGCTTTCGGCCAACGACATGCTCAAGGTCGGCGACTGGATTTCGGTGCCCAAGTTCGGCGCCGACGGCACGGTGGAGGAGGTGTCGCTCACGACGGTCAAAATCCGTAACTGGGATAACACGATAGTGACCCTGCCGCCTTACCAGCTGGTGAGCGATTCGTTCGTCAACTGGCATGCGATGCAGCTTTCGGGCGGGCGGCGCATCGAGCTGTCGCTGCTCGTCGACATGACCACCATCCGGTTCTGCACACCCGAAATGCTCGACCGTTTCCGCCGGATCCGGCTGCTCGGCGACTACATCGACCGGACCGAAAAGGAGTATGCCAAGGCCAACGAATCGGAGGGTGTCGGGGCCGGGGAACCTTCCGTCAACGGACTGCGGCAGACCAATCTGGCGGTTTTCCGCGCCTACATGATGCGTTATCTGGAAGAGAAGACTTCGGCGCGCCGCGACATGAAGCTGACCGTGCGGATGCTTCCGCCGACCGATACGGGCGTGCCGCTCGAACTCTATTTCTATACCACGTCGATTTATTTCGCCGATTACGTGCAGGTGGAGCTGGCCGTTTTCGAGCACATGCTGTGCGCTTTGCCCGAGTTCGGGCTGCGGGCGTTCCAGTCGCCCTCGGGCGACGACCTCCGCGCATGGACCCGGGCGGCGGAAGCCCTTAGAGCGTCAGCATCAGCACAATCTGAATGATGATTACGCGCAGGAACATGCAGACGGGGTAGACCGTGGCGTAGGAGACCGAGGGGTTGTCGCCCTCGATGGTGTCGTTGGCGTAGTCCAGGGCCATCGGGTTGGCCATACTGCCGCAGAGCAGTCCGGCCACCGAACCGTAGTCGAGCCGGAACAGCCGCAGGGCGAGGGGCGCCACCAGCACTACGGGTACGAAGGTGAGCAGTACGCCCGTGCCGAGCCACAGCATCCCTTCGGGCCGCATGACCGTCTCGAAGAAGTGCGCTCCGGCATCCAGCCCCAGGCAGGCCAGGTACATCGAAAGTCCCAGCGCCCGCAGCATCAGGTTGGCGCTCTGCGTGGTGTAGGTTATCATGTGGAGCCGGGGGCCGAACGTGCCGACCAGAATGCCGACGATGATCGGACCGCCCGCAAGCCCCAGCTTGACGGGTACCGAAATGCCCGGTATCGCCACGGGGATACTTCCGAGCGCAAGGCCGAGAAACAGCCCGATGAAAACCGCCGCGAGGTTGGGTTCGTTGAGGCTTTTCACCGCGTTGCCCAGTATCTTTTCGACGCTGCGGATGGCTTCGGCTTCGCCCACGACCGTCAGCCGGTCGCCCAGCTGAAGCCGCAGGTCGGGGGTGGCGAGCAGCTGCACGCCCGAGCGGTAGACGCGGCTGATGTTGATGCCGTAGTTGTTGCGCAGGCGCAGCGACGCCAGCCGTTTGCCGTTGATTTCGGGCCGCGTCACAAGGATGCGCTGCGAGATGAGCTGGTTGTCGACCGAGTTCCAGTCGATGTTTTCGCTGTTCCAGTCCTTGTGTTCCTGCTCGCCGAACAGGAGCCGCAGGGCGTCGGCTTCGTCGGGCCGGGTGATGGCCAGCACGATGTCGTCCTTTTCGAGGGTCTTGTCGGAGGTGGGAATCGAAACGCGCCCGTCGCGCCACAGCCGCGAGACGACGAAATGGCGCTGGCTCTCGGCCGCCACGTCGTGCAGGCTCTTGCCGAAAAGGGCCGGATTGGTCAGCCGGTAGCTGGCGATGAAGACGCTGCGGCGGTGTTCGGCGTCGGGGCCCGTCAGGTCGGAGGGGCGGACGAATGTCCTGCGGACGAAAAGCAAGGCCAGGATTACTCCCACCACACCCATCGGGTAGGTGAGGGCGCAGCCCAAGGCGGCGCCGTTGGTCTCCTCTCCGAGCAGTTGGAGCGTCTGCTGGGCGGCACCCAAGGCCGGGGTGTTGGTCGTGGCGCCGCACAGAATGCCCGACATGCTGGGCATGGGGATTCCGAAAGCGTAGCTCAGCCCTACGGCGGCTCCGGTGCCGAGCGCGATGACCGCGATGGAGGGGAGCAGCAGCCGCACGCCGTCGGCGCGCATCGAGCTGAAGAAACCGGGTCCCACCTGCAACCCGAGGGCATAGACGAACAGCACGAGACCGAAACTCTCGACGTAGGCCAGCATCGCCGGGTCGATCGTCAGTCCGCAGTGTCCGGCCAGAATCCCCACGAAGAAGATGAACGCCGCTCCGAGCGAAATGCCGAAAAAGCGGATTTTGCCCAGCCCGATGCCGACGAGCGAGATGAGCGAGATGACCATCACGGCTTGCAGGGCCGAGTGTTCGACGAGTATGGTTCGGAGCCAGTCCATCGCGGGTGCGTTTTATGGCTGCAAAAGTAACCCAATTTTTTTATTTTCCCAGCGTCAGCGGTTCGCCGCGGTAGTAGTCGAGGATTTTCTGACGGAACACGAATTCGTAGCGGGCCTGCGCCAGTTCGGCTTCGGCTTTCTGCATCCGGGTCTTGGCGTCGTTGAAGTCGAAGAGGGTCGAGCGGCCCGCTTCGGCCTTGCGTTCTTCGTAGGCGAAAGCCACGCGTGCCGCTGCCAGGGCTTTCTCGGCCGCACCGTATTTGGCGTAGGCCGCATCGGCGTTGACCCACGCCTGTTCGATTTCCCTGCGCAGGGTCTGTTCGGCATTCAGCAGCGCAAGTTGCTGACTGCGCACCGAAATCTTGGCCGTGCGGACGTTGTTGCGCGTGGCGCGGCGGTTGAAAATCGGTATGCCTAAGGAGAGCCCCACGAATTCGTTGCGGTTCTTGGCGAACTGGGGCCAGAAATCCATGTCCATGGTGCTGTATATGCCCGTGCCGAAGCCGCCGCGCAGCGAAAGCGTGGGGTAGAGGGCCGAGCGGGCGATGCGGACGGCGTTTTCGGTGCTTTCGAGCCGCAGCCTTTCGGAGCGGATGTGAGGGCGGTTCTGCGCCGCGTAGTCGTAGACCGCATCGGCCGAGCCCAAGCGGCGCAGCGACGCAAGCGCGATGCTGTCGAGCCGGGGCACCGCGATGTCGAAGCCTGCGGCGCTCTCGCGGTTGAGCGTCTGGCTCAGGTCGAGCAGGGCAAGACTGAGGTTGTTGCGGGCCTGCGTGAGCGCAAGAAAGTCGTTGGCTTCGAGCGCCTGGCTTTCGTAGAGGGCCGATTCGGGCTGCCTGCCTGCGTCCACCAGCTCGCGGCTGCGGGCCGCCTGCCGGCTGCTCAGCGCCAGCTGCCGTTCGGCCACGCCGACAAGTTCCTTGTTGTAGAGCACTTCCAGATAACGGGTCATGACCCGCACCGCCACGTCTTCGCGGATGCGTTCGAGGTCTTCGGTGGCGGCGGCCAGGTCGAGTTTGCCGCCCTTGATCCGGCGGTTGATGCGCAGCCCCTCGAACAGCGGCATCGAAGCCGAGAGGTCGAACGAACCGGTTTGCAGCGTCTCGTTCCGGCGGACGTTGTCGGCCGAGGTGCCGCGTCCGAACGACGCATTGTAGCCGACGGCGGCGTTCAGGTCGGGCAGCCGGCTGAAGCGCGCCGTGGAGAGTTCCACGCTGCGCCGTTCGACGGTCAGAGCCTGCTGCTGCACTTCGATGTTGTTCTGCTGGGCGTGGCGGATGCACTCTTCGAGCGTCCACGGGGCGCCGGGCCCGGGCTGCTGGGCTTGTGCGGCGGCTGCGGCCCACAGCGCGACGGTCAGAATGAACTTTTTCATGGCCTACTTCTCTTTGACTGCCTGTTTGGCGCCGCGGACCCGGTCGTTCTCGCCGACACCCTCCGTAATCTCCATGTCGATGCCGTCGGAGAGACCGACGCCCACTTCGCGGCGCTCGAAAGTCTGCTCCTCGCTCCCCTCGGGGCTGGTGAGGACCTGTACGTAGGATTTGCCGCCGTCGAATTCGACGGTGCTTTCGGGCAGGGTGAGTACCCCTTCGCGGTTCTCGATCATCACGCTGGCGTTGGCGCTGTATCCGGCCCGCACGAAAATCCCCTCGGGGATGCTCACGGCGGCTTTGACCTCGAACATGATGACGCCGTTGTCCTCGGTCGCCTTGGGGGCCACGTACTCCAGTTCGGCATCGAGTTCGACATCCTGCAAGGCGCCGATGGTCAGCCGCACGGGCATGCCGCTGCGGAGTTTGCCCACGTCGGTCTCGTCGACTTTGCCCTGGAACTGCATGTTGGTCATGTCGGCCACGGTGGCGATGGTGGTGCCGTCGTTGAAGGTGTTGGCCTGGATGACCGAGTTGCCGACCTTGATGGGCACGTCGAGGATCATGCCGTCGATGGTGGAACGTATTTGCGTGTTGCTCAAATCCTTATAGCGCTGAGTGATGCCGTTCTTGACGATTTCCATGTTTTCGCGGGCATTGCGCAGTTCCTCCTCGGCCTTGGCCAGCGTGGCGCGGCTCTGCTCGTACTCCTCGTCGGAGACGACCCCTCTTTCGTGGAGCACCTCTGTGCGGTTGTGCTCGCGGCGGGTCTGGGCAAGGGCGATTTCGGCCACCGAGACGCGCGATTCGGCACTCGACAGCTGCCCCATTTCGGGCACGACCTTGACCGTGGCGATGATGTCTCCCTTGCGCACGCTCTGTCCCGCTTCCTTGCAGACGGCGGAGACGATGCCCGAAATCTGGGGCTTGATAAGCACTTCGTCGCGGGGCTGTACCTTGCCCGTGGCGATGACGTACTGCCGGAGGGTGTCGAGCTTGGGCTGCACGATGGCGTAGACCGTCTTCTCGGGGCGGGTCTTCTGCCACAGAAACCAGAACGTGCCGAGCAGCAGCGCCGCGAAAAGCACGCCCGAAAGGATTTTGAGGAATTTTTTCATAGCCGTATCCGTTTTGTTGTTGTCTCTATTCTTCGCGTATGGCGTCCACCGCCTTGATTTTCAGTGCCCGAAAGGCCGGAATGACGCCGGCCAGCAGACTGCCGGCGCCGATGATGGCCAACGCCAGCAGGGCGGTGCCGAACGACACCTGCCACGAGACGTCGGCCCCCTCCTGCGCCACGACCACCGCCTGGTGGTAGGCCGAATCGGCCACCGAGAGCAGTCCGACGGCGGCGGTCAGCCCCAGCACGCCCGCAATGAACGTCAGCACGAAACTTTCGCTCAGTATCTGCGAGAGGATGGCGCCCGGAGGGGCTCCGATGGCGCGGCGGATGCCGATTTCCTGCGTCCGCTCCTTGATGGTCACCAGCATGATGTTGCTCACCCCGACGATGCCCGCCAGCAGGGTTCCCAGTCCGACGATCCAGGTCAGCAGCCTGATGCCGCGCGTGACGCCGCGGAACTTCTCGATGAACTCGGCCACGGCCATTATCCAGGCCGCTTTTTCGTCGTCGGGCGCGATGATGTGCCGGGCGAAGACCGTCTTCTTGCAGACTTCCTGCAAGGTCCGGCTGTCCACGTCGTCGCGTCCGGCGACGGCAAGCATGTGGACCGTGTTGCCGAAGCCGAAAAGCTGCTGCACGAGGGTGGCGGGCAGTACGACCGTGCGTTCGACGTTGCTGAACGAAACCATCGAGCTCTGCCGCTGCTGGACCCCGACGACCGTGAAATAGGCGCCGCCCATGCGGATCATCTGGCCCGTGGGGTCCTCGCCGCCCGGGAAGAGGTCTTTCCACACCTGCGTGCCGATGACGCAGACTTTGCGCTTGCGCTGGATGTCGATTTCGTTGATGTAGCGGCCGTAGATGATTTTTTCGGGGTTGATGAGCTGGTAGTCGGGGGTGTGGCCCATGACGCCGTAGTCGCCCTTGCGCCCCTGGCGGCTGCACGGGTGCGACCCGCCCCAGTTGAGCCCCGTGGCATAAAGCACTTCGGGAAGCTGCTTGACGGCGGCGACGTCTTCGGTTTCGAGGTTCCATTGCCGGTCCGAGGGCATCCCCTTGTAGGGGAGCGACGTGCGGTTGCCCTGCATCAGCACCAGGTTGGTGCTCATCTCTCCGATTTGGCGGGCGAACGTGCGTTCGAGTCCGGCGCTGGCGCCCAGCAGCACGGTCAGCATGAAGATGCCCCAAAAGACGCTCAGCGCCGTCATGACGCTGCGCCTGCGGTTGCGGCTGATGGTCTGCCAGATTTCGTTCCAGCGGTCGGGGTCGAAGAATTGCATGGCTGTCCTATTTGTTGTATCTGAGTGCGTCGATGGTTTTGAGCCGGGCGGCGCGGCGGGCCGGGATGTAGCCGGCGATCAGTCCGGAGAGCACCAGCACCAGCGTGGCGCTGGCGGCTACCCCGATGTCGAGCGTCGGGTTGAGAAAGACCGTGGGACCGTCCGACACCTGCTGCGAGGCGACCAGACAGCGATTCACCGCTTCCATGACGGCGACGCCCAGTACCATGCCCATGTAGCCGAACGCGGCGGTGAGCATGACCGATTCGGTCAGAATCAGCCGCACGATCGACGACGGCCGGGCTCCCAGCGCCTTGCGGATGCCGAATTCGGCGGTCCGCTCCGAGATGGTCACCAGCATGATGTTGCTCACCCCGACGATGCCCGTCAGCAGGGTCCCCATGCCGATAATCCACACGAACAGGTTGATGCCGCCGAAGACGATCATCATGCTTTTGTAGTGTTCCAGGGTGTTGTCGATCCAGAGGGCGCTTTTGTCGTCGGGGGCGAAGTCGTGTTCGGCCGCCAGCCGCCGGAGCAGCCGCTGCTCGAAATCGTCCATCGCCTTGTCGGTGTCGATGCCCTGTACGGTAATAGCTATGGTGTTTATCTCCAAGTCGTTGGCCTTGTAGATAAGTTGTCCGGTCGTCAGCGGGATGTAGCACGTGGAGTTGGTGCGCTGCGCATCACCCTTGTAGACACCCACGACCGTGAATGTCAGGCCGTCGAGTTTGATTTGCTTGCCTAACGGCTCTTCGTCCTTGAAAAGGAGGCGTTGCAGGGGTTCGTCGATGATGATCGATTTGCGGAAACGGCGGATGTCCTCTTCGTTGATGTAGCGGCCTGCCGCGAGTTCGATGCCTTCTATTTCGGCGGTTTGGGGCAGCGCACCGCAGAGGGAGGCGTTGGCGAACTTGTCGTTGCGGGTGATTGCTTGGGCGCTGTACCAGCCTTTGGCGGCTATCTTGTCTATTTCGGGGAATTCACGTTGCAGAATCTCCAGGTCGTTGATGTTGAGCCGGATACGGCGGCCTTTCTCGTAGCCTTTCCACGGTTTGGAGGTGCGCCCGCCGTAGAGGTCGATGGAGTTGATGGCGTAGTTGCCCAGGTTGGAGAGCACGCCGTTCTTCAGTCCGTTGCCCGAGCCCAGCAGGATGACCAGCATGAAGATGCCCCACGCTACGGAAAAGCCCGTCAGGAACGTGCGCAGTTTGTTGCGGCGGACCGAGGTCCAGATTTCGAGCAGCAGTTCGTTCATCGTCCCGGGTCCGTTGTGGTGATGGTGTCTATCACGCCGTCGCGCAGGCGGATGATGCGGTCGGTCTGGTCGGCGATGGACTGTTCGTGGGTCACGCAGATGATCGTCATGCCCAGGTCGGTGTTGACGCGCCGCAGCAGGTTCATCACCTCCTGCGACGTAGCGCTGTCGAGGGCGCCCGTCGGTTCGTCGGCCAGGATGATTTGCGGTTCGTTTATCAGGGCCCGCGCGATGGCTACGCGCTGTTTCTGCCCGCCCGACATTTCGTTGGGCAGGTGGGCCGCCCAGTCGCGGAGCCCCAGCATGTCGAGGTATTCGAGCGCCAGGGCGTTGCGTCTGCGGCGCGGTACGCCTTGGTAATAGAGCGGCAGGGCGACATTCTCCATCGCGTTCTTGTAGCCGATGAGGTTGAACGACTGGAAGATGTAGCCGATCATGTTGTTGCGCGCTTCGGCCGCCTGCGTCTCGCTCAGATGGCGGATCAGCCGCCCGGCCAGGTAGTATTCGCCGCTGTCGTAGTTGTCCAGAATTCCCAGAATGTTCAGCAGCGTCGACTTGCCCGAACCCGAGGCGCCCATGATCGACACCAGTTCGCCGCGGGCCACTTCGAGGTCGATGCCCTTGAGCACATGCAGGGGCGAACCGTTGTTGTAGGTTTTGTGGATTTGGTGCAGTCTTATCATGTTTTTTCCTGTTTGCGGTCGGGACCGGTGGCCGGTTTCCTCGTATGTCAACGGACAAATGTACGATTTATTGCTCGAAAAACAATTTATTTTTATCGAAAATCAATAAATTTTTACTCTTTTATCGGATTTCGGTCCTCGACAGCGCCATAATCCGTCCGGCAATGCCTTGTTGGCGCATCTTCGCAGGCAGCAAAAAAAGAACGGCTCGGAGCCGTTCTTTTCGGTAAATGATAAGTGAAATGTCATTCTGAGCGCAGCGAAGAATCTGTTTTGCGAGATGGATTCTTCGTCAAGGCTTTGCCTTTCCTCAGAACGACAGGAATGGAATTCGGCATCCTGGGGGCTTGCGGCCTATCCGCGCAGATGGACGAACGAATAGCCGAAGCGTTCGCAGGCGGCGCGTTCGAGTTCTTCGCGGACCGAGGGGTGGGCGATTGCAATCAGCGCCCGGGCCCGCTGGGCCAAGTTCTTGCCCCGCAGATGCGCTACGCCGTATTCGGTGACGATGTGCTGTACCATGTGGCGGGTCGTCACGACGCCTGCTCCGGGGCTCAGACGCGCACGGATTTTCGATTCGCCCTTGGGCGTCGCCGAGGGGATGGCGATGAAGGTCTTGCCGCCTTCCGACAGCGCACCGCCGTACATGAAGTCGTGCTGGCCGCCCACGCCCGAGATGATGCGTTCGCCGACCGAATCGGCGCATACCTGCCCCGTCAGGTCGACCTCCACGGCCGAGTTGATGGCCATCACGCGCGGATTTTCGCGGATGCGGAACGGGTCGTTGGTCCACGCCACGTCTTTCATCAGCAGGTCTTTGCGGTAGTCCATGTAGTCGTAGAGCCTGCGCGAGCCCAGCGCCAGCGACGCCACCGTCGTACCGGGCAGCACCTTTTTCTGCGAGTTGTCGATCACGCCGCTTTCCAGCAGCGGAAGCACCCCGTCGGTCATCGCTTCGGTGTGCAGCCCGAGGTGTTTGTGGCCTTTGAGCGCCGCCAGTACGGCGTTGGGTATGCCGCCTACGCCGATTTGGAGCGTCGCACCGTCGGGGATGAGTTCGGCGATGTAGTTGCCGATGCGGGTTTCCGTCTCGGTCGGGGTGGCCGTGGGAACCTCCACCAGCGGTTCGTCGGCTTCGACCGCCGCCGCTATGCGCGATACGTGAATCAGTGCGTCGCCATAGGAGAAAGGCATGTGCGGGTTGACCTGCGCGATGACCGTCTTGGCGCACTCCACGGCCGAGACGGCCAGGTCGGCCGAAACGCCGTAGGAGCAGTAGCCCTCCTCGTTGGGCGGCGATACGTTGAGCAGCGCCACGTCCACAGGCAGCGTGCCGTCGCGGAACAGCCCCGGGATTTCGCCTAAGAAAGCAGGTATCGTCTGCCCGTAGCCCTCGGCCAGCCAGCGGCGGATGTTGTTGGCCACGAACAGGCTGTTGACCCAAAAGGCGTCCTTGTATTCGGGGCGGCAGTAGGGGGCGTCGGCACGGCCTACGGCGAATCCCGAGTAGAGTTTCACTCCGGTGAGTTCGGGGCCCCGGGCGGCCATGGCGGCCACGAGCGTCTCCGGAATCGAGGTGCTGCCCTGGATGTAGACGCTGTCGTGGGAGCGGATGAGCCCTGCGGCTTCGGCGGCGGAAGTGTATTTCATGGGCGGTTATTCAAGCGGGTGGGTTTGTGCGAAGAGTGCAAGACGTTCTTCGAGCATGTCGAATTGTTCGGGGCGGTTCATCTGCGAGACACAGACGCGGATGCCCTCCTGGCGGCTGCCCGTGAGCGAAAGGGCAATGGCGCAGATGCCGTGCAGCAGCAGGTCGCGCAGCAGTTCCGAGCCGCTCAGCCCGGGGTAGCCGACCGTGTAGAAAAATCCGTCGCTGACCTCCTCGTCCCGGTCCTTGTCGTAGACGATGCGGAAGCCGTGGCGCAGGAAGATTTCCTTGGTCCGGCGGGCTCGGCGGGCATATTCGGAAGTGTCTCCCACGAAGTCCAGCCGACCGTCGGCCGCCGCGTCGAACATGGCGGCCAGCGCATACTGCGCCGAGTGGCTCGTGCCCGACGATGCGGCGTAGAGAATCGCCAGCACGTAGGCTTCGCCCAGCCGTCCGATGCCGTAGCGCTGGCGCAGGGCGGGGTATTCGCGGCGGTAGAGGGCGTCGGAGATGGCCGCGATGGCGATGCGCTGCCCGGCATAGCTGAAAATCTTCGAGCCCGAAATCAGCAGGATATAGTTGTCCGTATAGCGCGCTACGGTGGCTTGGTAGGGCGGCTCGAACGGACGCCCCAGCGGCTTGCGGAAGTCCATGCAGAGGTAGGCGAGGTCTTCGATGACCACCGTGTCGTAGCGGGTGGCCAGTTCGCCGAGGGTGCGCAGTTCGTCTTCGGTCAGGCATATCCACGCCGGGTTGTTGGGGTTGGAGTAGACGATGGCGGCGATGCGGCCCGTCGAGAGGTAGCTCTCGATTTTGGGGCCCAGTTTTTCGGCCCGGTGTTCGTAGATGTCGAACGATTCGCTGCGGATGTTCAGCAGATTGACCTGACTGCGCTGGACCGGGAACCCCGGGTCGATGAACAGAATGGTGTCTTTCTGCGGGTCGAGCTGCGACGAGAGCAGGAACGCGCAGAAACTGCCCTGCATCGAACCTACCGTCGGGATGCAGCCTTTGGGGGCTATATCGACGTCGAGGAACGCCCGGACGAACCGCGACGCGGCGTTCTTGAGCGCCGGGATGCCGAACATGTTGGGGTAGAGCGACGCGACGCCCTGCCGCAGGGCCGCGCATTCGGCTTCGACCCCGGCTTCGTGGGGCGGCAGTCCCGGAATCCCCATTTCCAGATGGAGGAATTCGGTTCCCGATTCCTGTTCCAGCGTGCGGGCGATGTCGCCCGACTGACGGATGGTCGCCTGCGCGATGTCGGCGATCTCCATCCGCTCCAGCACCTCGCCGAGGGCCGAAGCGGGCAGCGGCAGGGTCTTCGTCATCCTATCTGTTTTTGGGCGTGGGCGTATCCGGCGCGGAACGCCGCGAGGTTCTGTTCGACGACCTGCTCTCCCTTGCGGGCGAAGATGTCGCGGATGCCTTGTTCCAGCTTCTCGACCGGGAGTTCCAGGAAGGGTGCCGCGGCGCCTAAGAGCGCCATGTTGGCCGAGCGGGGCGAGGCGGCTTCCCGGGCGATGGCTTCGGCGTCGATTCGGACGACATGGGGCCGGGCCGCGAGTTCGCGGGCGATGGCGTCGTCCGCCGGGTAGTTGTCGATGTTCTTGAACGGGACGGTGTTGGTCACGATCCATCCGTCGGCCGCAAGCCACTTCAGATAGCGCAGAGCCTCCATGGGTTCGAGCGAAATAACGATGTCGGCGGCCCCCTGCGGAATCAGGTCCGAGCGCACCTCGTCCGACGAAATGCGCAGGTTCGACTGCACGTCGCCGCCGCGCTGGCTCATGCCGTGCACTTCGGCCTGCTTGATTCGGAGCCCTGCGTCGAGCACGGCGCGGCCGATGACCGTGGCTATCGAGAGGATGCCTTGTCCTCCGACGCCCGAAAGTATGATGTCCTTTTTCATTGTCGCTGGTGGTTGGGTGGGGCTATTTCTTGGCGGCGTGGCGCTTGGCCGTCTGGATGCACTCGCGGCGGGGAACGATGACCGACACGCCGTCGTAGGCGATTTCTTCGCGGATAAGCCGTTTCATCTCTTCGCGGTTCTTGGGCAGCGGCACCGTCACGCGGATGTGGGCCGGGTCGACGCCCAGCCCGGCGCATATCTGTTCCAGCCGTCCGGTGCCCGCCGAATCCTGGCCGCCCGTCATGCCCGTGGTGAGGTTGTCCGAAATGATGACCGTGATGGGGCTCCGTTCGTTCACGGCGTCCAGCAGCCCCGTCATGCCCGAGTGGGTGAAGGTCGAGTCGCCGATGACGGCGATGGCCGGGCGCAGTCCTGCGTCGGCGGCTCCCTTGGCCATGGTGATCGACGCGCCCATGTCCACCACCGTGTCGATGGCATGGAACGGCGCCAGCCACCCGAGCGTGTAGCAGCCGATGTCGCTGAAGACCTTGGCGGCGGGGTATTCTTCGCGGACCACTTCGGTCAGCGCCGCGTACATGTCACGGTGGCCGCAGCCTTGGCACAGGGCGGGCGGACGCGGTACGACGATTTCGCTCGGGGCGTGGGCTTCCAGCGGCGCCAGTCCCAAGGCGGCGCGCACGCTGTCGGGCGTCAGTTCGCCCGTGCGGGGAAGTTCGCCCGTGAGCCGCCCGCGGATTGCTATGGGGGTCGGCAGAATGCCCCGCAGGGCTTCTTCGACCACGGGCTGCCCCTCTTCGGCGACGAGCAGCGCCCGGCACTCGGCGGCCATGCGGCGAATCAGCGCCGCGGGCAGGGGATATTGCGAAATCTTCAGCACGGGATACGGCGCCCCCTGCGCGAAGTTCTCCATGACATAGTTGTGGGCGATGCCGCAGGCAATGATGCCCAGCGACTTGTCGGCCCCGTCGGTATAGGTGTTGAATCGGCTCGTTTCGGCTTCCTGCTCCAGCCGGGCGTTCTCTTCGAGCAGTGCTTTGTAGCGCACGCGCGAATTGGCCGGCATCAGCACCCATTGGCGCTTGTGCTCCGCTTCGGGGCAGTGCAGGGCGTTCTGTTCGCGTACGTCGGCCACTTCGACCACGGCGCGCGAATGGGCCATGCGGGTCGTCAGGCGCATCAGCACCGGGATGCGGTGGCGTTCCGACAGCCCGAACGCCTCCTGTACCATGTCGTAGGCTTCCTGCTGGGTCGAGGGCTCGAAGACCGGCACTCCGGCGAATTTGCCGTAGAAGCGCGAATCCTGCTCGTTCTGCGACGAGTGCATCGAGGGATCGTCGGCCGCCACGACGACCAGACCGCCGTTGGCTCCCGTCATGGCCGCGTTGACGAACGCGTCGGCCGCGACGTTCATCCCTACGTGCTTCATGCAGACCAGCGCCCGCTTTCCGGCGAACGACATCCCCAGGGCTTCCTCCATGGCGGTTTTTTCGTTGGCCGACCACACGCAGTGGATGCCGCGCTGCGCGGTGAGCGGATGGAGCTGGATGTATTCGGTGATTTCGGTCGAGGGGGTGCCGGGGTAGGCGTACACGCCCGACAGACCTGCGTGGAGGGCTCCCAGCGCGAGAGCTTCGTCTCCGAGTAAAAGTTCCCGTTTTGCCATGTTTGCGGTCGGTTAGCTGTTTCGTACAAAGTTAAAAACTTTTAGCAGAAAAACCGCTTTCGGCAACAAAAAGTTAGCGATTGCGCCGATTTTCGGCAGAATCGTAGTTTCGGCGCGGGGCGCACAATCCTGTTATCGTGTCGTTGCTGTTGGTTATTACGCCCGACGTTCTGCGCTACTATCAGCGTTACCGGGTTTGTTCCGTGTCGTTGGACGAGGTTTGTTTCGAGCATCGCGAGCTGCTGCGGTGCGTTCGCGAGCACGACGAGCAAGGGTGCGTCGCCATGTTGCAACGCCACCTTAAGTCCATCCGCGAGTTCTCCCGCACCAACAACCAGGAGAATCATTTCCTCGAATGAGAAAGTCCCGGAAACATTCGTTTTCCGGGACTTGTGCTATTTCGCCGCTTGAAAGACGAACGGCTCGGCCGGGCTGAACTCTGCGCTCGTGTTCCTGGCATACCGTTTGCCCGAGGCCGGGTCGATCATCCCGACGGGAGCGCCTGCCGTGAAATCCAGTTCGTCGAAATCCACCCAGATAAGGAACGGATAGAGCACCGATTCGTAGTAGTAGACGCGGTTTTTCTGGTCGGCGACCGTGCGCCAGCGCGTCGACGAGATGTTCGGTTCGTCGGGCGTGCTGATGCCCAGCGGCACCGAGACGTTGCGGATGACGCTGAAGACTGACGCCACGGCCAGCCGCTGCTCGGCGGTTTTGGGAACCGCATCTATGTAGAACGAAGCCCGTACGAAACGGTCGGCCGCCCGGTTGGTGCCCGGCAGGAAAACGAGCCCTCCGATGCTGTTCCAATAGTCGTCGAGCGCCAGCTGTTTCTCGAATGCGGGCGAGTTGGTCATGACTTTGTAGGCGCGGTCGTGGTGGATGGCAAGTTTGCCGTCGATGTATTCAAATATGGCGCTGTCGCCCGTGGCGTCCGACACCGACAGATGGAGCGCTGCCATCCTCGTGCCGTCGGGCATCATGTCCGAAACCACGTCGAATTCGCCGCCCGAAAAGGCGGCCACGGCTTCGTCCACTGTCGCGAAGTTGTCCAGTACGTATTGCGTCCATGCCGAGACCGAGAGGGCCGGTTTGCGGCCGTCGTTCGCGGGGTATTCCGATTCCGCCAGCCACAGCAGATTCGCGGCCAGTCCTTTTTCGTTCATCCCGTCCGTCGTGCAGATGTCGTAGGCCGAGGTCACCACACTGCCGTATTTCGACGTCCATTCCAGCGAGTTCGCGCCCGCCGCTCCGTCGCGGCGCATGCCCCGCGGGAATACCCAGAGTTTGCTCTGCGGGTCTTCTTTCCAGTCCATCGTCCGGCCCGTCAGCGTTGTTTCTTCCGGGCCCGTGTATACTACTCTCGTGCACATTTCCGCTCTCGGTTCACTCCATGCCGCCGTCGCCAGCAGCAGTATCAGAATTGTTTTCTTGTTCATGTTCGCCCTTTTCGCAAATTGCGTGCTACACCTCTTCTTAGGGCCGGAGTTTTCGGATACGACACGAAAAAACCTCTTACGTTGCCGTAAGAGGTTGATTTTGAGTGTGACACCGACAGGACTCAAACCTGTAACCTTCTGATCCGTAGGCATAATTTGACCATTTTTGTGAATTTCGCTCGATTTTTATAATTATTCTTAATTAGCTGTTTTTCAGATGCAAATATAATTATTTTCTTTCATTTTGCTTTTGCCGATTTCTTTTTATTTTGTAGTTTTGTGTCTAAATTGTGTACCCGATTCCGAAATTTAGACACAAAAATGAATTACGCAAAAGACGGTATCACGGTCGCGGCGATGCTCGATACGAGCCACTCGAAGAAAAACGGACTGTATCCGGTTCGTATTCGGGTAACTTATGCGCGGGATCGCCGATATTATCCGACCGGTAAGGATATGACCCCGGAGGAGTGGAATGTGTTGCCTACCTCGAAAGCCCGGCAGGCTGTCGCAGTCCGCAAGGACATCGAAAACAGCTATCAGATTGTACGGTCTGCCGTCGAAGAGTTGGCTTCGGCGGGCAGCTTCTCACTCGATGCTCTCAACGGTCGGTTGAAAGGGGCAGCGTCGGATACGGTAAATACGATGTTCCGGGCGAAGATAGAGCGTTTGCGAAAGGCCGAGCGTATCGGCAGTATGCTTGTCTATGATAACGTGTTGAAAGGGTTGGAGCGTTTCTCTGGTGAGCGTATCCGGTTCGAGGCAATCACGGTCGCGTGGTTGGACAAGTAGGCTGCATTTCTGCACAAGGAGGGAAAAACACAGACGACTGTTTCGATACACTTGCGTCATCTGCGAGCCATCCTCAATGAAGCTCGACGTCTTGGCGTAGTCAAGGAGGCGCAATATCCGTTCGGCCGCGGTCGCTATGAAATACAAGCTGGTGAAGGACGCAAGCTGGCGCTTACATTAGAGCAGATCGGACAAATCGCCCGTTACGACGACGGAACCGACACTTCGGCCAAATACCGCGATTATTGGCTGTTCCTCTACTTGTGCAATGGCATCAACGTAGCCGATTTCGTGAAGTTGAAGTATCGGGACATCGTGAACGGCGAAATCTGCTTTGTCCGGCAAAAAACGGAACACACCACCAAAACCCGCAAAGAAATTCGAGTTATTATTACCGAACAGATGCGGGCCATTATCGACCGACGAGGCAATGCGCCAGCGCCGGAGCGATTCATTTTCCCGGTTCTCGACGGGTCGGAAGATGCGATGAAACAAAAGATGAAAACAATGTATCTGACCAAAGCCATCAACAAACGGATGGCGGAAATCGGCCGTGTTCTCGGAATAGGCAATATATCGACCTACACAGCCCGGCATTCGTTCGCTACGGTCTTGAAGCGCGCAGGGGCCAACATCGCCTATATCTCCGAATCGCTCGGGCGCAGCGACCTCAAAACGACGGAAAACTACCTCGCCAGCTTCGAACGCGAGGAGCGGCAGAAGAATGCGGTATTACTGACAAAATTTTAGAGGATGGAACAGCAAATATATGCCCATGAAGAATTTGTTCGCCTTGCAGCGAAGATTCAAATACAAATGGCTAATTTGTTTTCATATGTCATTGATGAGAATGCATGCGTGAAAAATATTGCAACTTTAGCTGTTTTAAAAGAAAATGAAATCATAGAGCAATATGTTTATTTTATCAATAATTGGAATGGAGAGCATCGTTACAATGAAGAAGAATTGATTCGTGAATTACAAAATACAGATAATAATGGACGAACTGCCATATTCAAGCAATGTGTTGATGCTATAAGTGGAGTATTCTCCAAACTAATGGTTGAATGGCTTCTACACGGAACCCAACTCCAAGAGGCGTTAGAAAAATACGGGCTTCAAAAAATAGTAGCAAAATTTGCGGTAGCGATGCCAATATATGTATATTTTAGTTTAAGCAATTCGCTAATTTATGTCGCGGAGTTATATAACATCAAAATTCGAGCATTGTCTGATTATCTATCTTCGCTTCTGAAATTAGGCTCAGATGATCCAAATCCATTTATGCTGCATTGGGATTTTAAAGAGCCTATCATGTTTGGCGATGTTAGTATGAAAGAAATGAATGACAATTTTTCTGAAGATAGATTAAATATGATAGATACTCATATCAATAGTATTTCATATATCGTAGACACGATTTTAAGATGCCCCATTATGGGACTTGATGATGTTACACTTAAAACTATATATGAAGAACCGTTAATAGCCACAAATAAAACTTACACAGCATTCCAAAACGCAGTAAATAAAGCAACTGTTAATAAATTGCAAGTTATCTCGCAGAGGTTGCAGACAATGCAATTTTCATTGAAGGAATTTTATAGGAAAAATCCGAAGAATGTTGAATTTACCAAAACTTTATACTTTAATCCATATGAAATGACGGATGCTTTAATTGATCGGGCAATAGAAGCTCTCCCATTGCCAAAAAAATCAGAAGCCGCCCAATCAACATTCGCTCCTAATATCTCTCAATTTATAGTAAAAGACAAAGAAAAAGTTTTGCAATTTATTGATTCGGAGCTATCTGCGTGTTCAAAGCCACAAGGGAAATTGGTCGCTATGATTATTATCGTCTTGCATCAAGGTGGATATATTGTAGAGTTCAATAATAAATTAACAATGATATACAATGCTTTCAAAGGGCGATATCAAGAGAAAATTGGAAAGTTCAATGGTATTGTTGAGTATATCAATAGTCGTTATAAAGATGGTTATACCGGTGATAAAAAAATTACAGACAACGAATTGGATTCATTGAAAAATAAACTCAATAATTTTTGTGAAGTAGAGTGAAGTACACGGGGCTTCACTTTATTATTCCTCACCTTTGCACTATCAACGTTGAGCAATCCGCTCGGCCGGCGGGAAATGTCAAATCGTTAAATAGTGTAAAGTTATGGATCATTCCGTAATTGTAACTACTCCAGCGCAGCTGAAAACCATCATCGACGAAGCGGTCTGCGCCATCATTCCGAAACTCGCCGACTTCCGGCGCAAGAACGAAGCCGTCGAAACGGACGGCATGACTGTTGAGAATGCAGCCCGGTTTCTGACTGAACAGGGCATCCCCACTACACGGTCTTCGCTCTACAATCTTATCTACAAAATTCGATTCCCTATCGCAAGTTCGGACGACGTACGGTCTTCTCGAAAAAGGAGCTGCTTGTGTGGATTGACGAGCGCCTGACGCGTCCTGTGTTGAAGCGTTCGGAAGCCGCATTGCGGATCGCTCGAAGTGTTGAAAACAAAGGCTGTTCCGTGCATTCGTGCGGCACTTTCAAAATCGGGTAGTCTTATGGAGACACTCGAAACCATCAAGCTCGATAAGATGCAGGAGTTGGCCCGTTACCGCCAGCGTTCCGATGCGAAGCCTTACGTTATCAATAAGTTGGAAGAGCAAATCAAGGCGTTGGAGAACTGCGTAGACCTCGACGACAGCGGCGTAGATAATCGGTTGTTGATTCTGTTGAGGGACACATTCTACAAAGCTCTGTACGTCGAGAACAGGGCCGATATCCTTATCGTCGGAATGCGGCTCATGGACAAGCCGACAATCGAGCGTATAGCGTTGGCCGATTTGATCTATACTACGAAGCTCGATGACCAGCAAAAAGGGTTGTACGAATTGTTGGAAATCGAGGCGTGCGACCGCCGTGCCATTGCCGCTCACGACAAGACGCAGTCTCCGAGTGCCAAGTATGTGTTCGATCTGATTCTCGAAGGCCTCGATCACTTCAAAATGTAGGCGGTTATGGGATTCGTAGATGAATGTATCATGAGCAAGCCGGAGCAAGTCGCAAAATTTGACATTTCAGCGCTTATCATCGACTTATCCGAGCAAGTGCCTGACCCGCAGCCGATCGTGCGAATTTGGGGTAATTTAATCGCTTCTCGGGGTAATATCTCCGCCGTGGTAGGATTGGCCAAGTCAAGAAAGACTTTTTTGACGTGTGCCGTGGCTTCGGGCTTCCTTTCCGATTCGGAGTTCATGGGGTTCGATACGCCCGCTACGGGCAAGGTGGTCTATATCGACACGGAGCAGTCGAAAGCCCACGTCCATAAGATCGCCCGGCGGATTCTTCGGAGCATTGGACTACCCACTGACCGCAACCACGATAAACTAATCGTTGTGGCTCTGCGGGAATTGACGCCGGACCAGCGCAAGGAGGTTGCTTCCGAAATTCTGCGACGGTATAAGCCCGATTTGTTGATTCTCGACGGTGTGGCCGACCTCTGCAACGATCCCAATGACTTGCACGAGTCCGAGGCCCTGACGTGCGAGCTGATGCGGTGGAGCAGCGAGTACGACAATCATATTCTTTGTGTGTTGCATTCCAACCCCGGCGGCGAAAAAGCTCGTGGACACCTCGGTTCGGCATTGCTCCGCAAGGCTGAAACGGTCATGCTTGTCAAGGCTGACGGTGCTACTTCCGTCGTTTCGCCGCAGTATTGCCGCAACGAGCCGTTTTCGGAGTTCGCATTCCAAATCAATGCGGCCGGCCTACCGGAGCCGTGCGGTCTGCCCGTCCCTCAACCGAAAGAGGACGTATTCGCCGAGGTCATGGAGCGGGGAAAGGTCTATGCGCATTCGGAGCTGGCGGACTTGATTCGTGAACGGTTGAATGTAAAAGAGAGCGGGGCCAAGATGAAAATATCCCGTGCTGTCAAGGTCGGTAACATCGTGAAGAACCAAGCAGGCGGTTATTATCTCTCTTCCTCTCGAATTGAGGTTTCACAACCCGAATTAGGTGGCGAATCCTTTTAATGTCTATGTCGCGTTACAATCTTGTGGAAGGCGGGTCACAGTCACAACCCCTTATATAGGGGTGTGACTTTGTGACCCCACCCGCCCCAAACGGCTGGGAATTTTTCTTGTCCGATGTGTGCGACCGCTCCGAAATCATCTGATTTTGGGGCGGTTTTCTTATGCTCACTCTGTTTGGATTCTCATCATATATCTGAGAAAAGAAATCAAGTAAAACTTAATTCTTTTCTTATGAAAAATGATTTAATTACGGACGACACTCCGATTGCTATGCTGATTGTAGGGCCACAAAAAGAACTTTGGACTCTTTTTGGGTGCATCATGGAAAATCCGACCTCGGTTCAACCCTCGGATAAAGAGGTTATGAATCTCGAAGAGCTTGTTCGGTTAATGGGTTGCAGCAAGTCCACTATTTATAAATTGGTCCATCAGGGTAAAATTCCGTTTTGCAAACTTGATCACGGCGGGCGCAAACTTTATTTCCTGCGGAAAGATATTCTCGACTGGTTCCAAAGTCAACGCATACCTGCCATCGAACAAGAGGATAAAAAGTGCGCCCGCAAATTATGCCGGAGATAGCGGCATTTTCCGGTCTCGTCGGCTTAAACGTCATGTGAGAGCGCTCACGTGATGCATGTCTATCCTAAATGCATTTGCACGATTTTGCCGAGCGACAGATAGCATATCAATCTGTCTCTGACCGTATGGCCGGCTCGCTGCATCGCCTCGTCATAAAGCGCAATCTGACCGCTGTATTTACCGGCATAAAAATCACTATCCGGATTTGTAAGATTGTCGACAGCGCCTTGATAGGTTTTATAATCGATCAGCACATCGCCTTTGTCCGTACGGTAAATCATATCGATTTCACCTTGGACGATCTGTCCGTTTTTACGCCGGAATCGGAATGGAATTTCCCGCTCGACGGTTGAGGAAGTGCCGTAAGTATTTTTCAGCCAAGCGTAAAAAGCACGCACCGAATCCATGAACAATGCACCATTGAGAGCGATACCATATTTTTCTGCAAGTTGTGTCGCTTTGCTTGCAAATGCAGCATCGTCTTGATAAATGCACATCAGATGATGCAGGCAGTTTCCCAATACCGTATCATTCTCAGAAGCAACATGCAATCTTTCGGCAAAGGTTCCGGCAAGGACTGCATCTTGCAACTTGGTCGACGGTGCCTCCCGACTGGGTTGTATGTCGCGTAAATCATAGGTCTGCCTCTCGGAAGGAGTTTTCAATACTTGGAACGTGGTTGACTCCTCGTTTGAATGGACCATGTCGTCCGTGGCCGCATATTCGATCGGCGTATAACGGAATTTGTTGCCGAACCACGTCAGGTATTCATCCTTGCATTCCAGTGCATTCATATCGACACCATCCGTAATCTGCGTCAGCCATCGGGTGTCGTAACGCATTCTCGACGTTTGGGCCGAAGTCGTAATGAGCAGCTCTTTCGGGCGGGTCATGCCGACATACATCAACCGTTTGGATTCCTCGGATGTTGCCGATTCCAACCGTTTGTAATTATCATTCTCCGAAATCCGACTTTTTGCCGCATTGGTACACAAGTCAAACAGCGCGGCGGGGAAAAGTGTGATGGTCGCCCGGTCTGTTTCGCGAAGTACTTGTACGCCTGAAAAAATCTTACTCATGTCTATCTGCTCATTGTGCAGCGAAGACAAAATTACACATTTCCACTCCAGTCCTTTGGATTTATGGTATGTCAGCACCGTTACGCCGTTTTCGTCGCCCGACTGCCCGAGGCCGTGCTGTTGCACGAAGTCGACGAATCCCATCATAGAGCATCCGAGACCCAGATTGGCGCATTGCTCTTCATAGCTTCGGGCTGCGGCAATGAAAATCTGGCAGTAGTCGTATGCGTCAGCCTTCGGGTCGATGCGCCGGATTAAGTCACTGGCATTGAGTTCGACGAGCAACGTTTCGACAGACGATGTAACGGATTGATTGCCGATAATCTTCGAAAGTTCCGATATTTTACGAAACAAGCTCACGCCGGCGAGCCATTTGCCCTCTTCGCCCGACTCCATGTAACGCAGCCGCTCGGAGAGGATTTTGGCGGCCGTATATCCTTGTTCCGTATAGTAGGCGACCAATGCCTGCGAAAGAGAGTTGCCGCTGTATGCCGCCACGGAAACAAGGGCCGTCAGAAAGTCGAAAATCGGATTTTGCCGACCGCTGTTCACATTGTCGGTTACTCGATAGGGTATTCCGGCAGTATGCAGCGCATCGGCATATCGGGATACTTCCGCGTTTTTGTGGCATAGTATGGCTATGTCTTTGAACTCCAATCCTTCGGCGGTGTGCAGCTCCTTGATTTGGGCTGCCATGGCATCGAAACGTCGGTCGGACTGGCCGATATGGAAATGCCAATGGCGCAACTCCTGCTCGGCCGGTGCTTGATAGTCGGCGGTTTGCGGTATGTCGAGCTTCACCAAATCTTCGCTCAGCGAGTTGCGGAACACCTCCCGGAAGACCGAATTGACCAGATGGATAATCGTCTTGCTGGAACGCCAGCAGTATTCGAGGCGCCGCAATTCGTTCCCATCCTCACACTTGTTCGCTTCGTCGATTACCTGCTTGATGAGGGTCGTGTCCGAGCCGCGGAAGTTGTAAATCGCCTGCTTGATGTCGCCGACCCACACGCTGCGCTGCATCAGTTCGGAAAGGCGTTGAAAAAAGCGCACCTGTTGCGGCGAACAATCCTGAAATTCGTCGACCAACGCAACTTTGTAACGGCTTCGAATTTCTCCGATGACTTCGGGGCGTTCGAGCAGCTCGGTGAAATAGCGCTGTACGTCGTTGAAGTCGAGCAAACGGCGCTCGTCCTTGAATTGCTTGTACTCATCCTGCCATTTCTGCGCCAGCCTGAAGATGGTGTCGATGTATGATTCAATCAGTGCCGCTGTTCTGTGGTCGGCAAGAACCCGATCCGGTAAGGCTTCAAAAAAACTATATTCATCGGGGCATAAACCTTTGAGTTCGTTTGTCCTGACTTCCTTAATTCCATTGGCTAATTGCAGGTATGCGTGGATATTCAGTGTCGTCGGATCCGTTTTTTTGAGGTTTTCTTCGAAAGTAGCGATAATGTCCTTTATTCTCTTCTGTTTTTCTTCCGGCTTTCCACGCTTCAAATCGTACGATGCTGCTAATATGCTTCGGGCATATTGCAAAAGCTCCTCTTGGTTCAGGTCGATTGTCGTTGTGTTGGTGTTCAACACTTGGGCGACCATCTGTTTGCTGACCTCTTTCGCACGGTTGAGGCCCTCGGCATCTATGCAGAAATTATTGATTTTGTCGATGATGTTTTGCAGGTCGCTTTTCCAGAAATCGGGGTTCGGGTGCGGACGGTTGTAGTCATCTCGATATGTAATGTTCAGCGCCTGCATCATTTGGTGGAACGTATATAAATCCGCCTCCTGAGGTAATGAGGCCAGCGACTGTGAAACATAGAATGCCTGATCCTCTTCGGCTATCATCCGAACGTCGGCGCTGATACCCAACAGATACCAGTAGCGTGCGACCAGCTGGTAGGATATGGAGTGAATCGTTCCGATGGCGGCATTGTCGATCTGCACGGCCTTGTCGTATAGCCCCTCCTTGTAGAGTGCCGACCGTACTTTTTCGCGCAGTTCGCTGGCTGCGGCACGTGTAAATGTCGTCAGAATGATTTCGTCGGCCGAGCATGTCTCGTTTTTAACAAATTCCACTATTTGTTTGGTCAGCGAGTATGTTTTGCCGCTGCCGGCTCCGGCACTAATGAATGTTACGTTCTTCATGCTCAACGCAGTTTATTGAAATCCGCAAATATGTTCTCGCTAATCTTTCCGTCATACGCGTTCAGTGGGTAGAGATTTTGTTCCGCCTGAGCTGCGCCATATTCGCTCTCCTCCGGGCATAAACCTTCGGCCCGTTCGATGCATCTTTCGGCGAGTTGTTGCCGGCGGAAAGCGTATGCGTTGGCTGCCTGCCGCATCATGTCGACGGAAGTATCGTGTTCGACAGGACGATAGTCATCGAATGCGTCGCCCGACACGAACTTTATCCCCGGCAGCAGAATGTAGGCCGTGCGGACGGAGCAGCCGAACTCTTTTTCGGCCAGATGTTTGTAGATGACAAGCTGCAAGGCCGAATTCTCCTTTATCCGTCTTTCGTACGCTTTGTGGCCAGTGCTCCATTTGAAGTCGAAGATTACTTTGTTTCCGGCCTTGTCCGTCAGCAGCATATCGGCTCGCGATGCCAGTTTTACGCCGTCGCCTGCCGCGGCCCAGTCGAGCGTCTTGAACTCATACTCGCATTCATCGACCGTCAGACCATAATCAATGATGAGCTTCTGCAATTGACCTAAGGCTCCCTGCATCTGCTTTTGCATGGAATTCAGGTCGATGGCGTATTCGCGCTGACGCAACAGCAGACCTATGCTATCAACCGCCTCATTGAATATTCGGTCATATTCATCCTTGATCCGTCGGCCCTGTTCCGCTTTGTCCGTTCCGCGCTCGAAGACCTTTTCGATGATGCGGTGGGCCACATTGCCCATGGTTCGGTCGCGGTCATCCAATGTCGGGATTCCCACATCGCCCAATGCGGCATTGTACTGGCATACATAATCGAACGGGTGTTGAATCAGCAAATCCAAACTCGAATAACTTTCAACTTTATTGTATTCGTGGCGAGGATGTATAACAACATCATCCTCCAGCTGCAAAACGAGCTCGTCCGAACTGTTGTTCACCGACTTGTCATCCGTCAATGATTCCTCGGACAACTGCGGCGTGATGAACAGTGAAGCCAATCCGCCGTCAACAGCTTCGTTTAACTGCAACATCAACGGATGGCGGCGCAACGGCTCCCCGTTGAGTTTCGTACACTCGATGATCGTAAGTTTGCGCGTGCGAAGCAGTGTCTGAACCATTGCTTCGCGCTTTATGCAACTGTATTGGGTTTTATCATAAATATATGTGCCGCTATCTTTCAATACCGCACACTCCTCTGTTGTTAGAAAATCGAACGGATATGCACCGGCTCCGTTATCTTCGATGCAAAACCACACAAGCGAATCCGCCACGGAATGTATGTCGCCTTCTGCCGTGATAACACGACGGCAGCCTGCTTCGGCTTCGTATTGCGTATATGATTTCGGCGAGACGATACTCTGACACCAGCGTTGCAGTTCGATAAACGTGATACTCTCTTGTTGATGCTCCCGTAGTATGTTTAGCAGTGCATTGCAATATGTATCTATCTGCCGTAGTTGTTCGTGCACGATTTCATCGTATGGGAACTCCTCCATGGACAAAAGTCTTTTCGCCCAAGAGCCCAAAGCATTGTTGAACGATTCGACGCTTTTTGTCTCCAATGTTTCCGTCTTCCGTAGCGGCAGGAATGTTTCTATTTTCCCCAACTCTTTTTTGCGTTCCTTGTCATCGGCGTACGAGTCGAGGTGCTGATTGATGACGGCGTTCCATTCGTCGTTGCAAATGCCTCCCGACGAGGCCAGAACCCTTGCCAACTTCTGGCATAGACTGCGGCCGAGTGGATGAATGGGAGCATTGAGCCATGCGAGAATGCGGTTGAGATTGAGCGGATATTCAAAGACGCCATTGCCCAACGTAAATAATTGTACGACCTGTGGCTCGCAGACCCCCAATTCCGAACCGCAAACCGGCTGTCCGAGTAATCGCAATGTATTATCGAAACGTTTTGCCTGCTGACAGTAATAGAGCGACCACCGTTCTGCGGATTGGGTGGCTATGTAGCGCAAGGCCGCCTCCTCGTTGTCGAAACGCAGCAACTCGAATGTGTCGTCGCTTTTATTGAAGTTTATACGTCCTCTCTGCCCGTCGAGAAACCATTCTTGGATTTTACCCAAATTCCCATCTGCAATGGCTCGCTCGTCGGATTGATAATGTATGGTTATGCCAAATTTCTCTTGGTTGGCAAACAATACCGCGAACTTCGGTTCGATGGATTCTTTTGGCTGGGTGATGATAATTTCGGTATTTTCAGGAAACAATCGCTGTTCGACAGATAGTTGCAAGGCCCTGTTCCAGTGATCCGCATTACCCGAAGGCATATCCGCTGGTTCCATATCGCGGATAAACTGTAATTTTTGCGTATTTCCGTTCTTCAAGTCCCAACCGGCATCCACCAGTGTGTCGCGCCATGCCAATACGGCATTGCTTGTGGCGAATGAGTCGAGCTTAAATGACGAATAACATAAATGCCTGTTTTCAATGCATCTCTGCATATTATTGTGATACAATGTTTTCCGCTCCTCGGCTGATGTGGTGGAGCCGGCAATACCGCCGTGCAGCATCATTATGTTGAGTAAGCCTTCGGCTCCGCAATAGACCGTTCCGAAATACGTAGCTTTCTCATAGTCCACGTATGGATCGGATGAATAATGCTGATTGAAATATATCTTCATGGTTAGTTCGTGCCGTTTCTTTTTCCTATGCCCAAGGCCGTCAGCATTTTTGATTAACTGGTGCCTGCTGCATCTTTTGCCGGTATTTCTGTTTGCAAAATTAGTTAGATTTCGTAGAAATAAGTAGAAGCGGATTTATTATCTTTGAAACAGAGCCGTATCACATGGGAATAATTCGTTATCGAGCAAGTGGCTAAAAAGTGCGCTCGCAAATTATGCCGGAAATAGCCATGTTTCCCGGTTCGTCGGCTTAAACGTCATGTGAGAGCGCTCACGTGATGCGAACCGGCTTGGCATGCAATATTTCCTACGGTGTTTTCTGTGAGATTTGCGCAACAATACCCCGATGAGTGTTGTCCGAAGCAAAAACATTTTCTATCTTTGTCTCGTCGCGCAAGCGGCAGACATATTGATGAAAGTGTTTCGCTTTTATCCTTAACAAGAAATCTGACAGTTTCAAAAAGACGAGGATAACGACAACACTCATCATCTGTTTCGGTATGTGTATATCGCGCCCCAAGAGGCTGCATTTTTTATTTACCCCATACTGAACAGGTGTGGGGTATTGTGTTATGTTTATTCGTCTTGGGTTTTGTCAGAACCTCTTGTTAGATAAACGAACGGCTCCACACTTTCTGTTTCCATACTAACCCGCCATGTCAGGAGCCGGATGGCAACAAAAACTCTTGATGTTATGAGTACGTGTAAATTTTGTGGCAGTTCCGGCTTTGGCTATTGCAGTTACAGTCCTCATGGGAAACATGAACACCAACAAATTGGTGATAAGTGTGTATATTGCGGTTCTTCCGGCTATGGCTATTGTTCATATAGTCCTTCTCAAAAGCATAAGCATGAATCGGGCTATGGTAAATGTGTGTATTGTGGTTCTTCTGGCTATGGCTATTGTTCGTACAGCCCCTCTGGCAAACACGAACATTAATTCATTATCTCCTAAAGTATGCCCGAAGAATAGTAGGGCATACCTTTTTACACAAAAAAACTTTTACCTAATAACTATAAAGATTATATGGAGATTACAAATTTCGATGACCCCGATTTCGTTGATTTTCTTCAAGAGCTGCTAATTGAGCAGGAACCCGAAGAACAGGACATCCTACGACGCGTCGTAGATGGAGGGCGTGCGGTCTATGGAGCCCTATCCAATAAGGAAAAGCATGTTTTCGACGAAATCGTCGATATGAATACAATAACTAATTGTGATCGGTGTGGTATTCCTATCCAATGGAGTGAGATGATTCAAGTTCGTAATCACGGTGGGTATTGTAGTGATTGTTGGGATAAAAAGCAAACACTTGAAAGTGATGATTAAATCCTAATGCCATGACAACCATCCAAATCAACGTCTCCGGCTTGACGGCCCGCGTTGTAGAAGAAAACGAAGATTACTTTATCGTAGAAGCGCCCCTCGATTCTTTGGATAAGGAGTTGCGGCCGTTTGCACTTCGCGTTTCTCCGACTATTGCCGATAAATTGTTCCGCCGTTCGGAGCGTATCTACATCAACAAACAGGCGTTTTTGCTTTGGATGAATTCCAAAGACGAATTCGCAGAGTTTCAGCGACAGAATACCTCCCAATCCGGTGAAACTATCATCGAAATCGAATTATGAACTGCATGAATACAACCGCGATTTGGCAGAAAATCGAACTGCTGCTGGAAAAGACCGAGCATAGCGATTATGTTGCGATTTTCCGGGACGATTTTGAAGAAGCAATGAAAGACGCTTCGGACCTTGCATACATCGAAATCGAAAACACTGCATTTCCCGACTTGCTCGAAAAATTGCGCAATGAGTTGGCGGCATTACCCATGAAATCAGCACGAAATAGTGTGGTACGGATAGGCACTACTTCTGATGGCGCCGAGGGTAGATTGTCGTGTGATAATGTGCACAACTTGCTGAAAACAGTTCAGGAGTTTACTTCCGGCGCCAACCTTATTTGGGGTCTTGATGTAGATACAGCTATCTCTTCGGGGTGTTACTCTGTTGCGGTGGTGTTTGCCATGTCAACTTAGGACACGCGCCCTCTTGTATAAAACAAGTGGTTGCGCATTGAGTAGCAAGAAGGAACGCCAACGGATTCGCAGATTATTGAATTTTTTCTTATTTTTGATAAGTTTTGTATGTTTCGATAATATGAAATATAAGGAAGAAACCGAATAAATGATATGAAACCCGAAGAAAAAGCGAGAGTAAAGATAGATCGGATGTTCGAGGATGCAGGCTGGGACGTTGTGGATCGCGAGCATTACGCACCTGATATTCACGCTGCGGCTATCAAAGAAGGGCTGCTGAAAGGCAATTTGGAGGCCGACTATTTTTTGTTCTTGAACGGTCAGGCAATCGGAGTACTCGAAGCCAAACGTGAAGAAGCAGATGTCGCTTCGGCCAGTGTTTGTGCGCAGGCGGAAAAGTATGCTCGGAACGTTCCGGATCGCTATCGAGTATTCGCCTCTCCTCTTCCGATTATTTATCAATCAAATGGTACGGTCGTCCTTTTCAAGGATTATCGTAACCCGGATTCGGAATATCAGGAACTGACCGGAATCCATACTCCGAAAGAGATCGTCAAGATGCTTGGAATAACGGACGACTATGCAGGCTTGCCGACTCTTCAAAAGCGAGGGTTGCGCGATTGTCAGTATGAAGCCATTACGAAGTTGGAGAAGAGTTTCCGAGCTGGGCAAAATCGGGCGTTGATGGTGCTGGCAACCGGTTCCGGCAAGACCTATACGGCCTGCATGGCCGCATACCGGATGTTATCGTATACTCCAATGAAGCGGATTCTGTTTTTGGTTGATCGCAATAATCTTGGCAAGCAGGCGGAAACCGAATTCGGGACGTTTCGCTTGACGGAGAACGACGAGCCTTTTAATACGATATTCGCTGTCGAACGTTTGAAATCGGCAAAAGTTCCGTCGGATGCGAATGTCGTCATATCTACCATTCAACGGCTGTTTTCTCTGCTGAAAGGCGAAGATATCGACGATGTGGATGATGACGGAAACATCGATAATGTTGCGGATGAAGTGTCATTACCCGCAAATCCGATGCTCTCTCCTGACTTCTTCGATATGATTATTATCGATGAATGCCATCGTTCGATATATGGTAACTGGCGCAAAGTCCTCGACTATTTCGGCAGCGCCCAAATGGTCGGTCTGACAGCAACGCCGGCTCCGGAGACATTGGCGTTTTTCAACAATAATCGGATCGTGAACTACACGTTGGAAAAGTCGATTGCCGATGGTGTGAATGTGGATTACAGGATTTACCGCATCAAGACGCATGCGACCGAAGACGGCGGGGCGATTCGCGAGGGGGAAAACGTTCAGAAAATCACCCGATATACGGGAGCTGTAGAGACAATCAAGAATCAGGATGAAACGACCTATACCAAAACCGAACTGAACCGGAGCATCGTTAATCCTGCACAGATCAAGCTGGTTCTTGAAACCTATCGGGATGCGGTTTATTCGGAGATGTTCGCCGATCCGCAGCGTGAGCCGAATATGGATTATCTGCCGAAAACGTTGATCTTCGCACTCAACGATGCCCACGCAAGCAACATCGTAAAGATCGCGAAAGAGGTTTTCGGCAGAACCAACGACCGGTTCGTCCAAAAGATTACTTACTCGGCCGGAGACAGCAACGAGTTGATCCGTCAGTTCCGCAACAACAAGGATTTCCGCATTGCCGTCACGGTTACCTTGGTGGCGACCGGTACGGATGTCAAACCGTTGGAAGTTGTGATGTTCATGCGCGACGTCGAATCGGATTCGCTATATACCCAGATGAAAGGGCGCGGTGTACGTACTATCGGCGATGAACAGTTGCGCAATGTTACGCCGAATGCGTTCAGCAAGGATTTGTTCTACCTTGTCGATGCGGTGGGGGTAACCGAGCACGAGAAGAAAATAACGCGCCCGGGCGGCGATGATGAACCGATGCGTGTCGTAACCCTTAAAGAATTGTTGGAACGCATCGTTCATGGCAATGTAAACGACGAGTATTTGCGCCTTTTGGCAGCTCGGCTCTCGCGCATCTACAACAAAAGCAAGGAATCCGAGCAGAACGAATTTTTCAGACTGGCAAAAGCCGATATGAAAGAGATAGCCATTCGGATATACGATGCGCTGGAATCCGGATCATTGCCTCCGTATGCAGATGTCAATGAACCCAATAATGAACGCCGGGGGTTGGTGGCCGATATTGCGAACAGCCCCGAAGCCCGTCGTTATTTGCAGATTCTCAATGCTGGATTCGTAACGATTCTCCAACCCGGTGAAGATGCACTTGTTTACAAGGGTTTTTCCATCGAGGAAGCCCACGAGACGACCGCTGCATTCGAGAAATATGTTGATGAACATAAGGACGAAATAGAAGCATTGCGTATCATCTACAATAATCGGGAGGAACCGATTACATATGTCATGCTCAAAGATTTGGAGAATCGGTTGAAGCTCGAAAACAACAAGTTCAATCCTTCGCAGTTGTGGAATACGTATGCTCTTATCGCTCCCGAATCGGTCGTGAAATTTTCCACTCGGGAGGAAAAGGATGCTATTACCAATATCATTCAGCTGGTAAGATACGCATTTCATCAGATAACGATACTCAATAGTTTGCATTCTACGGCTACGCAGTATTTTAACTTATGGTGTGGACAAACGCAGCGCAGTCTCTCCGAAGAACAAAAATCCTTGATGAAACAGATTGTGGCTTATATAGGGTCGAACGGTTCTTGTACGATAGCGGATATTCGCGATTTGGATAAACCTTATGCCGCCCGACTGATCCATACTTTCGGAGATATCGAGCGGACGAATGATGCGATCGTCTCGCTCTCTCAATTTTTGATTTACAGAAAAACTGCATAACATGGCACAAACTACGACTAACACTCAAACATTGACCAAAAAGGTCTGGAATCTGGCAACGACGCTTGCCGGACAAGGTATCGGCTTTACCGATTATATTACGCAACTGACCTATCTTCTGTTCTTGAAGATGGATGATGAGAATGTGCATACTTTCGGAGAGGATTCCGCCATTCCGGATGGATATCGTTGGTGTGATTTGGTCGGTCTTGACGGTTTCGACCTTGTTCGACAATATGAGGATACGCTCAAAGAGCTGAGCGGTCAGGACAACCTGATAGGAACGATCTACACCAAAGCTCAGAACAAGATAGACAAGCCCGTATATTTGAAAAAAGTCGTCACCCTTATCGACGAGGAATCATGGCTGGTTATGGACGGCGATGTGAAAGGTGCGATCTACGAGAGCATTCTGGAGAAAAACGGCCAAGATAAAAAGAGCGGCGCAGGTCAATATTTCACACCTCGGTCA
>ERZ777306.1179-NODE-1179-length-44104-cov-25.595609_pt1 | contig 44104 bp, 50 predicted proteins | sample MGYA00374966_ERZ777306 | MGnify/ENA primary metagenome ERZ777306 (study PRJEB29329, sample SAMN06343882) | mouse gut metagenome | isolation source: Mouse cecum | place: Austria: Vienna | collected 2014-11-15 ... | reverse complement strand
ACGTTAGGCTCAGTAGAGACGACGAACGCGCCGGCGAATCGCTGTCTATCGAAAACCAAAAGGCTATTCTTTCGGAGTATATAACCGAGCAAGGCTGGACGCTCCACGACGTTTACGTGGACGACGGTATATCGGGGACTACATTTGAAAGAGCGGGCGTAAAACGGTTACTCGAAGATGCGAAGCAAGGCGTTATAAACACCATACTCGTCAAAGATATGAGCCGTTTCGGAAGAAACTACATAATGGTTGGTCAATACCTCGATTACGTCTTTCCCACGTTCGGCATACGGTTTGTGGCGTTATCTGACAATATCGACACGGAGAACAAAGACACTCCCGCTATGGATATGATGCCGATTACAAACGTGTTCAACGAATGGTGGGCGGCGACTACGAGCAAGAAGCTACGCGCCGTGCGTATCAAGAACGCAAAGGAAGGCAAAAACGGTATGTCCCACTCGCCATACGGTTACACGCTCGGCACGGACGAAAAACGTACTTTGCAAGTAAACGAGGAAACCGCGCCAATAGTAAGACGGATATTCGAAATGCGTGCAAGCGGTTTAACGCCGAGAAAAATAGCGGATATTCTGAACGTCGAAAAGGTTTTAACGCCCAACGATTACAGAATAGCGACAACGGGTATTAACGGCGTAAGGAATTCGGCACATTTATGGAGTACTTCCGTTCTCCGTACTATGCTTTCCAACCAAGCGTATATCGGCAATTTAGTCCAACACAAATCAACTACAATTTCATACAAGAACCATAAGTGGCAACGCCGTCCCGAAGAAGATTGGATAATCGTGGAAAATGCGCACGAAGCCATAATCTCGAAAGAGCTATGGGACAGAGTGAAAGAAGTCGAAAAAGCCGTAGGACACGGAAAGTATACGCAACGTGGTTATATGCACCCGCTGTCGGGACTGATGTTCTGCGCGGACTGCGGTGCGAAAATGCGGCTCGGCTGGAATACGCCGTTCATTAAAAGCGTCGGGAAAGCTGTGCCGTATTTCAACTTTAACTGCGGAACAAAATCGCGTATGGGTTCATCTGCTTGTTTCAGTCATTTCATTACCGTACCCGTTTTGGAGCAGCTTGTCAAAAACGACGTTGCGGCGAAAGCCGAGATGATTATAGGACACGAAGCGGAATTCAAACAACGTTATCTTCAACAGCAAGCCACGCTCGCGGATAGAAATCAAGCCGATGTTAAGAAAGAGCTAAAAAGAGCCGAAAAGCGTTTGACCGAACTCGACAAACTAATCGAAGCGGCGTTTGAAGAAAAAGTCGCTGGCAAGATTCCCGAAAGCGTGTGCGTGAAGCTAATCGACAAGTACACCGCCGAACAGACGGAACTCAAAGAGAAAGTATCTTCGCTTACGCAAGGACTCGAACAAGTGTTGCAGGCAAAGACCGACGTGGACGAATTTATCCGTAGGCTGAAAATGTATTTTAATTCGCCTACACTCACACGCGAGATGTGCTTGGCGTTATTCGACAGACTGATAATCGGCGGCAAAGAAACGGTTACGGGTAAACCGCAAGAGATACATATCTACTACAAGATTGATATCGATTCGGTTTTATCCCCGTAATACCAAAACACCCCCAAAATAGGCTTTATGTCCATTTGGCTTGTTAGAAGGCATGGCGGAGTACTACTCCGCCGAGCTTTCGCAAAAGGTCAAACGTGGTATGCGTGAGAGTTGTCTTAAAGGGAATGCCGCAGGGATACAGCCTATCTTCGGCTATCGTATCGTAGATAAGAAATATCAAGTCGTTCCCGAAGAAGCCGAGATCATACGGAAAATGTTCGACGACTATGTAAACGGCACGACGATAAAAGAAATAAAAACGTGGTTTGACGAAAGCGGTATTCGTACACATAAGGGCAATCGCTTCTCATTCGGGCGCATTTCGGATATGCTTCGCAATCAAAAGTATATCGGTAAATGCCAATACGCCGGCGAGGTGTACGACAATATCATTATGCCTATCGTGGACAAATTGACGTTTAACCGCGCACAAGAATTGCTTGCGTTAAATACGCACAAATCGGGACGAGTACGCGCCGGAGAAAAGTTTATATTGAGCGGCAAAATTATTTGTTCGCACTGCGGCGCGCTTTATAACGGCGAAAGCGGTACTTGCAGGAACGGAGACATTCACTACTTTTATAAGTGCCGCCGCAAAAAGGAAGGCAAAGACAAATGTTGTTCTCATGCCGTTCCCAAACTGGTCATGGAAGATAGCGTATACAAAACCGTAATGTCGGCATTAAAAGACGAAGCGTTTTTGCGTAAGGTAGCCGAGCAAGCCGTGGAAATACATAACAAGCAGATAACAGAAAAGCCCGAGCTTAAAATACTCAGGCAACAACTTGCCGAAACGGAAGAAATGCTAAACAACATCACAATGGCGATTTGCAAAGGTATTTTTAACGAATATACCCAAAGCAAGATGAGTGAACTTACGCTTCTCAAAACGCAGTTGGTGGCGAAAATCGCCGACGAAGAAGCAAACAATATTAAGCCGTTACAGGTTGAAATGCTAATGGATTTCTTTCATAAAAGCGTACTTTCCATTGAATGTGCCGAAGACCCGACCAATCTGGACAAGCGTAAAAAGCTATTCGACGCGCTCATCAAAGAGATAATCTTTGACGGCGAAAAGTATCTAATTGTATTGAAAACGAGCAATATGCCGAACTATCCAACAACAGACGAGCAAAAAGAAAAGTCCCGAGCCGAATGCGATGAACTTCGCACTCGGTTCGAGACACTTCGTTTTGGTGACCCTGCCGGGAATCGAACCCGGGATTGAGCCTTGAGAGGGCTCCGTCTTAACCGCTTGACCACAAGGCCGTATCTAATTGCTTAGTGATTATATCATATTGCCGTAGCCGTTGCAAGCAAATTGCAATAATCTTTTATTAAATTTTTAAATAAAATTTATAGCGGTTAATCAAATTTTAACATAATCTTGATTAAAATGCAAAAGTGTGATATAATTAGCCGAGTTTATATGAATGTGTTTGCAAAGATTTTAGACGCGCTCTTCCCCGAAAATTTTACCTGTGAGTTATGCGGAAAAGAAATTTTCGACGGCGGCAAATTTTGTAAAAAATGCGCGGAGAGGGTAACCTTTAACAACGGTAAAACCTGTCCTGTCTGCGGGCGAAAAACTTTAACCTACGCCCTCTGTTTGGAGTGCAAAGCCTCCGCGCCGCAATACGCCCGCGCGGTGTCTGCGCTTGTATATGCAGACGGAGCCGCCGCTCTTGTAAACAAATTTAAAAACGGCGGCGCGTATCTTAAAAATTATTTTGCCCGATTGCTTTGCGAAAAGTGCCGACAATTTGAGGACGCCGATTGCGTCTGTTTTGTGCCTATGACAAAAAAGGCGGAAAGAAAGCGCGGATATAATCAGTCGTATTTAATTGCAAAAGAGCTGGCAAAAACGTTAAAGCTTCCGCTTTTGAAAAACGCGGTGGAAAAGGTTAAAGAAACACCTTCGCAAAAAACCCTGTCAAAGCGGAAAAGGGAGGAAAACTTGCGTTCCTGTTTCCGCGCCGACAGGCAAATAGTTGAAGGCAGAACAATAATAGTAGTCGATGACGTTTTGACTACGGGCGCAACGGTCGAGGCTATTAGCGTAGAGCTTTTAAAGAGGGGTGCAAAGCGGGTATATGTTGCTACTGTGGCGTCGGTAGAGTATTCCGAGAAAAAAGTTGACGTGGGTGCGATATGAAAAGAAAAATTGCGATACTCATTTTAATTTTTGTTTCCGCAGTGTGCGCCGCCCTCGGGTTTTCGGCGTGCTTAAATCTTCGCGGAAACGAAGGTTCGACTAAAATAATCTATCATTTAAACGGCGGCGTTCCCGTTAATTTTTATCAAGAAATAACGGGCGATACTATTGAAGATACGGTAAGCGCACAGCGAAAAGAGTATTACGACCCGATTGAAGTTAAAAAAGAAACCTGGATATTCGACGGCTGGTATACGGACGCCGCCTGTAAATATCAGTTTAACGCCTTTCCCGCCCAAAACGTCGCGGAAATTGACCTGTACGCCAAGTGGACGGACAAAATAACAGTAAACAGCGATAATTTCACAACGTATTTTTCCGTACACGCACAGTGGAACGGCGCGCTCACAATTCCTTGGGCGGCTGTGGATTTTTATCTTCAACCCAAAGCGCAATGGCTAATCGACCCGCTAAGGAGCGGCGGCGAAATTCAATTGACTGCAAGTCCGCAGCTTGGCGGCTGGTCGGGCAGAGATTACGCCGTAACTTTAAGCGCGGAAAACGATTTCAGCTATTCCAACCGCGTTTTTATAGACAGGGAAATTGAGTTTCAGATAGGCTCGGCTTCCTTGGACTATACCATAACCTCGCAAGAGACGGAGCTTTATCTGTTGCATAAAGCTCCTGTAAGTGTAACGCTTGAAACCGACGGCGGAATATTTGTCGGGGCGGAGCAGGGCAATATTTTAGAGGTGAACGCCGGCGATACTGTTTCGGCAAGCCGACTGCCTACGCCCGTAAAGGCGGGTTACCGCTTTGAAAAGTGGTGCGCCGACGAAGCGCTTACCGTTGAATTCGAAAGCAAAGTAATTACAAGACCAATCAAGATTTACGCCAAGTGGAATAAGGAAGTGGTAATAACGTTCGAAACGCTCGGCGGAAGTTTTAAGCAACCGCAGACGTACTTGGCAAACGAGCTGTTGCAACTCGGCGACGAGCCTACAAAGCAGGGTTTAGGCTTTGCGGGCTGGTATCTTGACGTAAACTATAAGCGTAAGTTTACGGAAACGGCGGCAACTCAATCGGTTACGCTATACGCAAGGTGGGAGCCTTTCCGCAAAATAAATTTCGATATGCACGGCGCGGAAGACAGGCAAGGTTTCGAGGTGTTGAATACAACAGTGCTTGACGGGCAATTGCTGGGCGAAGAGCCTTGGCGCAACGGCTTTGTGTTCGGCGGTTGGTACACGGACGGCGGTTATTTAAACAAGTATAACGGCGAGCCGATTTTACAGGATACCACTTTGCACGCGCTTTGGTGTTATCAATATAGCGGACTTATGTACGACCAAGCCAATGAAAATATCAACGCGTTTTTTACCTACGGAGTATCGTTCGAGCGTAAGCAGGTAACCGAGAACGGAGTAAATAGAAACAAACTTTTCGTTCGCATAAACTTAAAGCTTAAAGAGGAATACCAAAAATTTTATTTTATTTTAAATTTGTCGGTTACGGTCAACTTTTATAACGCCGAAATCCAATTTATAGGCAATGGCAGAAAAGTAGTTTGGATAAGCACGTTGTCCGACGTTGAAAGTCAATTTGAAATGGAATACGATTCCTTCAACGACAACAATATTTACTTTAATACGGATAGCGTTAAGCTTGCGTTTTACGGCTCCTGGTGCGATATACGTTTTCCTGAGGGTTATGTCGTCGAGGGCGAAGAAGTGGCTTAAAATAAAAAATAGCGCGCTTTTTCGCAATTGAATTGTTTAAAGAATAATTTAGCGCCCGCTTGAAACCGACAAGTTTCAGGCGGGCGCATTTATAAACAAGTAGAGCAAATACATTTATACGTTATAAAAAGGACATCTTTCTTTTAAACACTGCTTATTCAGCGGGAAAAACTCGCAATGAATTTTATTGAGTTTCATTTCTATTCGGTAAATTTTTTTGGCAAATTCTACTGCGTGTGAGATGGAGAGGTAGGCGTTTCTTTTGCAACATCTTGCGCCGCCTATATTGCTCATTTCTTTTAATACGGCAGAAGTGTATTCCATATTGCGCTTGTAATATTCATCATTACTTAGCGGACCTGTGCCGTTAATGATTGAAAATGCCGCGCCTATTGAAGTTACCGAACCGCAAACGCCCCAATAACCGCACATAGCACCGGGCATTTTTATTGTGCGGTTGGCAAGTTCGGTCAAACATAAATCAAGCTCTATTGCTCCGCCGGCATTTTTAAACGCGGCTAAAAATGCGGCGCCGTCAAGAAAGTGATGCTCCGGTCCGTGAACGTTTACAAAGTTTTTCCGCATAATTTTCTGCGCTATCTCGATGGGGTTGTCCGATTTGCATTTTAATACTTCTTGTTTAATTAAAGCGTATTTATCTTCTAACGTGTTTTCAATCATTACAAACCTCATAATCTATTTAATATAAAAAATAACCTTATAACTCGTATAAGGTTATTTATGGTGGAGCATACCCAACCTAAAACGAATAATTTACAGTATAGGCAAGTTCTTTAAGCACGGCGGCAAGTGCATCATATGGTGATCTGTCAACGGAGTAAGTATCATTCCGCCGACCGTCAATCTTCCCCAATACACCAACAGCCATACCGAGCGAACGTCGGTCGTTACGCCGCCGACACGTAGAATTTGCATAACTCTTTCTTCGGGAACCATTGAATTTATTTGTTCGAGCGTCAAATTCTCGATTATTTTGCGCGTGTTCTTCCCGACGGCGATAATATAGTCTTTCAGTGCGGCAACATTCAGTCGCTTGCCGAACTCGACGGCTTCGTCAAACTCCAAAGCGTTGCCCGTGTCGGTGATCGGCGCACCTATTTTCTTTTGAACATCGACATTGAATATTTGCGGTTTGTCGGCGATCAAAATATTCGAAACCAAGTCTTCGATACGGTATGTATGCCAAAAATGCCAACACATAGGCACTTTATCCGTACCTGCCCAATCCAAATCGACGCCGCAATCCATTCTCGGCACAAGTTTTGACTTGTTGTCATCTTTCAGCATATAATCGAGAACATAATCGGCGATAGTGTTTTGCTTCGCGCCCGAAACGATTTTTGGGTGCACCATTGCGTGGACTTTTAACGTTTGCTCGATTATTGCATTTAGGTCGTTTGTTTGCAATACGGATTTTAGCCGTTCGTACTCTTTATGAATAGCGGTATAAAGCTCTTGCGACATCATATTTTCTCCTATGTGTGATAATTTCATTATATCACGGATGACATCTTTTTGCAATACGGTAAAATAAAAAATATAAAATGGCACTGTGGCGAGTGCTTGATAAAAAGGAAAAGTACGAACCGATTTGGTTCGTACTTTAACGACATTGGTGGAGATAGTTGGGCTCGAACCAATGACCTTTTGCATGTCAAGCAAACGCTCTAACCAACTGAGCTATACCTCCGATTAGCTTTATTATAATATTAAACGCAATGCGCAGTCAACCCGTTTAACGCTCATTTTATAAAATAATAAAGGCGTAATTTTATTGTTTAAAATTTGCGGTAATTTAACGCTAATATTATTAAGAAATTTACGTTCAGTCCTGTAAAACCAAAGCTTTTTTAGGGCAGAAGTTAGAGCATTTACCGCACCTTATGCACTTGTTGTGGTCTATTGCGGGCGCGTTAAAACCGCTCTGGGAAAGAGCGCCGACAGGGCAAACCTTAACGGCGGGGCAGGGGTGGTTTTGCGGACAGTTATCCCTTATTAACGTAAGTAATTTAGCCATAATATTCTCCTTGCGCGTCTATACTGTAATTCTATCAAATTTATTTAACTATTACAAGCGTTTCCGCAAACAATGCAATAAAATCGTAACCCTTGTAAATTGATTTAATTCAACCCGTCAATCCATTCTTGTATTATGCTTTTTAATTCGGTTTGCGCATTATATTCCTTGCCGTCGTCTTTTAAAATGTCAAAGAAATTATACTGCCTTAGACCGCGGTGTTTAATAATTAAGCATTTTTTAAATTGCGATTGCATACTGCCTAATTCATAGGAAACATTAGGACTATAAGCACTATTCTCTTCCGCTTCGTCAAAGACTGCAATTCCATATTTGCACACATAAGATAAAGCTATTGGGTTATAAACGTCGTGAGTTATATTATTTTGATTGGCTATTATACAATTATAGCCTTTCACTCTAATCCAAGTTTCGATAGAAGAGCGCAATAGTTCATTGTCATCTCTGTACTTAATCATTAAGAATATGTTTTTTTCATAATCATTCTTTTTTATAAAATCATTCAATTCATCGGAATGTCCGGAGAGGGAATTTCCGAGTTTAATTTGCTTACCGTTATATAATCTGAAAATACCTGTTTGCCGTTGATTGTAAATTTCCAACAACTGACTAAAGTAAGGTTTATAAGACGGTTAAGTAAATTGAGATTATTAAAACCGCACAAGGCGGACAGCAAAACGAACTACTGTTAAACTTGATTTTCCCCGATTACCCCGACGGAAACAAGCGAAGCCGAAAAAAGCGCAAAAGAAAAAGAGGTTGATATATCAACCTCTAATTCTGACGTAAACGCAAGGTGTGCGTATACGTCTCGTGTGGTGGAGTAAGGGTGTTAGATGAACACGCTTTCAACCTTTCCACAACCTCGTTTGTTTCGTCAAGTCTTATCTTTTCTATGCTTTTGTCAACGCCTAGCAACATTAAATTGCTCTATGATGGTTGGTCATTCTATTAAGTTAGAAAGAAGATTTAAGTGCTATTTCCGAAAAAATTGTACACTTATAAAAGCCTATCGCGGCATACGAATTTTGCGTACAAAAACAAAACTTACGCTCTATCCGTAAGCTAAGGCGCGGGCGAATATACCGCCCAAAACCTTCCGCATTCTACAAGCAAGTGCTTGTCGCGGAACTCTACCGAACTCATCATTACCCGTTCGGCGCACCCAATCAAAAGGGTAAACTTCCACATTTATCATTCAGTGGAACATAGCGTATTATATCACATAAGTAATAGGCATGTCAATAGTTTTTAGAACATTTGTTTGCATTTTTTTGGAAATGTTTTGTCGAAAGGTATAATTTGAAGTGTTTTCTTCTATGTCATTGCAAACTCTTGATTTTTCTTTGAAAATATGCTATATTGATTATGCCAAATATACTTTATGCCCCAATTAAGGAGTACGGGCTTTTTTATTATTAAATTTAAAGGTATTATCCTTTTACTGTGCAAACTTTTAGAATTTGGTAAAAACGCAAATTCCATTTATGTTTGTACAGTATCCGTACTATGCATAAAGTATGTTTGGCGACAGTCGGAGTTTGCGTTTTTCGTGCGTTGACTTCGGTTGGCGCACTTTTTTATTTACGGAGGTATGGTATGAAAAAGAAACTTCTACTCACGATTTTATCGCTCGTTTGCGCGATAACCTGCGTTTTCGGGTTGATAGCTTGCGATAACGACAAACCGAACGAAGTCGAAACGCATAGCCACAGCTGGTCTCAAAATTGGAATAGTAATAGCACGCACCATTGGCACGAATGCACTGTAATCGGCTGCACAGTTACGGATAATTCGAATAAAGATGGCTACGCCGCTCATGACTTTTCAAACGGAGCATGTATCTGCGGCAAAAGGGATCCGCGTCCGATTACACCCGAGCATGAACACGTTTGGGCGCAAAAGTGGGAAAATAACGAAACGTATCATTGGCATAATTGCATTGTCGCCGACTGTCCCATTACCGCCGACTCGCAAAAAGACGGTTACGCGGAGCATAATTTCGTAAACGGCGACTGCATTTGCGGTAAACACGTTCACAATATGCAATTTATCCCACGGACAGAAGCCGATTGCGAAAATGACGGAAATATCGCCTATTATTACTGTAAAAACTGCAATAAATATTTTATTGAAGAAACGGGGCGAAGTGAAATTGCCTTAAATAACACTGTAATTGCAAGTAATCATTTGGGACATGAATCTTCGAGTTATGCGAACGATATGTCGCAACATTGGCGCGTCTGTACACGGTGCGGCAACGCTTATTCAAAAGAAAACCATGTCGGCGAAAACGATTGCTCGGTCTGTCATTTCATTAAAAACGGTACGGCAGGCTTGGCGTACACGCTAAACGACGAAAAAACCGCATATAAAGTAACGGGAATCGGGGAAGCAACGGACGGCGGAATCATAATACCTTCGCAATACAACGGTTTGCCGGTTACCGAAATCGCAGTAAACGCTTTCGCAAATTGCAGCATTGTCACAAGCGTAACAATACCCGACAGCATAACTTCTATCGGCAGATCCGCGTTTGCCTGCCCTAATATGAAAGATGTTTATTTTAATGCATCCGCAACCAATATTGAAGCTTTCAAGGGTAGTTACGGACTATATAATGAATACAGTCCGGGGTTTAATTCGGATATTACCGTTCATATAGGCGCAAACGTCACCGTTATACCTGATGATTTCCGGTTTTTATTCGCCGTTTCCGCAACTCCCGACGGTATATACCGTGCGAGAATCACAGATATTGATTTTGCCGAAAACAGCAGTTGCCGGGAAATCGGGATGCGGGCATTTGAGTGGTGCAATATGATTAAGCATATCCGACTCCCGAAAAGCATAAAAACAATTTCTTATAACGCCTTTTTTGATGCTATTGCTGAATTAGAAAGCATTACGGTTGAAGACGGGAACGAAGATTATTATTCCGACGGCAATTGTTTAATCGGTAAATCGAGTGGCGAGTTGCTTTTAGGCTGCAAAAACAGCACAATTCCAACCGACGGCAGCGTTAAAAGTATTGGACGAGAAGCTTTCTGTAAATGTAACAATTTGATGAGCATTACTATTCCCGATAGCGTGACCTCTATCGGACATTGGGCGTTTCATGATTGCTACAATTTGACGAGCATAACTATACCCGACAGTGTAACCTCTATCGGCTCTGAGGTGTTCGGCGGTTGCGACATTTTGACTATTTACTGCGAGGCGGCAACTAAAGATTGGTATTGGGGATCGGCTTGTCCTGTTGTATGGAACTGTAAAAATAACGATAAGGACGAAAACGGTTATGCTTATACCATTGAAAACGGAATAAAATATTCGCTTAAAGATGGCGTTGCTACAGTTATAAACCACTCGCGAACTATTACAGGCGATATCATAATCACCGATAAAATTACTTATAAAGATGCTCAGTACACCATAACTTCTATTAAAAAAGATGCGTTCTACGGTTGCAGCGGGTTAACGAGCATTAACTATATGGGCGACATAGCCGGCTGGTGCGTTATAAGCGGACTTAGAGAATTAATGTCATCATACAGGACACTTCATATCAACGGAAAGCAAGTTACGGGCGAATTAGTCATCCCCAACGGCGTAAAATCTATTTCCGATTGTGCGTTCTACGGTTGCTACGGGTTAACGAGTATAGTCATCCCCGACAGCGTGACTTCTATCGGCGATAACGCGTTCTTCGATTGCCCGATTGAAAAAGCAACTATACCGGCTGTTGCAATAAGTTCTATCCAAAAAACCGACCTTAAAGAGGTAGTGATTACAAGCGGCGAAAGTATCGGCAGTAATGCGTTCAGTGGTTGCAACTCTCTCGCAAGCATAACAATCCCTGACAGCGTAACGAGTATCGACGAGGATGCGTTTCGGAATTGTAGCGGCTTGACTATTTACTGCGAAGCGGCAAGCAAACCTGACAGTTTGAGTAACTGGACTTTTTCGCCCGTAGTTTGGGATTGTAAAAATAACGATAAGGACGAAAGCGGTTACGCTTATACCTTATATAACGGAATAAAATATTCGATTAAAGATGGCGTCGCCGAAGTCGAAAGGCAATTGGAGACTATAAAAGGCGATATCGTAATCGCCGATAAAATTATTTATAAAGGTACAGAGTATAGCGTAACCTCTATACGCTCTCAGGCATTTTATTCTTGCAGTAAATTGACAGGTATAACGATTCCCGACAGCGTAACCTCAATTGGATATACTCCGTTCCAATATTGCTACAGCTTGACAAGCATAATCGTAGATAGTAAAAACACAATATATCACAGCGCGAGTAATTGTCTTATAGAAACTTCTACGAAAACGCTGATTGCAGGTTGCAAAAATAGCGTTATTCCTACTGACGGTAGCGTAACCACTATCATCTCTGGGGCATTCAGAGATTGTAGCGGTTTGACGGACATAACCATACCCGAAAGCGTAACTACAATCGGCGGTTGGGCGTTTGCTTATTGCATCGATTTAGCGAGCATAACTATACCCGATAACGTAACTCTTATCGGCGAGTATGCGTTCTTCGATTGTAGCAGATTGATTATTTACTGCGAAGTTGCAAGCCAACCAAAACGTTGGAATAACAATTGGAATATGATGGATAATGCTAATTGCCCTGTTGTATGGGACTGTATAAATAACGATAAGGATGAAAACGGCTATGCTTATATCGTTGAAAACGGAATAAGATATTCGCTTAAAGACGGCGTTGCCACAGTTATAAGTCAACCGCAAACTATAAAAGGCGATATCGTAATTGCCGATAATATTAATTATAAAGACACACAATTTATCGTAACCGCTATTGACGGAGCTGCGTTCGGAAGATGCGACGGTTTGACGAGCATAACAATACCCGACAGCGTAACTTTTATCGGTGAGTATGCTTGTAGCGGTTTGACTATTTATTGCGAAGCTGCAATCAAGCCCGAAGGTTGGGATAGCAATTGGAGTGCGGCTTGTCCTGTTGTATGGGACTGTAAAAATAACGATAAGGATGAAAACGGCTATGCTTATATCGTTGAAAACGGAATAAGATATTCGCTTAAAGACGGCGTTGCCACAGTTATAAGTCAACCGCAAACTATAAAAGGCGACATCGTAATTGCCGATAATATTAATTATAAAGGCACACAATTTATCGTAACCTCTATTGACAGCGGTGCGTTCGGAGAATGCGACGATTTGACGAGCATAACCATACCCGACAGCGTAACTTTTATCGGCGGGTATGCGTTTAGGAATTGTAGTACGCTTGAAACTATTTATTATAAAGGGACTGCCGAAGATTGGGAAAAAATCTCAATAGGTCAAGGAAATTCCAAGCTACACGGAGCAACGCGGTATTACTATTCAGAAACGAATTGATTCGATATAACAAGCGGTATAATCAAGCTCAAAGAGATAAAACCGAGATTTCACAACGAAGTCTCGGCTTTCGTTTTACATTGATTTGACTACTCTTAATTCTGATTTTAATTTATTATGTCCATTTAAACGCTCAAACCCTTCCAGAACAGACTCGAGGAGGATGCCCTCGGGACCGTCAGGGATCGACTCCTTCGCGTACACGACGCGGACGCCGTTCTTCTTCAGGCGGGCTTTATAGGTCGCGCTGTCGTAACGGTTACGGGCGAAGCGATCGACCTTATAACAGAGAACAATCTGCCACTTGCCCTTCGCGCTGTCGCGGATCATTTTCTGGAACTGCTCGCGCTTGTCAGTCGTTCCCGTCAGAGCGCGGTCTGCATACTCGGCGACGATCTGCACGTCGTTCCGGCGCGCCCACTCGCGGCACTCCCTGAGCTGCTGCTCAATGGAAGTGTCCTTCTGGGCATGGCTGGAATAACGTCCATAAAACGCGGCCCGCATCATAGCGCACCCCGCAAAGCGCAGAACGGTCCGCGCTCTGCATCTCTATTTTTTACGGCTTCCGAGAGGCTTCCGCCCTCGGGGGCCGTTTTTCTATTTTTCGGCATTTTAATTCTCCGCGCGTTGCTTCTGTTTTTCTTCGAGCTCGAAGGCGTAAGACATGAGGGCGGTCCGTCCCTTAACATCGAGGAAGTCGAGGATCCTGAGAAGCTCAACCTCAGACTCGTCAAGCTCCCGCTCGTGGATCCCACCGTTCCGGACGATTAGCGTCGTCGCGTGATTCCCCTGCACGACGGCCGAGTTCTGAATGTTTGACGCGGTACAGCTTCTGTCGTTGCTGTCGCCGATCAGGTAGACGGGCGAAACGTGGAAGAAATCAGCCAGCGCCGCAACAGTCGAAAGCATGGGCTCCTGAGTTCCCTGTTCATACCGGGACACCGTGCTTTTACACAGCCGGATCGTCGTCTGCCCCTCGTTGAATTTTTCACAAAGGGCGTCCATCGAGAGGCAACGCTCCCGTCTGAGGCCCCTCAACCGCTCCGCAAACTTGCTGTTTTTGTCAGGCTTCCGTTTCATCTTTTTGTACCTCCGAAAATGATTATAGTCGAAAATCTGGGAAAAATCAATACAAAACAGGGAAAAATCGAAAGAAATTTATAAAAAACCGTTGACAAAGCCGTTTTTTTGAGTATACTTGTAATCGTAAGCGCCAACAAAGCGCCACCAAGTTATCAACAAGGAGAATAAAACATGAAAGCATCCCAAGCGATCAACAAAGCGATGGCAGTATTCAACAAGGCAAAGAAGGGCGACCTCAGAACGGTCGAGCTCTGGGAAGGATCCGGAACCGGCGACAACTGGACGGACCTCCGCATCCATATCGGCTACGCGGTCGACGGGGACTACACGGAAAGCGACGCGAACCCCTTCGTCGTCAGTGTTTACCAGACAGAGGACGGCAAAATTCACGCCGTAGTTTAACGCAGGAGATCCAGAAACGCCTACAGCCGCAATTTAACCCGAAAGACGAAGCGAAGCGCGTCCAAGCGTGGGGCCGAATCTGGAACGACGAAAAACTGAAGCCTTATAAAATGCGTGAGCATCCTGAGCACTGGCAATGGAATCACGCTTTTTTTAATGCTGACATACCAACGCTACGCTATATTCTCAAAGTCATCGAAGGAGGTGCATGATGTTCAAGATTATCACAACCAGCGGGACGGAGCTCGGATTCACCGACTCCGTCCGTTTTATTAAAAGAAGCCCCGAGGGCACATTTGTCGAAGCAACGAAAGACGAAGCTGTCGGCATCGCCTTCAATAGTTCGCCCTATAACCTCGCCGGCAAAAACGAGATCGAGGGCGCCGAGGCCGTTCTCATTATTGAGACCGATGCCGGGCGTGAAGTCTCGGAACTTCGCGCAACAACCGCGCGGCAGGCCGAGGAACTCCAACAGGCAGACGAGAACGCGATCGCCCTCTATGAGCGCTTAGCTCAACAGGACGAGGCGCTCATCGAAATCTACGAACAACTTATAGGAGGTTAAAAAGATGGCAGTCAAGACTATCGCCTACAGCTACTGGCGCAGCATACAGCGCGGCGTCCGCGCCTTCGCTTCCGTTCCTGTCGAGCTTCAGAACGACGTCAAGGCTATCGCCGCCGAGGACGTTGCGAACGGCGTGATCAACGCGGATCAGTACGAGCAGTTCATCGGCGAGCCACTCGCGACCGAATAAGGCGGAGGCTCAAGATGGACAACACGCAACTCATTTTGACATTGTGCGAACTGGTGGAAACCCAGAACGCCATCATCAGGGACATGGCTCTACGTCTCAACGAGAGGGACGACGTCGACCTCGGCGAGCGGATCGCTGCCGCGCAGACGAAGTTCAACGAGACCCTCGGGACAACGGCCGCCCCTGCTGTTCAATTTTCGCAACAAGGAGAGACTAAGAAATGACAATAACAGTCTGGCAGTTCCTTCTCGCGATCGGCTTACCTTCGGCTATTATCAGCGCCGCCGTCGGATTCTTCTTCTGGCGTTTACAGCGCAAAATCTCGGCCCGCGATGCTGAGCAGGCCGCAAAGGAAGCGAAACGAGAGGAACTTGAAGCACAGCGCGAAGAAGCTCGCCAGAAAAACGAGCTCATCGCTATCAAAGGAATTAACGCCGCGATCGCCCTCGGGGAAGCAACGGCTCGGGCAGTGCAGCGAATACCAGACGCTCACTGCAACGGCGACATGCATGCTGCGCTTGAATACGCGCAAACAGTCAAACACGAGCAAAAGGACTTCCTCATAGAACAAGGCATCAATGCAATTTATAGCGACGGGCCAGTTCACACAAAAAAATCTAAAAAATAAGGAGACAACCCCATGGAAGAATTGATCATCGACTTCATAAAAACATACGGCCTGCCGCTTGCCGGCATAGCGCTCGCTGGCGTCGTTCTGCTCTGCATCCTGAAATACGGCAACGTATTCAGCAAGCTCGAGGAAAATGTGCGCCACTGGATCTATCTGGCGATCGCGGTCGGCTTCTCACTCATAGCTGCCGCCATCTACTTGCTGGCGACGAAGCAATTCGCGGCCGAGTATTACTTCGCCCTCGCTGGTGCTATCTTCACTCTGGATCAGGCAATATACGCAACAATTAAGGCGACGCCTCTCGGTGATTTATTGAGCAAAGCGTTCGATGCCATGTTCTCGAAAATTAAGAAACCCACCGCCGAACAGATCACTGAAACGCCGGAAGCAGACAAAACACCCACGGAAACCGCCGAAAAAGGCGCCACAACGCCTGAAAGCAATGACAGCGACCAAGTAAACGAATAACAATAAAAGCCCGCAGACGGTCAAACACGCCGTCCTGCGGGCTTTTTCTTTTTTGTCTGACGGCTATGCGCCGTACAGAGGAATTGAGGCGACGAACCCTGTACTGCATACAAACAGCTCCCAGTGTTCGGATACGCCTCCTGTGGTGGAGCTAAGGGGAGTCGAACCCCTGACCTTTTGAATGCCATTCAAACGCGCTACCAACTGCGCTATAACCCCAAGTAATAAATTGCAAATATTAAAACATTTCAACGTTGGCATTGCGGCTTGTCGAAGGAACTCCTCCAAGCCGATGCGATTTTGGGACTACGCCCAAAGCGTCGGGCAAAGCCCTCGCGCAAACGCGCTACCAACTGCGCTATAACCCCAAATAATAAATTGCAAATACTAAAACATTTCAACGTTGGCATTGCGGCTTGTCGTAGGAACTCCTCCAAGCCGATGCGATTTTGGGACTACGCCCAAAGCGTCGGGCAAAGCCCTCGCGCAAACGCGCTACCAACTGCGCTATAACCCCGAAAAAACTTAGTAAAGTTATTCTGCAAACGCCGCAAATCGATAACATTATAAAAAAATTTACGGCGCTTGTCAAATAAATTTTTAAAGCCGTTTAATCAAACTCACAAATTATTTAATAATTCTTGAATATCGTCCTTTTCGGTAATCTGTCTTAAAACGCGGCAGGGGTTACCCACGGCAAGAGAATTTGCGGGAATATCCCTTGTAACAACGCTTCCCGCGCCTATAACGCAACCGTCGCCAATGGTTACGCCGCCTATAACGGTTACGTTGCCCGCAAGCCAACAGTTGTTGCCAATTCTTATCGGCTTTGCGTATTCGTAGTTGAAAGGCGTGCCGTCCTCTTTAAACCGTATGTTTCTCTGTTGCCAGCGGAAAGGGTGGACGGGGGTAAGAAGGGAAACGTTAGGACCGATAAAAACGTCGTCGCCTATTGTAACGTTGCCGCAATCTAAAACGGTAAAGTTAAAGTTGGCGTAAAAATTTTTGCCTATATTGATATTCTCGCCGAAGTCGCAGAAAAAAGGACCTTGAACGTAAAGCGATTTTTCGGCATTTGGCAACAGCAAGCCGAGAATTTCGGCGCGCTTTTTCTCGTCCGTTTCACACGTAGCGTTGTATTGAACGCAAAGGCGGTGGGCTTCGGCGCGTTTAGCGGGTAAATCTTCCGCGCCCGTATCGTAAATTTTCCCCGCAAGCATTTTCCCTTTTTCAGTCATAATTTTTGTCCTTTAAACCTCATAAAACAAATTCAAGTTGTAAATCGCACGGCTCTTTTTGGGCAAGTCCGGCGTTCACCTCAACGGCTTGCCTGCAACCGTATTTTTCGTATGCCGCAATGCTGTCTTCCGCCGAGTGTGCGGATATATATAACTTTTGTGCGCCGCAATTTTTAGCCGCTTTGCACGCTTCTTCGAAAAGCCTTCTGCCTATGCCGCGCCTGCGGTGCGGAAGCGACACGTAAAATTCAGCCAAATCTACGTATTGGTCCGCGGTTCCGAAGGGCGTTAAGTCGAGGTATGCAAAGCCGACTATTTCTCCGTTTATAACTGCGGCAAACGCCGCGTTGTTATGTCGCATACCGTTTAATATTTTTTCGGCGATTTGCCGCTTTTCTTCAATAGACCAATCTTCCGTGTATGCAACGGGTTTCAATTTATATTCGCCGTTATCTTTCCGCCAGCACCGAGTTACGGTTTGTTTGCGTATAAATCCGTCAAGAGAAAATACGCTAAAATTGCTTTCCGTAAATTGTACATACTCAATATCCACGCTCACATTATATCACGCTTAATTTTTGCAGGCAACGCTTTTACCTTGCGTAACCTCTCAATTTGAGCTATAATAACGGCGCAGGAGTGCAGGCGGAGTAAAAATATGAACGCGATTACGGAAAAGATATTCAGATGCAAAAAAGTGCTTGCCAATAAACTTATTGAATACGGTTTCGAACAAGCCGAAGGCGGTTACGTTTACGTTGAGAAATACCCCGAAGCAGATATGACTTTTACGGTTATAATCACTTCCGACGGAAACGTTGAGGCAATGGCGACCGATAACGCCACGGGCGAGCCGTACACGCTGTTTTTAGCCGAAGGCGCCGCGGGCGAATTTGTTGGCAAGGTACGCACGGCTTACGAAAGTTTGCTCAACGGTATCGCCTCCGCGTGTTATGAACGGGAAGTGTTTAAAAGCGCGGACGCGCATAAAATATTGGAGTACGTAAGTCGGAAATACGGCAGTCAGCCCGAATATCTGTGGGACAAATTTCCGTATAACGCCGTATTGCGCCGAAAGGACAACGCAAAGTGGTTTTGCGTGTTGCTTACCGTTGCAAAGAGCAAAATAGGAATGGCGGGCGAAGGGACGGTGGAAATAATAGACGTAAGAATGAAGCCCGAGGAAGCGGAGAGGATGGTAGACGGCGCAACCTATTTCAAGGGTTATCATATGAATAAAAAGCATTGGGTAACCATACCGTTAAACTGCGGTACGTATATAAACGAAATTTTTAAACGCATAGACGATAGCTATATTTTGGCAAAGAAATAAAGAGAAGCGGGGCGCGGACGTAGAGTCCGCGCCCCGCTTTACAAACGTAAAAATTAAAACTCGAATTTTTCTATTTTGAAATCGCAGTAATATTCGGCTTTTTGGCAGGTGAATTTTAAAACGCAGTAGTCGGGGTCGGTTTTTCCCTGTCTGTAAAATAAGGTGTCGCCCACCCGCCATATAAGGTCTTTCGTTTCCTGGTCTGTGCAAACGCTCATCGTGCCAGTTACGGTCGCTCCCTGATATTTAAACCTTCCGCGCTTATAGAAGTAAACGCAGGCTTTGGAGTTTTCGGTAAACTGTTTAACCTTGGAAGAGGAGGTGTTGGTGCTGAAATAAAAGTCGTTGCCGTCTATAACGCGCGGAGCGAGCATTGCCCGCACTACGGGATAACCTTCGGAATTTACCGAGGCTAAAAACGCCGTTTTTTGTTGTGAGATAAATTCAATCAGCTGTTCCTTTGTCATAAAAATTACCTTTGCGCTTTTCGGTTATTTTATCATATGCGAGTAAAATAGGCAACAGGTTGGCGCGATTTATAGAGTTTTTTCATATATTTTAAAAAATTTTGGAAAATAATGGAAAATTTTTGTGCTTCAAACGGTCTATTTACTTGCGGAGGACCCGATGATGAACAAAGAATTTACAACTGAATTTATCCACAGATACAGCTACGTCGTCAAAGACATTATAAGAGGCAACAACCACTCGGTATTTTACGTCGGCAACCGTAAAAAGACTCTTATTATCAACGAAGACGTAAGGCAATTGCGCAGAATTATAATAAAAGTGTTCGAAGTGGAAGAGAACGCTTTTGTGCGCAATATGATAAAGGGGCTGTTAAACGGCAAAAGCAGTACCGCCATAATGATGGAAATGCATATGGCAAAAAACGCCTTTATCGAACGCAAGCACAGATTCGAAGATAAGGTTTTTATGTATTGCATCTATCACGGACTTGTTACCGTTGAAGAATTAGAACAGGTTTCAATCTTCGACAGAAAAAATCCCCAAAACGCAAATTTATAAATTTACATTTCTACCGTTTCGGTTGCCACCGCGTTGCGGAACGATAAGTCGTGCTCCACAAAAATCATTGTGGGGCTGTATTGCGTTAAAATTTTTTCAATTTGCATACGGGCGTAAACGTCGAGGAAGTTGAGCGGTTCGTCCCAGATATACAGGTGCGCCTTTTCGCACAGGCTTTTGGCAAGAAAAACTTTCTTTTTCTGCCCTTCGGAGTAGGCGCTCGGCTTTTCTTGGAAATCTTTTTTATCGAAGCCCATTTTTGTAAGCACCGCCCTGAATATCGGCTCTTCCACGGAATGTAGCTTGGCAAACTCGGAAAGCGTTTCGCACTCCAAGGTGAGTTTTTGTGGAATATACGAAACGACCACGCCCGAGAATAGCGTAAAAATACCGTTATGCGGTATGTTTTCGCCAACCAATAATTTTAAAATACTGCTTTTGCCGCAACCGTTTGCACCGCACAGGGCAATTCGCTCGTCCCGCTTAACGGTCAGACTTACGGGGGCGCAAACGGTCTTGCCGCCGTAAACTATTTCAACTTCCTTAAATTCGGCAAGTCTTTCGGCGCGGTAAACAAGGGGAGAGAGTTTCAACTGTTCGCTTGTTTCGGCGTTCAATAAAAGTTTCGATTTTTCTTCTATCGCGGCAAACTGCCTTTCCTCAACCGCCTTGGCGCGTTTCATAAGCTTAGCCGCCTTGTGCCCCACGTAGCCCTTGTCCTGTTTAAGTCCGCTCTTCGCCTTGCCGTATTTCGAAGCTTCCGTCTTATCCGCCCATACTGCGGTTTTCTCGGCGGAGGCGGAAAGCTTGGCAATATCCCGTTTAAGTCTGTCGTTTTGCGCTTCTTCGGCGGCGGTTCGCGCTTCCTGTTGCCTTAGCCAATCGGAGAAATTGCCGCCGCGTATTTCCACGTCGGTTTTGTTCAACGACATTACGTGGTCTATGCAGCCGTCTAAAAACGCCCTGTCGTGCGATACGAGTATAAAGCCCTTTTTTCTGCGCAGATAGGCGGAAACGGTCTTGCGCGACAGTTCGTCCAAGTGGTTCGTCGGTTCGTCAATCAACAGAAAATTGCCGTCGTTTAAAAACAGCGCGGCAAGCAACGCCTTTGTCTGTTCGCCTCCCGAAAGATTGGCGAATGGTTTATACAAAATTTCATCGTCGGTTTTGAGTAAAGAAAGTTCGCGCAAGATTTGCCAATCTTCCGCTTCGGGACAAATATCTTTCAATATTTCAATTGTAGTCAGACTTTTGTCCGTAACGGTAAAGGGGAAGTATGTGAATTTTACGTTTGCCGAAATTTCGCCGCGGTAGGGGTATTTGCCGAGCAAAAGATTTAGAAACGTGGTTTTACCCCTTCCGTTTCTGCCTACAAATCCCAGTTTCCAATCAGTGTCTATGTTAAAGCTTACGTTTTCAAAAACGTTTTTAATTCCTCCGTCGTATGAAAATGTTAGGTTTTGTACGCTTATGCGCGACATAATATTATCCTCCTTGAAATAAAAAAAGAGCTATGGGAAAGTAAATTCTCATAACTCGGTTATAGCTATACGATATAAAATGAAACTTTCTTGCAAAATACGGGCGGCGGGTTACGCGCGCCCTAAATATTCAATTCAGCAAGAAAAAATCTCCATTTTGCACCTGTATTTTAATTTGTATACATTATATACCGTTTACCGTGGTTTGGCAAGCGTTTTAAAGGGGGTATTAGGTCGCAAGCTTGACGTTACTCAGGCTATTTTTACGTTGTTTTCAATCAACGTCGTCATTTGCATTTTGTTCGTCCTCTTTGTTTTTTTCTTTAAGTTCAATAACTTTGCAATATATCAAAACGGCGGCGAAAGCCAAGGGGTAGGCTATAAGGCACAGGTAGGCAAGATTGAACGCAAACGCCGCGTTTATTGCAATTATTACAGCGGATAGAGGGCATAAAATATACGCCGCAAACGCGTTCGCTTTATTCCATACGAAATCGCTTTTTAAAGTTGCCGAACACCTCACGCCGAAAACCGCGTTTCTTCTGTTAAAATTGGGGTGCATTGCCGCGCACAGCCAAAGCATAAAATTTGCGCTTGCGCACGTTATAAACGAGGGGAGGGCGGTCAGGCTTGCGGCGTAAAATGCGGTTATAAAAATTGCGTTTGCAATTTGCAACAACAGTATTACGCCGTGAGTAAAGCCCGCCGTCAATTTGTCGTTAAACTTACGCAAGACAAAATACGCGGCTAAGTCTACACACAAAAATATTGTAACCGTAATAAGGTGAAACAGCGTTTCGAACTTGCTTGCGTATCTGTCGATTTTGCCGCCCGTCATATGCGCTGGTACGGTGTCGGGCAAAAACCGCAAAAGCAATAAAACAAAAACGGCAATAAAGCCCGCCGTAAATAAGTTGATAACAAAAAGCTTCTTGTTAAGCGGTTGGGCGTCGGTTGGTTTTTTGCCGCTTTCGCCGAGTATTTGGTCGGCGGAAACTTCTAAAATTCGGCAAATTTCAGCAAGCGTCTGCAAGTCGGGTTGAGTTGCGCCCTTTTCCCATTTGGATACGCACTGCCTTGTAACAAACAGCTTTTCGGCAAGTTGGCTCTGCGAATATCCCTTTTCTTTGCGGTACTTTTTCAAATTTTCATAGAACATAATATTTTTACCGTTTATTACATTCTATCTATAAAAAATAAAAATGTAAAGGGAGGAGGTGTAACCGTTTTGTTGCCTGCCCGAAAATTTATAAATTTTCGCTGTTTTCCAAAAATTCCACTTCGCCAGTGTCCGTGCGGTAAATTGCGCCAATCGTTTCGGCGCATAAATTTGCTTTTGCCAATGCTTTTTTAATGGCGTTTACTTCTGCTTCCACGTTTAAGCGGCTGGCGGCGCAATCATCGCGCTCGCCGCTTATGGCAAGCCTGATTTTGTCTGTAATCATCGTTATATTTCCGCACGCGCCGCCTTTAATTGCGGCGTTTACCGCGCCGCAACAGGTGTGCCCCAAAACTACCACAAGCGGAGTTTTTAAGTGCGAAATCGCATACTCTATACTGCCAAGCGCAATTCCGTCGGTTACGTTGCCCGCAACGCGGATAACAAACAAATCGCCGATGCCGGCAAAAAATATACTTTCGGGCAAAACGCGCGAATCCGAGCAGGAAACGACCACCGCGTACGGCGTCTGACCGTTTTTAAAGGCGTGCAACCGCTTTTCGGGGGAAATATCTCCGCCGCCTGTCCGCGCGTTTAAATATTTCCTGTTGCCATCTTTCAATGCCTGTAACGAAGTTTTCCACTTTTCGGTATTTGTTTGTTTCATATGGTAAACCTTAAATTGTAATTTTGTAAGTTTAGCGTATTGCTACCTAAGTAAATATTATATCTTAAACGCAAGGCGTTTTACAATTGAATATCCGCACTGTAAACTTTATCTATTAAAACGTAATTCAATCCGTATTTTTTGCATAGGAGTAAATTTCTTTGATTGTCCTTTATTAAATCGCCTTTATTTAATTCGCACGCAATACGTCTTTCTATAACGTTTTCAAATTTTAAAATATCGGAAAAATTGTTTTCGATGTAATCTGCGGTCATAATAATGCAATAGTATTTTATTTGCGTTAAATAGGTCTCGTCAAAATCTTTTTGCCAATCGAAGGGGATATAACAACCTTCGATTATAATATTCTGTTCGTTTTCTATTGCCGTCTTAATAATTTCTCTTACAATCGACCAAAGGTAGGGGGTGAGCTTTTCGTCGTCGTTCGGGGTAAGCGTGGTTTTACCGCTTCTTATTAAGCCCATTTTTAAATGGTCGATTGAAATATAGGGAATTAGGTATTTCTCTAAAAGTTTTTGCGATAAAGCAGTTTTGCCCGTATGCGTTGTTCCGCCAATTAAAATTATCATAAACAGAGTATATCACTTTTAAGCTTGTTTTTCAACCTTATTATAAAAACATTGCGCCGTATACCGTAAATAAAAAGGCGGGCGGTAACCTGTCTTTTTGTCGGTGGCGGGAGGATAGTTTAAAAAAATTTATCGTTTAATTGTTTTAACATTATTTTTTTACCCTGTTGCAATATCGAATTATTGCAGCTTTTTCGGTTACATAATAATCAACACACATATAAACGATATGCAATAACAAAATCATAATGCTGATAAAGAAAAACTCGTGTTTATAGTTTAAGCCCGTACCGCTTATGCTTATCCGGACATTTAACGCAGATTGCACAACCGCCGCTATAATGAATAAAATGTGAACACTCAATTCTATCCAAAAATATTTGGTTATTTTTAAATTCGGCTCGGCTTTATAGCATTTATATTTATTCTTGTACGATAAGCCGAACAAAAACAAAAATAATACTTCTATCAAATAGTTTACAAACAGTAAATTCGGAGTAAACCCAACTATTAAAATAAACCCTTCCAAAATCCACGCCGTCATAAAAGGTGCGCCAATCCACGGAAGTATCTTTTTGGGATTTGAAATTTCAATATCTCTTTTCATCATAAATAATTCTACCACAAACGAACGCTATTTTCAAGCGTATGAAAGTTTTAAAGGGGCTTGGGCTTAGGGGGGCGATTGGAAAATTAGTGGGAGGCAGTGGATTACTTCGCGCTTTTCGCTCGGTAAAACTGTCGTTTGTAATTTCAATAATGTACATACAGCAAAAAGACAGGTTAAACCTGTCTTTTTGTCGGTGGGAGGCGGCGTGTATTGGGCATACGCCCAAAGCGTTGTCGGCAAGTCGCAGTTACTCATTATGACAATTTAATAAATGCGTGCTTCCTCGCGCGAACCACCGAAAAGTAAAATCGCCTCCACCACGAAAAAAGCACCCCGAAGGGCGCTAAATTAGGGGTAGAGCGGTAGTAATCAAAAACTGATTTTACAAATAAGATATATGTACAACAGCTCCGCCTTTTGTCGATATCTGAAATTTTTTATAATATGACTACAACAAAAAGCCACCTTTATCAACTTGTTCAAAAAGAAATAAACTTATTTCATTGGCGATTTGCTCTATTTTTTATTATCTTTGTCATTGATACCCAAACAATGTTTTATATAATCGCTTCGGCTTCCATTCCAATAGCAATGTATGCATCTGCCATTTTTAAAAATATGGTTACAATTCGGATAACCATATATAACACTTGCGCACTCCGGGCATAGAGATTCCATCACTGAACTTGATTTAAGAAATTTACTTTTACATTCATCACAAACAGCGTATTTTTTTCATAGTATTTCCCCATAATTTTATAAAATAATACGAACCGATAATTTTCATTATGGTTCGTATTATTTACTGTTGGTGGAAAATTGTTGACCTACATCAAACCGAAGAACTAAAAAAGTAATTATTATCATATCAAGTTTAATTTGCAATTTCAGTATTCTCTGCTTTGCGGCTTTTAATTGATTTTATTAGCCTTTTGATAAGCATAACAACGATATTGAAAATGACTGCTGATACAATAGATACGGCAAAAACAATTAAATAAATAGCCCATATTTCAAGACCGCCGACATATTCCAACAGAGTTATTATTACGGGGTGAAACAAATATATTGCTAACGATAAACTGCCGAGATAACCGAACGCTTTATTTACCTTTGAATTTGTAACAGCTACGCCCTTGCCTGCAAACGTAATCGAGATTGCAACAAATATACATACTACGGCGACAACCATACAAACGGGTTCCAAACTTTTATTTATAGGAATAAAACCGAGAATTATCGGTGCACAATAACAAATCATTTCAACAACTTTCAAAATTACCGACGGTGCGGCTTTTAAGTCTTTTTTTGTTATGACGGTAGAAAGATAATAAGTAAACATACCTACGCACATTTCGCCCCAAGCTCTTAAATCATAGACAAAAGTCGTTGTAAATGCCCAATTCGTACAAAGTCCATAAATAACAGCTATAACGCCTAAAACGCCAAGCAAAATAGGAATTACTAAAATTCCTTTCTTGATTTTCTTTCTTAACAGCAATGCAACGGGTACTATAAACAGCATACATAAGAGCATTGACGACAAATACCATTCGGGAACGATGAGCGCGCTTGCATAGGCGTTCGTCCATACGCCGCCCATTTGCACTAAAAATATACTCGGCAAGCCGTTCAGAATTATATTGCCAGAATTAGCAAAATTATAAGTCAATAATACGACAATAATTACTATAATAGCCGTTAAATGCGTGGGTAAAATTCCTTTAATCTTATTACCCATAAAACGGCAACTTTCAAGCGCAGGGTTATAATTTTCCTTTGCGCTTATTTTTTCAATAGACCTTGCAAGGAAATAACCCGAAATCAGAAAGAAGAACTCAACGGCAAGTGCGCCGTTCTCAAAAAAATTTATGTCGTCGCCTAAAAAAGTCATTTGAATATGATAGCCGACAACTAAAATACTGAATAGAAATCTCGCCAATTCAACTAAATTGTTTCTTTTAGTCATTTTAGCCTCCATAAAAAAGGCGTGTTCCATTGAGAAACACGCCGAAAAACGCACCTCTCAATGTTGCTACACATTGTCCATATAAAGGCGAGAGGATAAATTTTTACCAAATAGTATTCCCTTATACGGACTATTAAAATGTGTAGCAGAAATAGTATAGCAAATTATTCAAAAAAAGTAAACAGTATAATGCTTATAAAAGCTAACCTTTCAGTAAATGGCAGATAGGCGTGAGCTTGTCTTGACAAGCGCGCGGCTACGCCGCGCGCGCTTCTTTGCAAAAAATAAAAGCAACCTAAACTATCACAAAAAGTGGTTCGATTTAGGTCGCTATTGGTGGAGCGGGAATAACCTAAAACGAATAATTAATATTAAATAGCAAGTTAAAGGTTTAATTTAACAATATCAATATAGTTGTTCATATTTGTGAATTTTTGATAATATAAGTCGCCTAAATCTATTTCAATGTCGGAATTGTTATTAAGCTTTTCTACGGTACTTATCAATATCGATGCGGAAGATAAGTCAAATCCATTTACATTGTAATATGCCAATGTAATATGCGGTGTTAACGGATAGTTTAACGGTTTAATATCGTTGATAATCGAATACAATTCCATTAGCTTGATATAGTTGTTTCTGTCAATAGGATATAAGCCTAAAACCAAACTTGTATTGACCATATTAAAAATGGCGTTGCTTTTCATTTTAATTCGGTGGTTCCCCAGTTTTTCTATTTGATTTTTAGCTTTTATAATTTTGAGTTCATTATAAAACATCTCGTCGGATATATTTTGCAAGACTTCCGAATTGCTTAAATCGTGCAATGTCATATGAAACGTATCGGGAACCAATCTTTCACAAAAACACTGAGGTGTTGCTTCGTACAAAAAATCAACAAGCTGTGAAATGGCAGCTTTGGTCGCTTCATCCAAATCGAACACTACCGTGTCGCCGTAAAATTTCTTAAATGTATTGTCTCTATTTACCTTATGCTCAATTGACTTATTACCCGTGAAATATGTACTGCCAAAGTCAATTTTGCTTTTTTCAAACGAATTTATTCGAGTCAAAAACTCATCGTAATTTTCCATATGCAATCTCCAATCGTTGTTATACAATATATATATTAACACAAATACGCGGAAATTTCAATCGAAAAATCAACAAAATGGCACTGTGGCGTGAGCTTGTATTTTATCTATTGACGACGACGGCGAAATACCGTTTTAACGGCTTATAGGGTGGGTTTACTCTCGGGTGGGGCAATAGAAAAAGCACAAGGCGTTTGCCTTGCGCTTTTTCTTTTACTGGTATGCGATAAAACCTGCGACACCTTTCACAAAAATGTATTCCGTTTTTAGGTGTTCAAACTTTAACGACATTGGTGGGAGGTGGTGGATTCGAACCACCGAAGTCGGAGACGTCAGATTTACAGTCTGATGCATTTGGCCACTCTGCAAACCGCCCATATTATTAAATTTTTAGCCGCTTGTAATAGCGGCGTTGTAGGTAGTAGTGGAGCTGGTGACTGGAATCGAACCCGCAACCTGCTGATTACAAATCAGCTGCTCTGCCAGTTGAGCTACACCAGCAAAACCGCTTAAATTATTTAAGTGGTGCCTTGGGGTGGAATCGAACCGCCGACATATGGATTTTCAGTCCACCGCTCTACCGACTGAGCTACCAAGGCATATATAAGCGCCTTTAAAGGCGCTTAAAAAGTTTTGGCGACCCGAAACGGGCTCGAACCGTCGACCTCCAGCGTGACAGGCTGGCGCTCTAACCAACTGAGCTATCGGGCCAAAATCTATTAAATTTTCCCTTAACTGCAAATGCGGTGCATTTACGCGTATAAAGGTTTTTTACAGGTCTTAACGGACTGCTTCGCGCTAAACGCTTGTGTCGTTGCAAGCAACGTGGCGAACCTGCGGTTCTCGTCCGAAGTCCGCAAAAGCGGAACTTGTTAGTCTATAAGTTTTTTGGTGGGCCTTCACGGACTCGAACCGCGGACCAATCGGTTATGAGCCGACCGCTCTAACCAACTGAGCTAAAGGCCCTTGCTAATTGAGCGTTTTTCGCACAACGCTTGTATATAATAATATACCTCGATTTTTTTGTCAAGTAATTTACTTGTTTTTTATTTAATTTTTTTTGCCTATTTTATTGCGTGTTTTAAGCCGCGCTGCAACGACTTTTCCGCCGACCGCAAAAATCGTTTTCGGCATTTTTCCCGCCCTTTCGGCAGGAACAGTCAGTATTTTTTCTCGGCGGCGTAGTAATATTTGGGAAAACAAAAGTAGGAAGGCGATGTATGCAGATAAAGGAAGCAAAGGCGGGAGGCGCACTGTACATAAAGCTAATAGGCGAAATGGACGAATACTCCGCGCAGAGCGTGCGCGAACGTTGCGACAAACTAATTGAAAACAATATAGGCGTTAAAAAAATTATTATCAATCTCTCCGAAGTGGCTTTTATGGACTCCACGGGCATAGGCTTTTTGATTGGCAGGTACAAAAAAGCTTCGCGGGCGGGAATACCGCTCTTTGTTGAAGCGCCCAATATGGCTGCGGATAAAATACTCAATCTCAGCGGAATTTATACTCTTATACCCAAGGCGGAATAACGATGACAAGAAACTATTTAAAACTTCAATTTTATTCTCTTCCGCAAAATCAGGGCTTTGCCCGCGACGCGGTCGCCGCGTTCTGTCTCGAACTCAACCCCACGCTGTCCGATTTATCGGACGTGAAAACCGCCGTTTCGGAGGCGGTTACCAATTGTACCGTGCACGCGTACAAGGGCAATTTAGGTATGATATGCGTGGAGTGCGAAATAGAGGACAACAGTCTACATATAAAGGTAAGCGATACGGGTAAAGGCATACCCGACGTGGACAAGGCGGTACAGCCCTTTTACACGACGCTGCCCGACGACGAGCGCTCCGGAATGGGCTTTACGATTATGCAGACGTTTATGGACGAGTTCCGTGTAAATTCGGTTCAGGGCGAGGGCACCGTAGTCTATATGGTAAAATGCTTTAAACCGGAAGTGGAGAATGCTTGACCCGATAACTACAAACAGTCTTATCCGCTCTGCAAAGGCGGGAGAAAGCGCCGCAAAGGAAAAACTTCTGTCCGAAAACACGAATTTAATCAAGTCGATAGTCAAGCGCTACTTAAATAAAGGCGTTGAGTACGACGACCTATTTCAGCTTGCGAGTATGGGGCTGTTAAAGGCGATTAACGGCTTTGACGAAAGTTACGGCGTAAGATTTTCCACCTATGCCGTGCCTATGATTTCGGGGGAAATAAAGAGGTTTATGCGCGACGACGGCAGTATCAAAGTTTCGCGCCAAATCAAAGCCACCGCCAAGGAAATAGGCAAATTCGTAGAGAGCTACGCCGCAAAGAACGGCGCCCAGCCTACGGTTAAAATAATAGCCGAACAGTTCGGTATGCCGCAGTCGGAAGTGGTGTTTACTATGGGCTCCACGCATATGCCCGTTTCCATTTACGCCCAGAGCGATTACAAGGACGAGAAGTCGCAGTACCTTCTGGACAGGTTGCCCGTAGAGGACAAGCAGGAGGATATGCTCGACGTAATGGAGTTGCGCTCGGCTATTTCCACTCTGCCCGACAGGGATAAAAAGATTATAATGTTGCGCTATTTCCGCGATATGACTCAGGCGGAGGTGGCGGCTATGCTCGGCGTTTCGCAGGTGCAGGTGTCGCGCATAGAAAACAAAATAATGCAGTCGTTCAGAAACAAACTTACGGGTTGAATTAAAGGGGCGGGGCGCGCAAGCAATTGCGCGCCCCGCCAAAACTTTTCCTTTACAAATTTTGCCGTTTAATATATAATAAAGGTATGATAAACCAAACCAACGTAAAATACGGCAAGAGCCGTTCGGCAATAAGGGAACTGTTCGAGTACGGCAAAAAGCGCAAGGCGGAAATAGGCGAGGAAAACGTGTACGACTTTTCCCTCGGCAATCCGTCCGTGCCCGCGCCCGCGGAAGTGGGGGAGGAACTTACAAGAATAATAAAAGAAACCGACCCCGTTACGCTTCACGGTTACACATCCGCGCAGGGCGATTTTTCCGTGCGCAAGGCTATTGCCGACGATTTGAACGCAAGGCATAAAACCGAGTTGCACGCCGACTGTATCTATATGACCTGCGGCGCGGCGGCTTCGCTGTGCATTACTTTAAACGCGCTTTTAAACGAGGGGGACGAGGTGATAACCTTCGCTCCGTTTTTCCCCGAATACGCCGTTTTTACAGCCAACGCCCGCGGCGCGTTAAAAAAAGTCGACTGTAATAGGCAAACTTTTCAACCCGACGTTGAGGCGTTTAAAAGCGCCCTTAGCGAAAGGACAAAGGCGGTTATAATCAATTCTCCCAACAATCCAAGCGGAGTTGTGTATAGCGAGCAGGTAATAGAGGAACTGTGCGCCGCGCTAAACGAACACTTTGAAAAGACGGGCAAACGCGTATATATAATTTCGGACGAACCGTATAGGGAATTGGTATTCGACGGCATATATGTGCCGTTCATTATGAATTATTACCCCGAAAGCATCGTCTGTTACTCTTTTTCCAAAAGTCTGTCGTTGCCCGGCGAAAGGATAGGATATATCGCGGTCAACAGCCGCATACACGCATTCGCCGACGTATATGCCGCGGTGTGCGGCGCGGGCAGGGCGCTGGGCTACGTGTGCGCGCCCAATCTCTTTCAACAGCTTGTTAAGCGCGTGCTTGGAAAAACTTCGGATATGTCCGTTTACAGAGATAACCGCGACAGACTGTGCGCCGCGCTTACTTCATACGGCTACGAAACGGTACAGCCCGACGGCGCGTTTTATCTGTTTGTAAAGGCGCTGGAAGAGGACGCTTCGGCGTTTGCCGAACGCGCGAAAGAGTACGAAATTTTGTTGGTGCCGTCGGAAAGTTTCGGCGTAAACGGCTATGTGCGAATATCCTATTGCGTAAGCGCAGACACTATTGAAAGGGCGTTGCCGGCTTTTAAAGCGCTTGCCGAAAGTTATAAATAAAACAGGTTAAAAATTAGCCGCCCGCGCATCTGCGCGGGCGGCTTCTGTATTGCGGCGAATATATATTATATTGACTTAGGTTGGGGTTTCGCCGTTAACATACTATCTATTGCGTATATTATAATATGCGTTTACTCATAATGTCAATGAGTTTTTGCATATTTTGATAAAATTTACATATGATATTTTCGCAACGGTTAAAGGAGCTAAGGCTTGAATGCGGCTTCACTCAGGTTGAACTTGCCTTTAAGGTGGGGTGCAACCAATCTATGGTCGCACGGTGGGAGAGGGGCGAGTGCGAGCCGACGGCTTCGGCGATACTCAAACTTTCATACGTGTTCAACTGTACAACCGACTATCTTCTCGGTAAAACCGAAATGTAAAATTTAGCGCCCCGCGTTTTTTGCGGGGCGCTTTTAAACGCCGGACATAAGAAAGTTTTACATTACCAAAGACCTGTTGATTTATTTGTTTTCAATCTCGCTAAGTGTTGCTCTTAGTTTGACAATTCACTATCAGTTAAATTCAAAGGTATCTTTTCAATCTCTTCTTCAAACTCTTTATTTCGGCTTTTACGTTTTCCGCCGAGCCGCCGCCTAAGCTTGTTCTCGCGTCGGCGCAAGCTTTGCCCTTGACAACTTCAACGATATCGTCCCCGAACTCGGGCGCAAACGCGCGGTAAGCGTCCGCCGTCATAGTCTGCAAAGTTTGTCCGCTCTCTATGCAACTGCGCACTATCTTTCCAACAACGCCGTGAGCGGTGCGGAAGGGTACGCCGCGCTTGGCAAGGTAGTCGGCAACGTCGGTCGCGCAACAGAACTCGCCTTCCGCCGCCGCCTGCATACGCTTTACTTTAAAGCTGATAGCGCCAAGCATTTCCGCCATAATGTCCACGCAGTTTATAACCTGTTTTTCCGCGTCGAAAAAGCCCTCTTTATCCTCCTGCAAGTCCTTGTTGTAAGCAAGGGGAATGCCCTTAATCGTAGTAAGCAAAGCCGTAAGATGTCCGTAAACCCTGCCCGTTTTTCCGCGCATCAACTCGGCTATGTCGGGATTTTTCTTCTGCGGCATAATGGAGGAGCCCGTGGAATACGCATCGGATATTTCAAAGAAGCCGAACTCTTCGGTCGTGTACAGTATAACGTCCTCGCACAGGCGGGAAAGGTGAGCCATTATAAGGCTGGCGTCAAACAGGTATTCCGCAACGAAATCGCGGTCGGAAACGCCGTCGAGCGAGTTTTCGCAGGGGCGGTCGAATTCCAGCATTTCGCAGGTAATGTTTCTGTCTATGGGGTAAGACGTGCCCGCAAGCGCGCCGCTTCCCAGCGGCATAACGTTAGCCCTTTCGCGGCTGGCGCACACCCTGTCAAGGTCGCGCATAAACATTTCCGCGTATGCGTTAAAGAAGTGCCCCGCGCATATGGGCTGAGCCTTTCTCAGGTGCGTGTATGCGGGCATAATGTACTTAACGCCTTCGCCCGCCTTGTCTACAAGCGCGCCTATCAGATTTACAAGACTTTCGGCAAGGCTGTCGAAGGAGCCGCGCGCATACAGACGGAAGTCGGTTGCAACCTGGTCGTTGCGGCTTCTTGCGGTGTGCAGTTTTTTGCCCGCTTCGCCTATGCGGGAAACGAGTTGGTTTTCTACAAAGGAGTGTATGTCCTCCGCGCCCGCAATTTCAAGTTTGCCCGCCTCTATGTCGGCGGCAATACCTTCGAGCCCCGCGCAAATCTGCTTTGCCTCTTCCAAAGAAATAATGCCGCAACTGCCCAGCATAGCCGCGTGCGCAAGCGAGGCGGTAATATCCACCGCCCAAAGCTTTTTGTCAAACGGCAGGCTGTCGTTAAACAAATCGGCGTTGCGCGCGGTAGGCGCGTCAAAACGACCTTCCCAAAGTTTCATAATTGCTTTCCTTTTATAATTGACTTATTAAACCTAATTATAGTATAATTGTAAAAGTTAATCAAGTTTTTTGCGCGGTAGCTTTGTAAAACAATTTTAAATAATAAATTATTAAATAATAAATGTGGCAAGCCAAAACCGCGTTCTTTGGTTGGACAACCAATTTGCGGAAACTTCCGCCACGGCGGGCGGTTGCCGCGTTTTTCAACAGTTAAGATAACGCGGCGGAAGGGCGGCGCTCGGAAATTCACAAGAGGAAAAAATGATAATTTTGGGCATTGACCCCGGTTTCGGAACGATGGGTTTCGGGGTGATTGAAAAGAGAGGGGGCGGCGATTGCGTCGCAATAGATTACGGCGTGGTAACCACGCCCAAGGACGAAAGCTTCCCCGTTCGGCTTGCAATTCTCGAACAGGGGTTAAACAAGCTCTACGAAAAATATAAGCCGCAGGAAATTTCGGTTGAAGAGCTGTTCTTTTCCAAAAACGTTACCACTGGCATACAGGTGGCGCACGCAAGGGGGGTAATTCTCCTTTCGGCAATCAAGTATTGCGGCAGACTTTTCGAATATACGCCCAACCAAATCAAGCAGGCATTGACGGGCTACGGCAAAGCGGACAAGATTCAGATGATGCACGTCGTGCAGTCTATTCTGCGTTTAAAGCAGTTGCCCCGTCCCGACGACGCCGCCGACGCATTGGCGGTTGCGCTGTGCCACGCGCACACATCGCGCTTCGGGCAACTTTTCGGCATAAAATAATTTTTTCGGGTTCAGTTATGATAGGTTATCTCAAAGGCAAAGTGTTAAGCGTTTCAACCGATGCCGCGCTCGTCGTTGTGGGCGGTGTCGGCTACGAAGTTTACTGTTCGGGCTCGGCTCTCTTCAATATGTCGGAGGGCGGCGAGTGCGAGCTGTATACCTACTTGCAGGTAAGCGAAGCCAACGGCGTAACGCTCTTCGGCTTTTCTTCCCCGCAGGAAAAGGCTATGTTTTTAAAGCTGATTTCAGTATCGGGCGTAGGACCCAAAATGGGCATATCAGTGTTGACGAATATGAATTTAAACGACTTTGCGGCGGCGGTAGCCACGGGCAACGTAAAACGCCTTTCGCAGGTTAAGGGCTTGGGTAAAAAGACTGCCGAGCGCATAATTTTAGAACTGCGCGAGGGTATGTCGCTTTCCGTAACCTCTGTTCCTTCGTCGGGCGCGCCTATGCCCGTTATTAACAGCGGCGACGAGGACGCGGTTGTGGCGTTGACTTCGCTCGGCTTCACCCGCGCGGAAAGCGAGCGTGCGGTATCCAAAGCCAAGAGCGGCGGCGCAAAGACGGTTGAAGAAATTATAATGGTAGCTTTGAAAGGAATGTAATTTAAGGTATTTATATGTTTGACGAAGATTACTACGGCGACGAGGAGGAAAGGCTTGTACAGAGCACCCGCGGGGAATACGACGCCGAAGAAAACGCTCTCCGACCCAAAACGCTTGACGCATACGTCGGTCAAAGCAAGGTAAAAGAAAATTTAACCGTATATATGAACGCCGCCAAAAAGCGCGGCGAGGTTTTGGAACACGTTTTACTGTACGGCGCCCCCGGTTTGGGAAAAACTACGCTTGCTCACATTATCGCGGGCGAAATGGGCGGTCAACTGAGAATGACCAGCGCGCCCGCAATTGAAAGGAGCGGCGACCTCGCGGCGATTTTAACCAACCTCAACGAGGGCGACGTGCTGTTTATAGACGAAATTCACCGCTTGAACCACAGCGTGGAAGAAATTTTGTATTCGGCAATGGAGGACTACGCCCTCGATATAATAGTCGGCAAAGGACCCAGCGCGCGCAACATACGCTTTTCTTTAAAAAAATTCACGCTAATCGGCGCGACAACCCGCGCGGGAATGATTGCCAATCCCTTGCGCGACAGGTTCGGCATAGTCTGCCGTCTGGAAATGTACACGCCGTCCGAACTCGAAGAAATAGTTTTAAGAAGCGCGAGGACTCTGGATATTGCCATAGAGCCGTCAGCCGCGCGCGAAATATCTATGCGTTCCCGCGGGACGCCGCGTATCGCCAACCGCCTGCTCAAAAGGGTGCGCGATTTTTCAACGGTAAACGACAGCGTAAGGGTAACGCTTGCCGACGCGAAATTCGCGCTCGAACGTATGGAAATAGACGGCTTGGGGCTTGACGAAACCGACCGCAACCTTTTACGCGCCCTCGCCGAGAAATTCGACGGCAAGCCCGTCGGTCTGGAAACGCTTGCCGCAACCGTCAACGAGGACGCGGGCACTATCGAGGACGTGTACGAGCCGTACCTTCTGCAACTCGGCTTTATATCGCGCACGCCGCGCGGCAGAATGATTCTCCGCGGCGGATACGAGCATCTCGGCTATAAAATTACCGAAAGGCAGTTAAAACAGCTTTCGCTTTTCAATAAGGACGACGAGTAATGGAAGGGGTACGTTATAAAAAGAGCGATTTTTATTACGACTTGCCGCCCGAGCTGATTGCGCAGACGCCCGTAGAGCCGAGGGATAGCTCGCGTTTATTGGTGTACAACCGCCAAACGCAACAAACGGAACACCGTATTTTCCGCGACGTGTGCGGTTATTTAAAGGCGGGCGACGTGCTTGTCGTAAACAATACCAAGGTTTTGCCCGCGCGTATGTTTGCGCGGACGGCAAACGGCGGAGTTGTGGAAATTCTGCTGTTGAAGCGGCTGGATAAAGACAAGTGGGAAGTGCTATGCAAACCGGGCAAAAAGTGCGCGGTTGGCAAATCGTTTAAAATTAGCGACAAACTTTCCTTTACGGTAGAGGACATTACCGACAGCGGCGAAAGAATTGTGCGTTTCGACTATTGCGGCGTGTTCGAAAATATTTTGGAAGAGGTTGGCTCTATGCCGCTTCCTCCTTATATAAAGGAAAAGCTCGCCGATAAAAACAGGTATCAGACCGTATACGCCAAAACGGACGGCTCGGCGGCGGCTCCCACGGCGGGGTTGCACTTCACGCCCGAACTTATGCAAAAAATAAGGAGCGCGGGCGTTGAAATCGTGGAAGTGCTGTTGCACGTGGGACTTGGCACTTTCCGTCCCGTAAAGGAAGACATAATAACCGACCACAAAATGCACGGAGAGTATTACGAAGTTTCCGCGCGGGCGGCGGAGACAATAAACAGGGCAAAGTCGGAGGGGCGGCGCGTAATCGCCGTGGGCACGACTTCCGTGCGCACCCTCGAAAGCGCTACGGGCGACGATGGCATTATAAAGGCGGGAAGCGGAGAAACGCATATATTCATTTATCCGCCCTATAAATTTAAGTGCGTAGACGCGCTTATAACTAACTTTCACCTGCCCGAAAGCACGCTTGTAATGCTTGTGGCTGCTTTGACGGGCAGGGAAAAGATTTTAGAGTTGTACAATACTGCGGTAAGGGAAAGGTACAGGTTTTTCTCTTTCGGCGATGCGATGCTCATTGTAGGCAGGATTGATGAAGATAAAGAGAAACCGCAAGATATAGTAGATAAAGGCTAATCTTGCGGTCTTTTTACGCTATATGTTGTGTTTTGCTAAACAGCCTATTCATACAGGAATTTGTGTTCTATTCCGTTTTTGAACAGAATTGATAGTATTTTGCCGTCCAGAATTACAATTTTTTTTACGACAGAATTGATGAAATCCTTGACGATTTTCGTATCGATTTTTCGTATCATTGTATCGAAGTTTACATACCGTTTTGACTGTAATTGCTGGCTCATAATGAAGTACGATGCTTTTGCTATGAAATCGTCGTCCGAAATCGAAAATGCCGCCGAAGCATTTTTTTCAAGCTCCGCAAGACGTTCGTCAATTTGTTCGAGTTCGTCCGTGAGGGATTTGCGCTCAATGAAGTATTCTGTTTCGGGCATATCGCTGTCGCTATACAAGTAGAGAGCTTTAAGACGTGCAAGCGCACGTTCTTTTTTTCGTTTCTCTGTAAGAAGTAAGTCGCGCTCATCTGTTGACACATTGTCGGTATGGGAGATGTTTTTAGGTTCATACACGTCAGCGCCAAATTTGCCGGAGCGTAGCATATCGTACATCTCTTGAAGCCCAGCGCCCTCAATCCCTTTTACGCCAGCGAACACGTCGCCGCGAAGCAGTTTCTTTTCAAAGGTTTCAAGGCTCGTTGTGGCTCCGAAATTATTTTGCGCCTTGATGATATTTGCTATATAGTTAAGCACGAACGGTCCAACAACGATGTCGGAGATATACTTGTTTGAGCAGTCATTAAACCGTCTATGGCGGGAGCATAGGTAGATAGAAGGGCGATAGCCGTTGTCGCGCTCCCTGTCGATAGTCGATTGCATTTGAGAACCGCATTTACCGCAAGCGAGCAGTCCGGCGAATATATGAGTGTTGACCCTTGTGTATGTTCGAGGTTCGCCCTTGTTACTACGCCTGTTGGCTTTAAGAAGCTCGTTTACGGCAAGCCACCGTTCCTTTTCTATAAGCGGAACGTGGTGGTCCTCAATCAAAATCCATTCCGACTCTGGTCTACGGTTCGTTTTAAGACGATAGTTCGATTTGCTCAAATCGTGCTTGTTGTATAGATAGTTTCCTATATAGAAAGGGTTTGCAAGCATAGTGCGGGCGGTTGTCGGGTTCCACGCAATTCCGCTCCGTGTAGAGTAACCGTTCTCATTCAGGAACTTGCAAGTGTGTAGCAGGGAATGAGTTTCCTCGTATTTGTCGTAGATAACACGGATTGTTGCAGCTTCGGCTTCATTGATTGAAAACGTCTTCGTTGTTTTGTCGTAGTTGTAGCCGAAAGGAATACGCCCGCCGTTCCACTGACCGTTGTTTGCGCGGGACAGCATAACCGCAGTAACGCGCTCCGAAGTCATTTTACGCTCAAGCTCCGCAAAGATGAGTATTATCTTCAACATTGCCTCGCCTATTGCGGTAGAGGTATCGAACTGTTCGTTTTTACTGACGAATACCACGCCGAGTCGTTTCAACTCTTCGTACATAGCCGCAAAGTCAAGAAGATTGCGCGATATTCTGTCAATCTTCCACACCACGAGGTGCGAGAACTCGCCAGTGCGCAGCCTTGCCATCATTTGCTGATAACGCGGTCTATCGGTATTTTTAGCGGAATATCCTGCATCCTCAAACACTTCATACTCTGACACGTTTAGGGCGTATTTAGCATAATTTATGAGGTCATTTTTTTGCAAAGGAAGGCTGTCCTTGTCAATCTGCATTGTGGTAGACACGCGGATGTAAAGGGCAGCCTTTTGTTTTTCGATATTTACAGGTTTTTGCATACTTCGTCAATGCCTTGTTTCAATGATTTGTACGATGCTATGGTAGGGTTGAGAGATACAAGCGTCCTGAAAGACATAGTGCGCTTGTTTCCAAGCAGATTTTCAATCTCCACTGTTGGAAGAATGTAAAAAGTCCACTGACTCAAATCCATAGGGTCGCACATAGCTTCGTCTTTACAATGTATCAGGCAGAAAATATACAGTTCCGCGTGATGTTTGGTTTCAGCTCCGTGCTTATGCGTATCGATACTGAACGTAAGTCGTTTAGATAAGTGTAGATGTTCTTTTTTTTGCAGGTAAGCGGACGATTTAACTTCGATGGAGTGTCCTTGATATTCCAAATCGTATGCGGCCCACAAGTTCCTGCCAGACGAACAGTCTATATTGAGTGCTTGCGCTATGATATATTCAGCAAGAGCGCCGCGAAGCGGGCCGTGCATAAGGTCAGATGCGTACCACTCCCAAAACTCATTTAGTGAGTAATCGAGAGGGGAGCCGTTATCCGAAAATTTTTTGTTTCCGTCCATACTACGACCTCACAGAAATTGCAATGCGCAGTTTATCGAAATTTGTTTCAGTCGATATTTGCCTTACCTCATCTAATGTGATGCTGGGCGCAGTAATATCTCCGCAACGCAACACAAAGAATTTCCACTGTTCGAGCTTTATAGGGTCTACCGCATCGGGATTAAGACAGTCGAGTAAGCAGAATACGCATACTGCGTCATCATCAGCATCAGGGCGGTAGAGTATAGGTGCTTCAAGTTGACCGCGCTTCAAGTATGATTTCAGGTAAGATGAACAGGCAACGACGATATGTTTATTGTCTACGCTCACGCCTGCGCCCATTTCCACAAGATATTTCGAGAATAAGTGAAGGATGTCTGCATCAAGCATATTGCCGGACATCCAGCACCAGAAATCGGATAACAGTTTACCAGTAGGCATCTGTTCAAAAGATAGATGCTCATCTCCCGTATAGTTCCTATTCATAGTTATTCCCCCTTTTCAAGTAAAGCCTTATCGTTCGGGGTAAGGTATTTGTCGAGAAGTGCGAACAATACACGCTTATCGTCAGCGGATATATTCTTCCATACCGAAAGAATGATTTTCTCCTCGATAGATATAGTTTCCTTGCTCTGCGCAAGATTGGTTATACCTATCAAAAAGTCAGACGATACGTTCAGAGCCTTTGCTATATTGCCGAGGATGACAAGTATAGCCGGGGATGCTTTGCCGTTCAGGTAACGAGATATTGTTGCTTCCGTAGTGTCCGCTTCGTCAGCGAGCCATTTTTGGGTAACGCCACGGATTTCGATTGCTTCTGTAAGTCTTGATGAAAAGTCTGCCATAATTAAACCTCCATATAGTAAGTATTGTATCATTTTTTGCTCCTTTAAGATAGTAAATTACAGTTGTAAATATTTTTTTCATAAAAATTATAATTTTACGCTACAAAACGCTTTACAATTACAGATGTGTAAGATATAATAAGAGTACACAATAAATATAGGAGACAGTGAGCCTATGGAAACGAATTTGTTAAAATCAGCGAGAGTGAAGAAAGGTATGACACAAGCCGACGTAGCCTCCTTGATAGAAAAGAATACGGACACTTACTCGAAGAAAGAGAGAGGCGAGATTTTCTTTACTCCTGCGGAGATAGCGAAGATAACGGCAGCTCTCAATCTTACGTTTGATGAGTGTAACGCTATTTTTTTTAACTCACAATTACAGTTCTGTAATAATTGAGCCAAGTTTCATCTTGTAATTACATTATATCGCATCGGGAGCATAATCACAATGGGAAAAGACTGCACGAAGACCAACGAGAATATCTACTTTAAGTGTAGAAAAGAGGCGGCTTTATACGACGAAAGGCTACGGAGCCGAGAAAGCGCCGCAGACCTACTCGGAGTAAGCCCGTCATCCCTTGCGGATTACGAGCTGGGGAACACGAAAGTAGTCCCGGTAGACAAGGTACACCTTATGGCGGATTTATATAACGCTCCTCAATTACGAACGATGTATTGCAAGTACGATTGTCCTATTGGAGCATTTCTCACGGTAGCAACCGAGATTATGAGCCTCGATACGATAGTGCTAAAACTGCTCAACGGGCTTGAAGAAGGGAAGCTCACAGAAGTGAAGAAACAGTTGATAAGCATCGCGGCTACGGGCGGCATATCGCCAGAGAACGTCCATTCAATAGACGACATTCTTATGTATCTCGAAAGGATAAAGGCACAGTTGGCTTCAATGCTTGAGTTGAAAACGGTTTACACGCTCGACGAGGCATTGAAGCTATTTGCCTTATATCAAAGAGATAAAGATATAGAGATTTCTCAACACGAGGAAGGAAAATTTGAATACCGAAATTAAAAAGCGGGCAGAAAAGCTCGCTTTTTTGTTGTATATTAAGTCCTACAAGACTCACAACGAATAGACACATATTTTTATAAGGCAGTAACCTCAAAAAGGTTTTCAGAAGCAATTCAGAGGGGCAAACGCTTGCATTTTAGTAAGTAGTTATGTATAATATTTGAAACGAGCGTCCAAAAACAGGTTTTTGTATATATTATATATATAGGAATAGTTTTTCCTGACTCCCGTAAGCATAGGGGACGCGATGATGATTGTGTAAGCGGCGTATCCGTTTGTCGCGTTTGCGCTTTTCGCGGCGCGCTTAACTTGCGGCGAAAATTTTCAAAATTTATTTAAGGTTGACGTATGTCTAAAAATTTCAGTTTCGAACTGCAACATACCGATAAATATACGGGTGCGCGCGCGGGCGTGTTCCATACCCCGCACGGCGATATTCTCACGCCAGTATATATGCCGGTCGGCACTCAGGCGACGGTTAAAGGAGTTTATCCCAAAGACTTGAAGCAGGCGGGCAGTTCGATTATTCTTGCAAATACCTATCATCTGTACGAGCGCCCCTCCGACGAACTTGTTAAGCGGGCGGGCGGTCTGCACAAATTTATGAATTGGGACGGACCTATTCTCACCGACAGCGGCGGGTTTCAGGTTTTTTCTCTCGCCAAACTGAATAAAATTACCGACGACGGGGTATATTTTAATTCGTCGATAGACGGGCGCAAACATTTCTTTACTCCCGAAAAGGCGGTTGAAATTCAGGAAAATCTCGGCGCGGACGTAATAATGGCGTTTGACCAGTGCAGCGAGTACGGCTACACGCACGAACAGGCGGAAGCGGCAATGGAGCGCACTTCTAAATGGCTTGCCCGCTGCTTTGCGGCTAAAACAAGGCAGGACCAGGCGCTGTTTCCCATTGTGCAGGGCAATTTTTACGCCGATTTGCGCCTTGAAAGTTTGCGTATGTGTAAAGAGTATGCCGTTGACGGAATTGCCATAGGCGGACTTTCTGTGGGCGAACCCAAACGTCTTATGTATGAAATGCTTGACGTTCTGCGCCCCGAACTTCCCGAAGGTATGCCAAGATACCTTATGGGCGTCGGCTCGCCCGATTGCCTTATAGAGGGGGTATTGCGCGGCGTGGATATGTTCGACTGCGTGCTTGCAACCCGCATAGCGCGCAACGGCACGGCGTTTACTTCCGCCGGCAAGGTGGTGGTGCGCAACGGAAAGTACAGGGAAGATTTTACGCCCGTGGACGCGGAGTGCGGCTGTTACTGCTGTAAAAATTACACAAAGGCGTACGTGCGGCACCTAATCAACGTGGGCGAAATGCTCTCGGCAATGCTGTTGAGCTTGCACAACATAACTTTCCTGCACAAACTTATGGCGGATATGCGCGAAGCGATATTTGCCGATAGCTTACAAGATTTCGCGCGGGAGTTTTATTCCAAGTATAACGGCTGAAAAGTGAATTTTGGGTGTAAAACAAATTGCGCTTAAAAATCGCTTGCAAAATTTGCGCGGTTAATATATACTTATTTTTGTAAAAAATTTCCTTAAATAATTTAAGGAAGTCAACGGAGATTGATTATGTTCTTTTCATTATTGGCAGACGAAGCGGCAAAAGGAAGTCCCCAGTGGGTTTCGTACGTGCTCATAGGCGTACTTGTCGTCATTTTAATTGTATCTATGGTTTTAATGAACCGCCGCAGTAAAAAGCGCGAAGCCGAGGATAAGGCGCGCAGGGACGCGGTTAAGCCCGGCAACAAGGTTACCACGATAGGCGGCGTATGCGGCATAGTTGTCGAAGTAAACGCCGAAGAGGACACCTTCGTTCTCGAAACGGGTACCGAAGCCACGGGCAAGTGCTTTATGAAGTTTGTCCGTCAGGCTATTTTGGAGAGCGACGCGGTTACCGATAAAAACGCGGAAAGCGCAAAGGAAGCGGCGGATAAGGAAACGGGAAAGGAAATAGAGGAAACTTCCGAACAGCCCGCGCAGGTTGAAGCCGTTCCCGCAGAGCCCGCAACCGAAGAGGTTAAGGCAACCGAGGAAAAACCCGTAGAGGAAGCCAAGACGGAAGAGCCCGCAAAGGAAGAAAAGCCCGCCAAGAAAGGCAAGGCTAAAAGCAAAGAGTAATTTAAAACGTTCTTAAAATTATGCCCTCCGCATATCGTATTGTAGCGGAGGGTATTTTTTATGCGCAAAGACGGCATTTTGCAGGTTGTTAAAGCGACGCTTGCGGCACTTATATTTTCACTCGTATTCGTAATAATTTTCACGCTGATAATTCAGCTTGCGTCGGTAAAGGCGAGCGTCATTAAACCCGTAAATCAGGTGTTTAAAATAATTGCCGTCGCCGTAGGCGGGTTGCTTTTTATCCGCGGCGAAAAGGGCTTTTTAAAGGGCGCAATCGCAGGGCTTGCGTCCGTGCTTTTATCCTACGTGCTTTTCGGCATTATAGGCGGGTCTTTCGCCGTCAATTGGACATTTGCGTTGGAAATAGTCCTCGGGAGCGCCGCGGGAATAATTACGGGCATAATAGCCGTAAACATAAAAAAATCGTAAAATGTTATTATAAGATAGGTTTGCAATCCAAAAGCAAGCCTATTTTTATTTACCCATAATCAATCACAATTTAATAATGGCTTGGGCTTGTCTTTTCGGAGGCAAGCCCATTTTTTTATTCTCAAAAGGAGGTGTAGAGTATGCCAGACAAAAAGAACAAGGGCAAAAAACCTATTTTCGTCTATGTTTCGGAAGAACTTCACAAAACGCTTACGGAATTAGCGTCCGAGAAGGAAGGCGGAACTTTGAGTTCTCTCGTGAGAGAAGTGCTTGTCGAGTATGTCAAAAAGAAAACAAAGTAGGAGGAAGAGAAATGCTCTCGGAAAAAGAAAGGCTCGAAATGGAGCAACTACAAAATGACCCTCTTGTGAAATTCGCCCAAGCGTCATTAAGCAAGAAGGTAGACCCGGAGCGAAAGCGATTGTATCAACTTCGCTGGCTTCAAAAGCAAGGAAAGAAATTAGTCGAAGAGACAAAGGAGGTGTAAAGGTGCAATTAAGGGCAATGCGAATCCGCAAGGGTCG